>Ga0115002_10003010_pt1 | contig 21479 bp, 14 predicted proteins | sample ArcticOcean_MG_C_8_FD_89576 | JGI IMG/M metagenome (GOLD analysis project Ga0115002, IMG submission 89576) | Marine microbial communities from western Arctic Ocean - ArcticOcean_MG_CB11_86 | ecosystem: Environmental > Aquatic > Marine > Oceanic | place: Arctic Ocean: Canada Basin | collected... | reverse complement strand
TCGTGCGGAGCGGCGGCTCGCACCGTCGAGGTAAGAGCAACGAAACACCCCAAACACAGCGACAACGCAACAAGAGACATCGATCGGCGAGCGTGCACGGCGGTCTCCCACATGAAGGGCAATTCGATCGGAGTTACCCACATTCTGCCCCGGCGTGTCTCACGAAGCAAGCGACGGATCGTCTTCATCCCTTGCACGACGCATTGCAGTACGCTGAGATAGGCCGCAAACCCAATCGAACATCATTCAAACGCGAACGCCCAAGGAGTCAGTATGACTGCATTGCGATACGGAATCGTCGGCGGAGGATTCATTACCGAGTTCCAACTCCGCGCGCTGGCCCAAGTACGCGGCGTCGAAGTGGCCGGGCTGGTTTCACGCACGCCTCCGGAACGCTTGGGAAAAATGGTACGAGAAATGGGTCTCGGTGCTGGGAAAGTCTACGACAGCGTGTCAGAGATGATTCCGCACGTCGATGTGGTGGCCATCTTCTCGCCGAACTTCGCTCGCATCGAAACCGTTGAAGAGATTGTCGATTGCATCGGGAAAGGCGAATCGCTCAAGGGCGTCATCTGCGAGAAGCCGTTAGGACGCAACATGGCCGAGGCGCGGCGGATGATCGAACTCATCGAGACCGTCGACTTGCCGACATCGTACTTCGAGAACCAGGTCCACATGAACGCAGTCACCAGCGCGCGAGAGCAGTTGAAGCCCGTCATTGAAGCGATGGGGCCACCGGTACTCACGCGTTCCGGCGAAGAACACGCCGGTCCACATAACGGGTGGTTTTGGGATCCCACCCAACAGGGCGGCGGAGTCATGAGCGACATGGGCTGCCATTGCCTGGCCGTCGGGTGGTACGCCCTGACACCACCGGACAAACCGGCTGATTGGCTGAAACCAGTCTCTGTCTCGGCCGACTTGTCGTTATTGAAATGGGGACAACCCCACTGGCGCGACGAACTGAAAACGAAACACGGCGTTGACTACGCGGCCACGCCCGCAGAAGACTTCGCCACGGGTGTCGTCACGTATCGCAATCCCGATACAAACGCGCTGGTCAAAAGTCAGTTCACGGTTTCGTGGATGTTCGACAAACAGGGCATGCGACTGGCGTTGGAAGGCATCGGACCAGGCTACGGCTTCGAGATGAACACGCTTCGTTCCCCGTTGGAAATCTTCATCGGCGACAGCGCGGCGGCCGGCGTTACGAATCTGGAAGCCGCGTTGGAGAAGTCGCAATCCAGCCGGGGCTTGCTGACGATCAACTCCAACGAACCCGACCTCTATGGCTACACCGATGAAAACATCGACGCCGTCGCGGCTTTCACCACAGGTCGCCCTGCCCTGCTCGACTGGAACTACGGCCTGGAAATCGTGCGTCTGACAATGGCCGCGTATCTTTCCGCCGAACGACAAACCACCGTCGACCTCACCGATCCAGCCACCCTCGCCGAGTTGGAAACCTACGTCCCGGCAATCCAACGCGGCGAAGGGCATGCGGCGTTGGGGATGCTGTAGAAGTGCGATTGGGAAACCACGGATCACACGGATTGACACGGATAAATAACGGGGTAGCGGCTCCGACGGGTTCCGCTACAATGAATGTGTGACCACTTCCCCCGCGACCGAGGAGGATTCGATGCGTCATCGATTACAGATGCGTTGGCTGGGTTTGCTCGCCCTTGTGCTCATGCCGTGTTCTGTATCCGTCGCACAACAACTCGACGGCGAACAACAGAAGCTACGCAAAGAGATGGCTAAGCAACTGATGCGAGCCGTGGAATTAGCCGAGAAGCATCATCTTTCGCAAATCAAGCTCGACGACGCCTTTTCGAGCCGGTGGTTCGATCGATTCATTCTCAGCGTTGATCCGAAGCGGATGTATTTTCTTCAGGCCGATCTGGATCGATTTGCGAAGTACCGCAAGTAACTCGACGACGAAGTCCGAGCCGGTCGGCTGGATTTTCCGGAAGCCGTTTTCAAGACCTACCGGCAGCGTGTCACGCAGGCAACGAAGTGGGCTCAGGAATTCGTGAAGGCCGATCACGACTTCACGGCCGATGAAGAATTCACGCGACGACAAGAGACCTGGGCGAAGAACAGTGCTGCACTCCAAGAGCGCTGGCGCAAACGGATCAAGTTTGAACTGCTGTTCGAGAAGATTAACGACGTCAAACCAGACGCGGCAATCAAGCGCCTCTCGGGGCGCTACAGCAGAATTCAAGAACGCTCCCAAGCCTTGAATTTTGAAGAACGAGCCACGGTCTTCATGAGCGACATGGCCAAGACGTTCGATCGCAATTCGGCCTACTTAAGTCCCTCAGACCTGGAATGGTTTCGGGGAGGTTTCATCAGATTTCTGACCATCGGTGTGACGATTCGATCGGAACGAGGTGAATTCGTTATTGCCGACCCGCTACCTGTGTATGGCAGTGCTGGAAGACACGGTGTTAACCTCGGCGACATCGTCACGGGGATCGGAACGTTGGACAACACGAAGTTTTTCGACATAACCGAGATGTCAAATTGGGATTTGACCGGCCTCATGCGTCGAGAATTTGCGAGGCGGCAGTTACTGGTCATCGAAGTCATGCAGCCCGGCTCGTTGGTGCGCCGACGCTGCCTGCTGCTGCGATTCTATCATCGGAGCAACAACTTCGAGGTCGAGGAGGAGGATCACGAAACACTGTCAAAGTTGTTCGCGCCGCTGACACCGCGAGCCGAGAACACGCCCTTCAGAACGCGACCTTCAACACACCGTCTTTCGCCGGTTTGACGCCTTTCAATGTCTTCATGTTCCCGTCTTCTTGCGAGCCAACTTTGATCGTGTGAGGTCCGTTACGGAAAACCTTCGGGCGAAACGTGAGACCTTTGACCCGCAGGGTATAGACGATTTTCCCGTCGGCTTCGTCGATGACTTGTACGATCGGGTTCGTCAGACCGCTCACTTCGATTGTCGGCAGGTGAGCGACCGCATCTCGGCCGTAGTTCTCCTGGAAGTGGATCGTTTTGGGCCAACCGGGAAACTGGTTCTTCGCAGTGGCGACGCCCGCGTCGACGAGGAGTCGCCAGCATTCCATCGTGATCTTTTGCGTCTGCGTGTCGAAGCGGACGATGCCGTAACCCGATGACTTATCGTGTAACGTGTTCAGCCTGCCGGGGCGGTTCTTCGGGGCCGGGTTGCCAATGCCGTAGACGCGAACGAGGTTGCCCAGCCCTTCTGAGTAGTCACCCGTATTGGCCAATCCGCCGGCGAGGTGACGGTTCATCACCGGTCGGCCTTCCTTGTCGGGTAACCAGGAACGGGGATAACCGGCCGCGATGGATGGCACGCAGAATGAAAAACCCGAATCACCTTGCGCGTCGATCCCGTGATGCACGATCGAGGGGAGATGCTGATCGCCGGCGTACATGAAGGCGAACCCTTTGCGAATTTCTCGCAGCGCGCGGTTTCGCCCTGCTTGTGGCCAGCCGTTCGCGTCGAGGTCGGCAACCACATATTCCTTGTTACCCCCGTGGTAGTTCGCCAGATTGCAAAGAATCGTCTGCGAGCAAACAACCTTCATGTCGGCCCCTCGCCAGTCCTGCGACCAGGACCGCAGGAACTTCAATTGACGATCGCCCAACAACTTCAGCCCCGGTTTGTCCAGCAATTTCGGATCGAACTTCGGATCCTTCACATGATCGGGACGCCCGGGCCAAGTGGCGACGGTTCCTTTGGGACCCGATTTGAATTTACGATCTTCGATGATGGCGAAACTCACCCGGCCGTAGAGCATGTCGCCGTAGTAAACGCTGATATCCTGCTTGATGGGTGTGGCGTCGAATGGGTCTGGGTGATGGCTGGTTTGCGTGCGTTGGATCATGTTGACCCACTCCGCCGGCATGGCGTATCCGCCCGCATTGTGGTTGGCCATGTTCGTGGCATTCCCGCCGTTGCCCCAGATGTTGCCTTGATAAACATCGTGGTCGTCGGGCAGGCAAAGCGTGACGCGGTCGCGCATCAGATCGCCGAAGGCGAAGCCGAACAGATACCACTTCCGCAAGTAATTCACAGTGGCGACATCGACCGGTCCGCGATGGATGCCGTACCCGCCGACCGATTCGTAGATTTGATCGCCGGTGAACAGCAGCACGTCGGGATCGTGAATGGCAACGTTCTTCGCGATGCGGGCGTTGGGAAAACCGGTATCCGTGTTGCCGGTGAACCCGGCCACGACAATCGAGCGTTGATCAACGGGGTTCTTGCGAACGGTCCCTGTCCAGTAATGGTCTCGCGTCTTGCCGTCACTGCCACGGAATGAGTACACGAGTCGGTAGGGCGTGTCACGTGTGTCGTCCCACTTCTCGATGCGGAAGGTGGCGGTTCGAGCCAGCGGATGGAGCTTTGCGGTGGCGACATCTTTCCAGTTGCCCTCGCCACCCAGTTGCAGCGTGACCGATTGTGAATCGGACGTGCCGATCGGCGGGAGTTGGGCGGTCATCTTCATGACGCGCCGACTGAGCGAATGCATGGCCCACAGGATCGGTCCCCAAGCCTGCTTCTCGTGGGCGACGACTTTGGAACCGCTGATCTTCCAGTCGTCGAACCAGTGTCGCGGGCGTGGCGTCGCTTTGGACTGCTTCTGCTTTTTCTTTTTCTTCTTGGACCCGACAGTACCGAAATCGTTGACCAGCGCGAGACTGCCAACCAGCCGCGCGGCGGGAATGTTGGCGTTGATCTTGCCGAGCGAGACACCGTCGGGCGACGTGGCTTCAATCCTGACAGAGTATTGTTGCCCTTTCGGCTGAGCGAAAAGAGACAGCGTCACCTCGCGTGCAGCCTGAATGCCGGGGTTCGGTTTGACGCCGGCTCGTCGCCCGATGAATAACCCACCGTTGGACGCGAGGCCCGCGTCGAGTCCACTGCCGTAAATCAGCGCGCTGCGATAATCGCCCAGTTCACTGCGAATTCCGACGCGAAAGCCAACAGAGACTGGGCCGGTTTTCGCATCGAGACGGCCAAGTCGCACCGACATCGCCAGCGTCCCCGGTTTCTCGCCGAGTTGATGTGTGAGAATGTAGACATTGCGATTCGCTCCGGCGCGAATGGTTTCGATCCGGCCGTTTGTCAGCCGCCAGTCTTCCATCGGGTTGGACCAGAACGCGGGACCAATCCAGGGCCGAGTGACGCCGGGCGTGAAGGAACCGGTGAACTCAGCGGCTTGGGAAGTGTTCGCCGAACCAAGAGCAAACGCGGTAACAGTGAGGACTCGGGCGAAGAGAGTCATGGTGTTCGTTTCGTTCGTTGTTGTTCGTTGTTGTTCGATCGTCTCCACCCGGACCGCAGGCGTCTCGCCTGCACAATGCGGGCGAGACGCCCGCGATCTGGGTTCTCAATATCCCACGACGGCACCGTCCTTGCGGCTTTCGGTGGCACCGTGGAGTGCTCCGTTTTTCGCGTCGATGCGAATTGCCTGGTAGCCGCCGAAGCCACCGGGAGCGTGAACCACACGGTGGCCTTTCCCTTGCAAGGCTTGTAGTGTCTTGCCAGGAATTCCCGTTTCGACGGCCAGGAATCCGCCTTCAGGGTCGGCCGGTTTGCCGGTTGGCGTTTGCGACCCCAGATGCCGCACCCGCGCGGCATCCCCCGCCATCTGCACGTTGAGTTTGAAGTCGATCATGTTCACCAGCACCTGCACATGTCCTTGCGGTTGCATGTCGCCTCCCATCAGCCCGAAGCAGAGGAACGGTTTGTCGTCCTTGGTGACAAAGGCGGGAATGATGGTATGGAACGGTCGCTTGTGCGGTTCGAGACGATTGAGATGTTTGTCATCCAGTGCGAACAGGGCTCCTCGATTCTGCAGAACGAACCCCACATCGCCCGGCGTGACTTTCGACCCGAACCCGTAGTAGTTGCTTTGAATGAACGAGCAACAGTTGCGATCCTTGTCGACGACGGTGAGGTAGACCGTGTCTCCCTTCTGCAAGATCGGGTCACCCGGATGAACGTCGGTGGCCGCCTTGTTCAGGTCGATCCGCTGGCGTTGTCGGGCTGCGTATTCCTTGGAGATCAACTCCTTGACCGGTAACTGTTCGAAGTCGGGGTCGGCATAGAAGGTCGCCCGATCGGCGAACGCCAGCTTTTTGGCTTCGGTAAAGAGATGCAGATACTCGGGACTTTGCCGTCCCATCGAGGCAATGTCGTAGCCTTCGAGTACGTTCAGCATTTCCAACGCGGCAATCCCCTGCCCGTTCGGTGGCAATTCCCAAACGTCGTACCCACGGTAATTCGTCGAGACCGGCTCGACCCAGTCGGACGTGTGGTCGGTGAGATCCTTGGCCGTGAGATAACCACCGTTCTTACCGCTGAACTCGGCGATCGTTTTTCCGACGCGGCCTGAATAAAATGCGTCCCGGCCTCCTTGGGCGATATCACGATACGTAGCAGCCAAACGTGGATTGCGGAAGATCTCGCCTTCTCGGGGCGCGCGACCGCCTGGCAAATAGGTCGCTTTGGAATCGGGCCATTCGGCGAGACTTTCCTCCGCGCCCTTCCACGAAGCGGCAATGATTTCGCTGACGGGAAAACCCTGTTCGCCATAACGAATTGGTGCGTCGAGGATTGTCTCGAAACTTTGCGTGCCGAATCGTTCGCGAAGCACAGACCAACCATCTACGCATCCGGGGACCGACCAGCAAAGCGGACCGGAGTCGGGAATCTCATTCAGTCCCTTGTCTGCGAAGACCTTACGGTTGATTGAATGCGGGCTGCGGCCGCTGGCGTTGAGGCCGTAGAGTTTTTTTGATTTTGCGTCCCAATAAATCACGAACAGGTCGCCTCCGATGCCGCAACTCATCGGCTCGACCAACCCCAGCATGGCGTTCGTGGCGATCGCCGCATCGACCGCGTTTCCGCCGCCCTTGAGGATGTCCAACCCCGCTTGAGCGGCCAACGGATGACTGGTCGCCACCATGCCGTTGGTGGAAATGACCACCGATCGGCTCTGCTCGCGGTGTCCGGCAGGACGGTCGTACTCGGCCCCTTCGACTTGGTTTTCAATCTGCAACGGCAGGTAGGTCTCGTGCATGACGTATTCCCAGACAATCGAACCCACACAGAGGGCAATCGTAGTAATGACAACGTTTCGTCTCATCGCCGGCGTCTCCCTTTGAACCAGCAATCCCCTTTCACAGCACGACTTGCGACACAAGCAGCCGTGCAACGGGGATAAACAACTCGCTGCGGGCAGTGTGTCGGAAGCGGGCTGGGAATGCAAATACCCGGTCTTTTTCCGCCGATCACCAAGCCGAATATGCGGCAGAACCGGAAAAGTTTGCCAAATCGTTTCAAGTGGTCGAACTGTTACGACCGATCCTGAGAGAGCGTGGATTCCGGTTTCGGGTCGGCGTTCGCGGTGCGAATTTCACACGGCGATCAGCATGGAATGAAACGTTGCCTCGCAACGAACTATCGAATTTGCAAATCGAGTAAGGAGATCGACAATGCGACGCAGAATGTGGCTGCTCGCGATGGCTGGGATTCTCGTCGGTATCACCGGCATCGTCATCGCTCAGAACCGCCGGTTTCTCAGCGACGACACCAGCGCGTCGTCTCTAGACTCGACTCAGAACTCAACAACGTCCAATCGACGAATCCAGTCGTTCTACTCACGTAGCGGCAAGACGGGTTCGCAAACCAGCACAGTCACCGGCACCGTCACCGATGGCACAGCCGGGGACGCGATCAACAGCGGACAGCGTGAACCGGTCGGCAGTTTCCCTTCACGCTACACGCGTGAGCGAAATAGCCAAGGGACAACTCAAGTCCCCGACATCCGGAACTACCACGACGAACTGTTCGGTGCCAAACGGCCCCAACCAACACTAAGACCAACGGCGGCCACACCACCTGCTGGCAATGTTCCCCCGCTGCAGTTCGAAGCAGGTACATCAAGCCGTTTCCAAGGAACGAACAGAGTCATTCAAGCCGGTGGTGTGACCGATCCTCGGGGCACTTCCGACCGCGTCATCAATGCCGAGTACTCCCGAAAAAACGGAAGTTCCACCAACGGACAGATCCTGCCGGTCAGTGTGACCGACAACAACGTCAGTCCGTTCGATCGCACAGAGAACATTGCACCGTCAAAGGCAAAAGCCGCCGCGATACCGATTCCGGTCACCTCGGCTGCCGTCGGTGCGCAGACGCATTCGGTCACACTCGAGTGGGTCAAACAGAGCGACATCAATGTCGGCCAGGAATGCGAGTGCGATCTCGTTGTGCGAAACACGGGGAAACTTGCCGTGCATCAAGTCCACATCGAGGCGTTTTTCCCCTCGGCTGTGCGTTTGACGTCTGCTACGCCGAAACCGACGTCCAGCCAGGACCGGCTGGTCTGGGTGTTCGACTCGCTCGATGCGGGCAAAGCCCACACAATTCGTATCAAGATGATTCCCAGTCGTCGCGGACAACTGGCAACGACCGCCAACGTGCGGTTCACCGGTGCGGCGGCGGGACTGTTTGAGGTTCAGGAACCGTTGCTGAAGGTCGCCATGAAGGGGCCGAAGGAAGTGATGGTGGGCGACCCCGCGTCGCAAGTCATCACGGTCACCAACCCCGGTACGGGTGTGGCCACCGGCGTGAAGATCGAAGCCCTCATCCCAGAAGGTTTGGAACATCCTCGCGGCGAGCGGCTGGTCATGGAAGTCGGCTCGCTCAATCCAGGAGAGTCGCGACAAATTCGCATCGCTCTGGCGGCAGCGAACGGCGGACGTCATGCGGTTCATGTCACAGCCACAGCTGATTCCGACCTGAAGCAGGTCATCGAAGGAACCGTACTCGTCGTTGCTCCGAGTTTGAAGATCGCCGTCGACGGACCCGGTCTGCGATACCTCGGTCGCAAAGCCGACTACACAGTCGCCGTACTCAACGACGGACAAATCGCTTCCAGCAACGTCCGCGTCTCGCAACAGATTCCCGTCGGATTCAAATTCGTCGGAGCTGACAAGGGTGGCAAGTACGATCGCGACAACCACACGGTCACCTGGTTCGTCGGCGGCATGGCCGCCGGACAAACCATCAAACTTCGCACCCAATTGGCACCTGAGAAGATCGGCAGTTTCGATCAGATTGCCTGGGTCACTTCAGAACATGGCAACAGAGAGACAGCGAAAGCCGTGACACGTGTCGAAGGAACTGCGTCGCTGGTACTTGAAATTGTCGACCTCGACGATCCGGTCGAAATCGGTACGGAGACGGCCTACGAAATCCGTATTCGCAACGAAGGCACTAAAGCGGCCGGCAACGTCAGCCTCTCTTGCGAACTGCCCAACGGCGTCAAACTTGTGAGTGCCAAAGGACCAGCCAGCCACATCGCCGAAAACGGGCTGGTCGTTTTCAAGTCGCTAGGAACGCTCGCACCCGGCAAGACGGCCGTCTACCGCGTACATGTAAGGGGTACGGCCGCCGGTAACCATCGCTTCCGTGCTCGACTGGCTAGCGATTCCAATCAGGAACCGCTGATCTTCGAGGAGCTCACGAAGTTCTACGTCGACTAATCGCAACGGGCGATACAGAGCGGAACTCGACACGTCAAACCGACCGGACAGCCGACACCTCGGCCGCCCGGTCGGTTTTTTGCGCGCCGAAACTCTAGCTGCCCGTTGAAAAAATCATTCCGGCTACAAACAACGAAGCGGTCAGCTTTCAGCAGTCAGCCATCAGCTTCGACAAGGTGGAGAATCTTTTTTTTAGCTGAAAGCTTGCGGCTGATCGCTGACGGCTCAAGAGATCAAAATACATTCCGGCAATGAGTTTTTGAAATTCGACGCCGAAGCAGTTTATCAACAGGCTACTAGCTGTTACTCATTTATATAATACGAGTTACGACGTCCGTCAAAATCTCTCGTGAGAAACAAAATAATTGCGATCCTTTATGCATCTTGGTATCGTGGGGATGATCTATCGACGCGAAGCGGTCGGTTGATTTCCCGCTTGAACATCCCGCCAACGCCCACCGAGTCTGGTTCGAGGAACCCCCATGATCGTCCGCTTTTCTGCGAACATTCTTGCGGTTCTGGTCGTCTGCGGGGCCGGCACCCTCTTCGCTGCCGAGCCTGATCCCAAAGGCTTAGAGTTCTTTGAAACCAAGATCCGCCCGGTGCTGGTCAAGCAGTGCTACTCCTGCCATGCGGCCGATGCAAAGAAGGTCAAAGGCGGACTGCTGCTCGATTCCCGTGCCGCCATGCTGGCCGGTGGCGAAAACGGCCCCGCGATCGTGCCGGGCAAACCCGAGAAAAGCCTGCTGATCAGCGCACTGAAGCATCAAGACTACGAAATGCCACCCAACGTGCGGCTACCGGCACCCGTCATCGCCAACTTCGAGAAGTGGGTCCGCATGGGTGCGCCCGACCCACGACAAGGCGACCGTCCCGGCGTGGTCCAAAAAACGATCAATATCGAGAAAGGTCGCCAATTCTGGTCCTTTCGACCAGTCACCAATCCGGCGGTCCCCCAGGTTAAGAACGCAACCTGGTCTCGTGACAACATCGATCGTTTCCTGCTCGCCGCGTTGGAAAAGAAGAATCTCACCCCTGTCAGCGATGCCGACAAGCTCACGCTGATCCGTCGAGCCTCTTACAACATCACGGGGCTGCCACCCGCACCAACCGAGGTCGATTCTTTCTTGAATGACAAGTCGCCCCAGGCATACGAAAACCTGATCGATCGACTGCTCGCTTCGCCACAGTTCGGTGAACGCTGGGGACGGCATTGGCTCGACGTGGCCCATTACGCCGAGTCCAACGGCAACGTCCGTAACTTCACTTTCCCCCACGCTTGGCGTTACCGCGATTGGGTTATTAACGCCTTCAACAAAGATTTGCCCTACGACCAGTTCGTCACCCAGCAGCTTGCCGGCGACCTGCTGCCCGGCGACACGCCCCAACAGCGCAACGCCCAGAAAGTCGCCACCGGCTTCTTTGCGTTGATGTCCAAACCGCAAAACGGCAAGACGTTGCCGATGGACCTCATCGCCGAGGAAATCGAAGTCTCCACCCGCGCCTTTATGGGCCTGACCGTCGCCTGTGCTCGCTGTCACGACCACAAATTCGATCCCATCCCCACCCGCGATTACTACGCGTTGGCCGGCATCTTCACCAGCAGTGAATTGCTCCACGGCGGAACCGGCCAAAACGGCTCGGCTCCCAAAGGTGGCCTGCACGCACTCGAAACCGGAGATTCCGGACTCGAACGCCGACTCGAAGCACATCGTAAGAAGGTCGCCACACTCAAGGCACGGCAGCAGGAGATTCGACGACTCACACGCGGTGCTGGAGCGAAACGCCGCAAGAAGAAAGGGGCCAAGCAGCAACCTGCCCCGAAGAACCCGAAACGCCAAGCCGTCGATGTTCGCAATCTGCGACAGGAAGCGAAACAAGTCGCCAAGCAACTCAAGCAGTTACAAGGGAAAGGCCCGCAAGCTAAAGACGTCGCGATGGGCATTCGCGAGGCCGCCAAACCACGGAACACGGCCGTCTTTCTAAAAGGCGAAACGCCTCGCGGCGAGCAAGTCCCGCGCGGCTTCATTACCGTCAGCACGCTCGGCACACCGCTGACCATCCCCAACGATGCCAGCGGTCGTCTCGAATTCGCCAACTGGCTCACACGCGGCGACCATCCTCTCACTTCGCGCGTGATGGTCAATCGCATCTGGCATCACCTGTTCGGCAGCGGACTCGTGCGAACCGTCGACAACTTCGGCATCAACGGCGAACGCCCCAGTCATCCCCAACTGCTCGATCATCTCGCCACCCGTTTCATGAAAGAGGGCTGGTCGGTCAAGCAGATGATTCGCACGATCATGCTCACCCGGACCTACCAGCTTTCCGCCGATCACAACGCGAAAGCCAACGAGGTCGACCCCGGTAACCGTCTCCTCTGGCGCAGAACTCGACGCCGCCTCGAAGGGGAAGCGATCCGCGATACCATCCTGGCCGCCAGCGGGCAACTCAACCTCACTCCGCCCGTTGGCTCGCTCGTTTCCAAATTCGGGAACAAGATCATCCAGGACAACTTCACCGTGGATGCCTTCAAGACGCCCCACACGCAACGGGCCGTCTATCTGCCGATCGTCCGCAGCGGCATCCCTGAAGTCCTCAACGTGTTCGACTTCGCCGAATCGACCCTCGTCGTCGGGCGGCGAAACGTCACCACGGTGCCTGCTCAGGAACTCTACCTGATGAACTCCCCGTTCGTGGTGGGCCAATCGAATGCGTTCGCCAAATCTCTGTTAGACAACAACCAACTCGACAACGCCCAGCGCATCGACCAAGCCTACCGCCGCGCCCTCTGCCGCCCGGCCACCAAAGGCGAAATCGACAGCGCAATCGCCTTCCTGAATAACGCGACCATGCAAAACGACCAAGCCCGACTTGCCGGTTGGGCAGCCTTCTGCCAAGCCTTGTACATGAGTGCCGAATTCCGCTACATCAATTGAATTAACCCGAAGCGTAAGCGAGGGACGCTATGGCGTTTTCCCTGCGTCCCTCGCTCACGCTTCGGGTTACGAAAACAAGCAACAAATCGTCGACTCGCGCCATTCCACGAAGGATCAAATCCATGACGCATCTGCCCCGCCGCCATATGCTTTCGACAATGGGAACCGGCTTTGGATATATGGCCCTCTCCGGCCTTTGCACCGAAGAGGCACGCGCCGCATCCACCAGCCCGCTGTTGCCTAAGCAGCCGCAATTTGAAGCGAAGGCCAAGCGGGTCATCTTCCTCTGCATGCGAGGCGGGCCGTCTCAGACCGACACCTTCGATTACAAACCTCGCGACCGCAAAGTCGTCACCACCAACATCACGTCCAAGGGCAAAGGCAAGTACAACGGCAAAGGCCCGGCCGGGTCAGTCGTCCCCTTCAGCCAGCACGGTGAAAGCGGCATCCACATTGCCGACAGCATGCCCAACATCGCCAAACATGCCGACGATCTCTGCCTGATCAACAGCATGTATACCGACCTGCCCAACCATCCGCAGTCGTTCCTGCTGCTGCACACCGGCAACTTCATTCTGCCCCGCCCGTCCGTCGGCTCATGGGTGCTGTACGGTTTGGGGACCGAAAACCAGGACCTGCCCGGCTTCATCTCCATCAACGCTCCCACACGCGTCGGCGGAGCACAGAACTACGGCAGTTCCTTCCTACCGGCCATCTACCAGGGAACCGCCATCGGCCACATCGGGGCCAGCATTCCCAACGCGAAAATCAGCAACGTCTCCAGCAAGCATCTCTCGCCCGCACAACAACGACGCCAAATCGATCTCGCACAAGCGATGAACAAGAAACTGCTCGAACGCAACCGCGTCGATACCAAACTCGAAGGCGTGATCGATTCCCTCGAACTCGGCTTCCGCATGCAGTCGGCCGTCCCCGACGTCATGGACATCAACAAGGAATCGCAGGAAACACGCGACCGCTACAACGTCGGCAACACCAAGAAAGTCGGACGTTGTCTCGACGACGATTTCGGTCGTCAATGCCTCACCGCTCGCCGTTTGGCCGAAGCCGGTGTGCGATACATCGAGGTCTGCCATTCCAACTGGGACCAGCACGGCAACCACGCCAACGACGTCACCGCCAACGGGAACGCCATCGACAAACCGATCGCTGCTCTCATCCAGGATCTCAAAGACCGCGACATGCTCAAAGACACGCTCATTGTTTGGGGCGGTGAGTTCGGTCGCACACCGATGTCAGACGGCAGCAAGAAAGGCAGCGGACACAACGCGGCCGGCTTCACCTTCTGGATGGCCGGCGGCGGCGTGCAAGGCGGTCAGCGTTACGGCCTGACCGACCCCACCGGTCGCACGTCGATCGAGAACAAGGTCCACATCCACGACCTGCACGCCACCATGCTGCATCTGCTCGGCCTAGACCACAAGAAACTCACCTACCGCTACGGCGGCCGCGACTTCCGCCTCACCAACGTCTACGGCGACGTCGTCCACGACATCATCGCGTAGGCATGCAGGTGTAGGGTCCGCTCGGCGGACCGTTCATCGCAAGCGGAATCAAGCAAAGAAGCCCGGCATCTCATCAGATGCCGGGCTTCTCTTTTATCAAGAATCTACATCTCGCCAGCGTATGGTGAATAAAAACGGAGCTGAATGGTGCTACTAACACCAAACAGCCCCTAACCGCCCCCTTGAGCAAACAAGGAGAAGGCTGCATGGATTCTGTACTTGGACGTGCTTCGGCACAAGCTTCAAGATTGGTAAGCGTTGGTGACGCAGCGAAGTGCCTTGCTGTCTCCAGCCAAAGCATTCGTAACTGGTGCAAAAACGGTGACCTCGACTTTGTTGCTACAGCGGGGGAGCATCGACGCATCACGGTGGCAAGCTTGCACCGGTGGCAAGGTTTTGACCCTGAGCCAGAAAGCGACGGCGATGAACTCTGCGTTCTTTATGGTCGTGTCTCTATTCAGGTCTGATTGAAACCGCCGATCCTCAGTGGCTCAACCAGGAGAGCTTCAAACCCTACCTGGCAGCACCGGTCTCCCATTACGGGTGGAGTCGAGAAATAACCTTCCTGCCGATCTGGCGCGAACGCACCAAACCATTACTCACTAAACGTCTCGACAGCCTCTGGAAAACCGGTGATCGATTGGTCTTCATCGTCCGCACTTCGGCAGAAACGGGGTTGATCGTGCGAATCGCGAAAGACAACGGATACGAAGTCCAGCACTTGCAGGGATTTGGACGGGTCCGAGGACTCATCTTGGCCCCCATCCCACATCCCCCTCAATTTGACCACGCCCCACACCGGTGATACAGTCGAACTGTCCGAACCTGCGGGGAGATTCACAGCGTGCTGCGTTTCACACAGGATCAACCGACACGAAACGGCGGAATAAACCGCCGGGAGTGGTTGCGGATTGGTGGGTTCGCCGGGCTGGGGTTGTTGTCGGCGGGTGACTTACCGGCGGCTTCGCAGACGCCGAACGCGAACGGGCTGCCGGGGTTTGGGCGGGCCAAGTCGGTGATTGTTGTCTTTGCCGGCGGCGGGCAGAGTCAGTTGGAGATGTGGGATCCCAAACCGGACGCCCCGCTGGAAGTGCGCGGGGCGTTCAACTCGATTCGCACGTCCGTTCCCGGAACGCTGCTCACCGAACACATGCCATGCTTGGCGAAGCTGGCTGATCGTTACACGATCGTTCGCAGCATGTCGCATGCGGATCTCGATCATGGGACCGCCTTCTATCTCTCGATGACGGGCCGGCCGCATCGGTTGCGATCAGCCAATCCGCCCCCGTCATCGAACGACCTGCCGGCCTTGGGAGCGGTGCTGAAACGAGTGCGCCCGGAAGCCGACTTCCCCTTCCCCGCGTTACACCTCAACGGGCCGGCTCAGGTGCCGGTGGTTCTCGGGCCGGGCCAATACGGAGGCATCCTCGGCAGCGATTACGACCCGATGACCATCGGCGACGTCACCAGCGAAGCGGTCGCGTTACCAGGTTTGTCGCCCCTGCCCGGCGTGCCGACCGTTCGGATGCAGTCACGTCAGCGGTTGCTCGATGCGATTGATGGCTTCGGTCGCACGGCCGAACAAGCGTCGCCGTTAGGTGTCGACCTCGACGTAAATTACCGTCGCGCGTTCGACATGTTGGCGACGGCGAAAACTCGCGATGCCTTCGACTTGTCGCAGGAACCAGCAGCACTCCGCGACCGTTACGGACGCAACCGATCCGGACAAGCCTGCTTGCTGGCGCGACGGCTTGTCGAAGCGGGCGTGCCGTTGGTGACCGTGTTCTGGAACCACACCAATCGCGGTCAGGATCTCAAGCCGAATGAAACGGATGCCTACGGTTGGGACACGCACAACGATATTTTCGCATCCCTTCGCGACCGTCTGCTGCCCCGGTTCGACCTCAGCTTTTCCACGCTGCTAGAAGACCTCGACCAACGGGGCCTGCTCGACGACACGCTGGTGATCTGCATGGGCGAGTTCGGGCGTGCACCATTGGTCGCGCTCGAGCCGAATTTCGCGGGTGCCACACCGGGGCGCAAACATTGGGCGGCTGTCTACTCGATCGTCATGGCCGGGGCAGGTATCGGGCGCGGGAAACTCGTGGGAAAGTCCGACCGCTTCGGTGGTTACCCGGCCTCAGAAAAATACGGCCCGCAGGACATCGCGGCGACCCTGTTCTCGGCTTTGGGCATCGACCCGAGCGGTCACTACAAAGATCCGACCAACCGCCCGTGGAAAATCGCCGAAGGGAAACCGATCGGCGCGTTGTGGAGCGACGCATCCTAATCCGCAGCGTCAGCGGGGGACTCAGGCTGAAGCGAGAAGAAAGTTAAGGAACCGCAGATAAGCACAGATGCACGCGGATTCTTGCCCTTCGCGATCGCAATTTGCTTTTCGCACGCCCCACGGTTATCGTGTCGCCGGTCATGTTGGGCTCGATCGAAAGAAGCGAGAACGCTGCGATGGAATTCCTGCGGAAGGTCGGCTGGCTGAATTTATTCTTGGTCTGCGTCCCTATTGCCATCGGGTTGCGGCTGACGGGAGCGGAGGCTCCGTGGATCTTCGTAGTGTCGGCGGCCGGCATCATTCCGTTAGCCGGGTTGATGGGCAAAAGCACGGAAATGCTGGCGGAGCGGTTAGGGCCGGGCATCGGGGGGTTGATGAATGCATCCTTCGGGAACGCAGCCGAGTTCATCATTGCCGTTTTCGCGCTCAAGGCCGGCATGGTCGGCATGGTCAAGGCCTCGATCACCGGCAGCATTTTGGGGAACGTATTGTTAGTCCTCGGAGCCAGTTGCTTTGCCGGGGGGCTGAAGTTTAAACGTCAGACATTCAACATCACGGCGGCCGGCATGTCGGCGACGCTTTTGGCGTTGGCAGCGATCGGTATGTTGGTGCCGGCGATTTTCCATGCGCATCTGGAGACCCATCACCAGACCGCCAACGAGCAGGACGTGAGTCTGGAAATCGCCATCGTGCTGTTTGTGGTCTACATTCTCATGCTGCTGTTCAGCTTAAAAACGCACAAACATTTATACGAAGGTGAGTCGAACGAAAAGCACGCTGAGTCGTCGAAAGTCCGCTTTTCCGACCTCGAAGGCCATTGGTCGCCTCGCGTTGCGACGACTGTGTTGTTAGTTGCCACCTGCCTGGTTGCGTTGATGAGCGAGCTGCTTATCGGCGCGGTGGAAGAAACCAGCAAGCAGTTCGGCTGGACCGAAATGTTCGTCGGGGTGATCGTGGTGGCCATCATCGGTAACGCGGCCGAGCATTCCACCGCAATTCTCATGGCGATGAAAAACCAGATGGATCTCGCCTACCAGATCGCCGTGGGGTCGGCTTTGCAGATCGCGTTGTTTGTCGCGCCGTTGCTGGTCTTCATCGGCTACTTACCCGGCATGCCCCAAATCGATCTCGTCTTCAGCATGCTGGAAGTGGTGGCGGTTGCGGATTCGGTCCTGATCGTAGGACTGGTGGCCTACGACGGCGAAACGAACTGGATGGAAGGCCTGCTGTTACTGGCAGTCTATCTAATTCTGGGCATCGCGTTCTTTAACCTGCCCGGTGAGTGAGATTGGTCGGAAGACCGAGTACCGAATCGCACCTTGCCGCGGACAAAAAAACCGTGACCGGTCGAGGAACGACGCGGCCACGGGTTCGATGAATCTTCTTGGTTCCGAAAGATGTGTTACTTCCGTGCCCCCGCAGCGACGTGGGCCGAGTCCTCGGTGAAAACCGCGTCGGTGACAGACGCATCGGTGACAGCCGGAGAGGTGGTCTGCCAGGGCGGTTTCTTCCAAGTGGTCACATTGACCGGGACAGGAACGGATTTCGGCTCGACTCGCAAGATGTGGCGATCGTCATCGACGACATCGAAGAACTGTTGAAACCAGAGCATGTTGTTCACGTTACCCTGCACGGCGTAGAGGTACATGTCGACGTCCTCTTTTTCATGCCAGTCGTAGAGCATGCCGAAGAAGCCGCTGGGCACGTATTGCACATGGTCCATGGCGATACCAACGTGCCGGTACCCTTCGACCTCGATGACCTGAGCCAGCGTTTCACGCAACAGGGAAAGGTCGGCACCGTCCCAGATGTGCATCGCGCCGAAATCGAGAACCACTCCGCCGTCGCGTTCGTAAACTACCAGTCGATTTCTCTTTGATGCCATGTGATCACTGCTCCCCGATTGACATGTGGCGAGAACACGGCGTGAGAGACGGTTTCATCATCTCATCACCGCAACGCAACCAGGGGAAACGCAAAGACCGCGCCAAGAAACGGCAACCATTCGGCGATCTTGATGTCACAACGCAATCCCCTGTCTGTTCAGGAGATACGGAAATCGACAATCTGTGACGTCGCATTGCGAACACGGCACATGTGGCGAACAAACCACATCGCTCGTCACCATGTTGCGTCGTCACAACATCGTGACGTTGTGACGACGCGCCTTGCCGATGTTGCATCGGGGATGTTGCATCGGCACCACACAGCCGACGCAACCGACGGACCGGTCGCGCGGTGCGCATCGAGGCGGCGCGAATCAGGAGAGACCTCGCAGGGAGATCAGTCCGATTTCAGCTGTGGGTACAGAAGCCGCCCACAGGCTTTGCAGAACACGATCTTGCCTGAATTCAACTCGACGATCGACTGCGGGAGCAAGCGACGATAACAAGCGTCGCAAATCCCACCGGACACCGACGTCATGGAATCCGCCCCTTTGGATTTGACCAACCGCTGGTAGTCACCGAGGATGACACCCGTGAACTGCTCTTCGGCCACGGCGATCATCGATTCGAGCTTCGCCATCTCTTCACGCAAGCCAGGTTCGGCGGCGGCGAATTCCTCGGCAATGGTCGTTTCGCGCTTTGTGGATTCCTCACAACCTTGCTTACATTCCGCGATCGCCGCTTGCTGCACATCGACCTTTTCAAGGCTTTCGAGAATCTCGTCTTCCAGAACACTGTTGGCCATCGTGTCGGCTTCGATTTGTGTCTTGATGATGTCGAACTCACGATTCGTCACGGCCGAGTTCAACTTCACCTTCAACTCGTCGATCTTGCTCTCATTCACTTTCAACTGAAGCGACTTCTCGTCGGCGGCCATCCGTAGCGTCTTCAACTGATCCCGACCACTTTCCAGTTCGGCCTGTTTCTTTTTCGTGATCCGCTTTTGCCGATCAACGGCTTTCGGCCCCTTCTCGATCGCTTCCGCACATTCGCCTAAGCGAATGTGCAACTGATGCAGTTCATCCAAGCCACTGGCGGCCGTGCTCATCGATGTCTCTCCGTCTTTCGTGCGAGGGAATGTCGTTATTATTTTTGGGGCGGCGGAACAAAAAAAGCCGCCGATCGTTTCCGATCGGCGGCACACTGTCATGTACCCACTGCAGCCATGATGTTGTCGAGGAAGCCTTTGAGTTGCTTACTCCTAACCGGGTGTTGCAACTTGCGGACGGCTTTGGCTTCAATCTGCCGCACCCGTTCGCGGGTCACTTTGAAAATGCGACCCACCTCTTCGAGGGTATAGGTATACCCATCACCCAGCCCGTAGCGGAGCTTAATAATCTCACGTTCGCGATAGGTCAACGTTTTCAACACCGAATCGATCTTGTCCTTCAGCATTTCCTGCGTGGCCGTGTTCACCGGGCTTTCAGTGCTGGAATCTTCGATGAAGTCACCGAAGTAGCTGTCCTCACTTTCACCAACCGGCCGGTCAAGACTAATCGGATGCCGCGAGATGTTCAATACACGACGTGTCTCTTCCAGGCTGACTTCGGCCGCTTTGGCCGTTTCCTCGATGGTCGGCTCCCGGCCAAACTCCTGCAAAAGCTGCTTGCTGACCTTTCTCAGCCGCGACATCGTTTCGATCATGTGGACCGGAATCCGAATGGTTCGAGCCTGGTCGGCGATGGCACGCGTGATCGCTTGGCGAATCCACCAAGTGGCGTAGGTCGAGAACTTGTAACCACGGCGGTACTCGTATTTGTCGACTGCCCGCATCAGGCCCGTGTTGCCTTCCTGGATCAGGTCGAGGAAGTTCAGGCCCCGGTTGCGATATTTCTTGGCAATCGAAACCACCAGCCGCAGGTTTCCGCCGGACAAATCCTTCATCGCCTGCTCGTACTCGGCGAATCGTGCATCGATGTTCTCAACACGCTCACGAAGACTTTCGGGCGTTTCCTGCGTCATCGTCATCAGATCGCGCAGTTCCCGCTGCAAATTCGCCCGCTCATCCTTGGCCGATCGCAAACTCTTCAAGTTGCTCATCTGCTGCTCGAGTTCAGACATGCGGTCGCTAATCTGCCCCAACCGCTTCATCGCAGGTTGCAAACGCGGAGTTCGCAGGCTGAGTTCCTCGATAAGCGTCACCGTCTTACGTCGGCGAACGGCCAACTTGGCCATCGCTTCTTTCTTCTCCTTCGGAGAGGAATCGGAAGACGTCACCGTCTCGAAATCGGCGATGTTCTTTTGACGCAGGAATTCCACCGTCTTGAGGTTATGCGGCATCCGGCCGAGAATCTGGGTCTTCTCCAGACCTTCGGTGACCGACACCTTAATCGTACGATCGAACGGCAACTCGCTGCGGTTCACTTTCGACAGAATATCGAAGGCGGTCTTCATTACGTAGTCGCCCTCGAGCAATTGACGGCGAAACCGCTTCCGCGTGACTTCGATCTTCTTCGCCAGCGAAATTTCCTCGAACCGAGTCAGCAGTGGAATCTCGCCCATCTGCGTCAGATACATTCGCACGGGATCGTCGATTCGCCGCGAACGATCTTCCGTAGCGAGATCACGGCGCGTCGGCTTACGGTTCCTGCCACGTTTCTTATCCGGCACGATCACCGCGTCCGGTTTGTCGGCGATCACTTCCAGCCCAATTTCTTCCATCGCCATTAGCAGATGGTCAAGTTTTTCAGGGTTGAGCGCTTCATCCGGCAGGTAAGCGTTCACCTGAGAATAGGTCAGGTGCCCCTGCTTGCGAGCAGTGGCGATCATCTCTTTAAGTTGTTCATCGAGTCTATGCACTGGCGTATCCTCTCAGGTTCAATTTGAAGTCTGCTTCTTGGAGCGTTCCCCGTGGAACTCCGTGGCACGTCGCAAAAGCGCGATTGCATCGGAATCAAGTTCGCTTTGCGTGCCGTCCTGTTGAGCCATCTGCCCCTTCGACAACTCATGGGATTGTTCCCGTCGGCGCCATTTCATGGTTTCGACCGCCTGACCAAGGAACCGGGGCTTCGCATCCGTGCCAGTATTCGCAACATCATCCTTCAGTTTGTCTGCGATGTTCTTAATCCGTGATTGCTCGTCGACCTTCGCGGCCAATCGTTTCAACTCGGGCACTTCCACTGTGGCCGTGACCCGCTCGTAAGTCGGTTCCAAGCCGCGTTCGGCCAAGTCGAAACAGACATACAACAAACGTCGCAATCCGTCGTTCTGAAATTCATCGGGAGCCACTTCCTGGCGA
>Ga0115002_10003009_pt1 | contig 21481 bp, 19 predicted proteins | sample ArcticOcean_MG_C_8_FD_89576 | JGI IMG/M metagenome (GOLD analysis project Ga0115002, IMG submission 89576) | Marine microbial communities from western Arctic Ocean - ArcticOcean_MG_CB11_86 | ecosystem: Environmental > Aquatic > Marine > Oceanic | place: Arctic Ocean: Canada Basin | collected... | reverse complement strand
TGTGCATCAAGGTGGATCGTGAAGAACGTCCTGACCTGGATGCCATATACATGCAGGCTGTGGTGGCGGTGAGCGGTAGCGGCGGGTGGCCAATGTCGGTGTTTCTGACCCCAGACCTCAAACCCTTCTACGGTGGCACCTACTTCCCACCCCAGGAGCGGGGTGGTATGCCCAGCTTCCGCAGGGTGTTAGAGGCGACGGAGGACGCGTTCCGTAAGCGCAGAGGGGAGGTAGTGGCCTCTGCCGACCAGATTGTTGAGCACCTGCAGCAGAGCGCTACTTTCCAGGGTGATCAGGAGCCCCTGACAACGGAAATGCTGGACATGGCGTTCAAGAGACTTGCCCCCAACATCGATACCGAGTGGGGTGGGTTTGGGACAAGCATCAAGTTTCCGCAGCCCATGGTGCACGAGTTCCTGCTTCGCTATGGAGACCGCACTGGCGAACCTACGGCGCAGGTGATGGTTGACCTGACGTTGGACAGGATGTCTCGTGGCGGTATCTACGACCACATTGGCGGCGGGTTCCATCGATACTCGACCGACCGTGCGTGGCTGGTGCCCCACTTCGAGAAGATGCTGTACGACAATGCTCTGATGGTTCGGCTGTATCTCCATGCGTATCAGGCCCTTGGTCGGCCGGAGTACAAACGCGTTGTAGAGGAAACGCTGGACTACATCTTGCGGGACATGCGGGACGCGTCTGGCGGGTTCTACACTGCGCAGGACGCCGATAGCGAGGGCGAAGAGGGCATCTTCTACACATGGAAACGGGCGGAATTGCTGTTGGTGTTGGGCCAGGAGGCTGGCGAGTTGTTATGCAAGGTCTATGGTGTGACAGAGGGGGGTAACTTTGAAGGGGCATCTATCTTGTTTCTGCCGCAGGAGCTATCGAAGCTGGCTGTAGAGCTTGGCATCGTGGAGTCCGACTTGCTGGAACAACTTGAACAGAGCAAAGAGGTGCTGCTGACCCTGCGTGGAAAGCGTGTCTGGCCCATGCGCGACGAGAAGGTGCTGACGGGCTGGAACGCACTGATGCTGGGGAGCTTGGCTGAATCTGCTTCTGTGTTGGGTCGAGCGGACTACCTTGCAGCGGCTACGGCAAACGCATCGTTCTTACTGGAATCGCTTCGGGACGCCGACGGTCGACTGCTGCGGACGTACCGCAACGGCACGTCGAAGCTGAAAGGCTACCTGGAAGACTACGCCTTTCTCGTCGATGGGCTGATCACACTGTACGAGGCAACCTTTGAGTCGCGATGGTTGTGGGAGGCTCAGGGGTTGGCAGAGGCGATGCTGGAGTTATTCTGGGACGCCGATAGTGCGAGCTTCTACAGCACGGGCCATGACCACGAGGAGTTGCTGGTGCGTCCTCAGGAGTTCTCTGACAACGCTATCCCCAGCGGGGCATCTGCGGCTGTATTAGCGTTGCAACGGTTGGGGTCACTGGTTGGTACGGCCAAGTACTCCGAGACGGCTCAGACGGCGTTGCGTGCCATGCGTTCCACGATGATGGCTCAGCCGGTAGGCTACGGCCACTGGTTGTGCGCACTGGACTTCGCTCTGTCCACTCCCAAGGAAGTTGTTGTTGTTGGTGATAGAAGCGAGGCAGGTACGGTGGCCCTACTGAACGTTTTGTACAGCAAGTTCATTCCTAATAAGGTCGTGGCGGGTATGGCGTCTGAGGACGATCCGATAGCCCAGGAGATTGAGCTGCTGGAGGGCAGGGTCCTGATTAACGGCCAACCAACGGCTTACGTGTGCCAGAACTATGCGTGTCAGATGCCGGTTACGGACGCGGCGGCGTTGCTGAAACAGCTTGGTACTCAGTCTGACGGACTTGATGTGATATCGCAGTCGGGGTATTTGCTGCCGCCAAAGTGGAAGCTGAATCCCATATCTGAAGCTGGTGAATAGACAGGGTTCATCCGGCACCTATGTTCCTGTGGCAGGGCGTGGCCCTGCACCCATAAGCATGGCGGATGAGAATGACTATGAGCAGCAGGTAGCCTTTGATGTCTTCCGCTCCATACAGCGCTAGCCTTGTACCTAGAAGATTGAACTTTGATCTTAGCTTCCTGACGGTTAACAATGAGACCTGATTATATTTGTTTGCCTTTGCTGCCAGTTTGAGGAAAGCAAAGAATCGACGCATTAACGTAGAGAAGCCCTTCCGATTTGTCGGAAGGGCTTCTCTCGATTTCTATTTCGGTGGCAAACCCCAGGAAGCCAACCGCGTCTGGGGGCTAACCTGGGTTAGTCCGCTGCCAGACTCTGGCTGGCAGCCGATACACCTGCGCCACCCGCAACCTCAAAACCTGACTCAGGCAGAAGCGTCTCAAGCGCAGACAGGAGCGTCAGCACGTTGGAAGCCGTTGAAGACTCGCCCATGAGTCCAATGCGCCACATAGAGCCCCCAAACTGACCAAGCCCGCCGCCAACTTCAATGTGGTACTCATCGAGCAGTCGGCGACGCAGGGGTCCGTCCTCAATGCCGTCAGGGATGAACACGGATGTCAGCTGGTAGGTGCACCTGTCCTCAGGAACCAGCAGCTTTAGGCCAAGTGCTTCCAAGCCGGCTCTGAGAGCCCTGCCGTTCTTTCGATGTCGAGCAAATCGGACTTCCAAGCCCTCTTGTAGCACCAACCGCAGCGACTCTCGTAGCGCGTAGATCATGCTCATGGGAGCCGTGTGATGATAGACGCGGGTGCCACCAGCCCAGTACTGCAAAAGCAACCCTAGGTCCAGGTACCAAGTACGCGGCTTTTCCTTCCGGTTCTTAATGACTTCCAGAGCACGCGGGCCAATCGCTACTGGCGACATTCCTGGAGGCGAGCCAAGGCATTTCTTAGTTGCGCTGTAAGCAAAGTCGATGTCGATTGCGTCGAAGTCCACGGGTGATCCGCCAAGGGACGTCACCGTGTCCGCCAGGAAGAGGGCATCGTGGTCATGGGCCAGTTTTGCCAAGGCCTTCAAGGGTTGAAGCACTCCCGTAGAGGTCTCCGCATGAACGGCGGCCAGCAGTTTCACCTTGGGGTGCTTCTTTAGCTCGGCCTCCACCGCTTCAGGAGAGGCCGTCTGGCCCCACTCCACCGGCACCGTTACTACTTCAGCACCGTGCCGTGAAGCAATCTCAGATAATCGTAGGCCAAAGTAGCCGTTCTCAACCACCATCGCCACGTCGCCGGGCTCCAGCAGGTTGGCTAGGGCAGCCTCCATACCCGCTGAGCCGGTTCCGGAAACAGGGAGCGTGAAGGCATCTGCTGTACCAAAGACCTCGCGCAGCATCTCCGCCACGCCGTCCATAATCTTGATGAACTCCGGGTCCAGATAGCCAAGGATGGGTGCAGACATAGCGCGCAGCACCCGAGGATCAACGTCGCTGGGGCCTGGGCCAAGCAGTGTACGTTGGGGCGGATTCAGCTCTTCTACGGGGCCTGGGGCCATGGTGCACCACATATCGCCATATATTCAGGAAATCGTTACAAAAAACCCACGCAAGCGTATCAACTCAGCTAGGGGCCGTCAATGGATGCCCTTGTCGCATCGCTTCTCCGGCAGCTATAATCGCCGACATCCAAGCAACGAAGGAGCATCATGGACTATGAATTAAAGGAACGCGTAGCCCTGGTCACCGGCGGAAGCGAGGGCATAGGCAAGGCAACGGCCATAGCCCTATCGCAAGAGGGTGCACGCGTAGTCATCTGCGCTCGACGACCTGACGTGTTGGAAGAAGCGGCAGAGGAGATTCGTAAAATCACAGAGGGTGAGGTTCTGGCAATCCCCACGGACGTTTCAAAGCCAGAACAGGTAGACAACCTCATGAAGATAGTGGCTGAGACCTGGGGCGGCGTGGACGTGCTGGTCAACAACGCAGGCACATCCTCTGGCAAAGCCTTTGAGGATATTGGCGATGATGATTGGATGATGGACCTTGAAGTGAAGCTCTTTGGTTGGGCGCGCATGATTCGTGGAGTGCTCCCACACATGAAGGAGCAAAAATGGGGACGTATCATCAACCTCACAGCCCTGGCGGGCAAGGCTCCGGGTGCCAACTCTGCACCCTCTTCTGTGAGTAGAGCGGCTGGCATATCGCTGACGAAGTCGCTCTCTAAGGAAGTAGCTCCCCACAATATTCTGGTGAACACCGTGTGCATTGGCCTCATCAAAGCGGGCCAGCATGAGACGCGCTACAAGGCCACGGCGGCGCAGAACCCCAGCCTGACACTGGATGATCACTATGCCAATCTGGGGAAGAACGTGCCACTGGGGCGTGTTGGGGAATCTGCGGAAGCTGCCAACCTCATTACCTTCCTGGCATCTGCCAGAGCCAGCTTCATCACCGGCGTGGCCATCAACATGGATGGCGGCGCAAGCCCGGTAGTGTAGCCTAAATCCTATAGTCTAAAATTTGTAACAAACCTGAAACACCTGACGCTTGAGGACGCGATATATTATTTACGAGCAAAGGGCGCATAACTTGGAACCTATTGATGGTAAGAAGATGCGCCAATCACTAACGAGAATTAGTGCAAGGAGTGTTCAATGACTACTGACAAGAAGCCCACCAGTCCCGCCGATGTCACCGCGATGATCAAGGAAAACGGCATCCTAATGATTGACCTGAAGTTCTGTGACCTCCCCGGTACCTGGCAGCACTTCACCCTTCCCTTGATAGAGTACAGGAAAAGCTCTTTGAAGAGGGCACCGGCTTTGACGGTTCCTCCATCCGAGGGTTCCAGCAGATTCATGAGAGCGACATGTTGATTGTGCCGGATCCCACCACTGCCATGATTGATCCGTTCACGACCATGCCAACCCTGTCGCTAATCTGCGATATTGTTGACCCCAGCGTGAGCAAGCCCTACTCCCGTGACCCCCGGCTGATTGCCAAGAAGGCGGAAGCGTTCTTGAAAGGGTCCGGCCTTGGCGATGTGAGCTTCTGGGGCCCGGAACTTGAGTTCTTCATATTTGACTCAGTCCGGTACGACCAGAACGCCAACAGCGGTTACTACTTCGTGGATTCTAACGAGGGTATCTGGAACAGTGGTTCCGAGTTTGATATGGACGGCGGCCCCAATCTGGGCAACAAGATCCGTCATAAGGAAGGCTACTTCCCCACTGCTCCTGTTGACTCCCAGCAGGACATCCGATCAGAGATGGTTCAGCGCATGGTGGAAGCAGGCATCCACATTGAGAAGCACCACCATGAGGTAGCCACCGCTGGGCAGGCAGAGATTGACATGCGTTTCGATAGCCTCCTGAGCATGGCTGACAAGGTTCTCACCTACAAGTACATTGTGAAGAACGTGGCGCGGGAGCACGACAAGATTGCAACATTCATGCCTAAGCCCCTCTTTGGAGACAACGGCACCGGCATGCACGTGCACCAGAGCATCTGGAAGGACGGCGTGAACCAGTTCTTTGCCGACCAGGGCTATGCCAATCTCTCAACCTCTGCGCTGCACTACATTGGCGGACTGCTCAAGCACGCTCCGGCGTTGCTGGCCTTCTGCGCCCCCACCACCAACTCCTACAAGCGGTTGGTACCTGGCTTTGAGGCTCCCGTGAACCTGGCCTACTCCATGCGGAACCGCAGCGCCTGCATCCGCATCCCGGCGTACTTCCCCCATCCGGCAGCCAAACGGCTGGAGTTCCGGTGCCCAGATCCAACGGCCAACCCGTACCTGGCCTTCTCTGCAATGCTTATGGCAGGCATAGACGGCATCATCAATCAGATAGACCCCGGTCAGCCCCTAGACAAGGACATCTACGGCATGTCCGCAGAAGAGGCAGCCGGTATCCAGCAAGTTCCGGGCAGCCTGGAAGAGGCTTTGAACGCCCTGAAGAACGACCATGAATTCCTACTGCGTGGAGACGTGTTCACCAAGGACCTGGTAGATACGTGGATTTCCTATAAGACAGAGCGTGAGGTTGATCCCCTGCGGTTGCGCCCGCATCCATATGAGTACGCCCTTTACCTGGACGCATAAGTAACAAGAATGATTGTATGAGGGGCGTTTCCACTATCGGAAGCGCCCCTTGTGTATTTGGTGGCATGGAGCAGAGAGAATGACTACAGAGAATGACAAAGCTGCCATAGAGTATGTCCTTCACACCGCCAGGGAAGAGGATGTGAAGTTCATACGCCTCTGGTTTGCTGACATCCTGGGCAATATGAAGGGCATCGCCATCACGGTGGAGGAGCTTGAAGATGCTCTCGCCCGTGGCGTCACCTTTGATGGTTCATCTATCCAGGGCTTTGCTCGGGACACGGAATGGGACATGGTGTTGCTCCCGGATCCCACCACCTTCTGCATCCTCCCGTGGCGACCTCGCCAGAACGCCGTTGCCCGGATGTTCTGTGACATTCTCACGCCCCAACGCACACCCTTTGAGGGCGACCCTCGCAACGTGCTTCGACGATGTGTCCAGGAAGCCAACCAGCTTGGCCTCCAGTTCTACGTCAGCCCTGACCTGGAGTTCTTCTACTTCAAGAGTTCTGATGACCCTACGCCCCTTGATGGCGCAGGCTACTTCGATCAGACCCCCGGCGATGTGGCCACGGAACTGCGTAGAGAGACGGTGTTGAACCTGGGGGATATGGGCATTCCGGTAAAGTCCTCTCACCATGAGGCGGCACCCAGCCAGCACGAGGTGGATCTGCAACACACGGACGCCCTCACCATGGCGGACAACGTGATGACGGCCAGGTTGGTTATCAAAGAAGTGGCTCTAGGCCACGGCCTCTACGCCACATTCATGCCCAAGCCCGTGAGCAGCCTGAACGGCTCCGGGATGCATGTGAACATGTCGCTCTTCAAGGGTGATGTGAACGCATTCTACGATGCCGATGACTCGCTTAAGTTCTCCCTGCTGGCAAGGCAATTCCTGGCTGGCCTGTTGCGCCATGCACCGGAGATTAGCATTGTCACCAACCAGTGGATTAACTCTTACAAGCGGTTAGTACCCGGCTATGAAGCCCCTGTATATACCTCTTGGGCCAGTGGCAACAGCTCTGACCTAGTGCGCATCCCTACGTTTAAGCCCGGCAGGGAAGACGCTGTCAGGCTGGAGTATCGCGCACCTGACCCGGCATGCAACCCGTACCTGGCCTTTGCGGCACTGCTGACCGCCGGGCTGGCTGGCATTCGCAATGGGTACGATGTGCCACCGCCGGTGGAGGGTAACGTGTTTGAGATGACGGAAGCGCAGCGTGTGGCTAAAGGTATCAAGACGTTGCCGGGAAGCCTCTTTGAGGCCATTGGGATGGCGGAGGGCAGCGAAATTCTGCGACTGGCCCTTGGCGATCGAGTGTTGGACACGCTGCTGACCAACAAGCGGATTGAGTGGGAGCGCTATCGCAGTCATGTCACCGACTACGAGATTCAGGAATACCTACCGCTGCTGTAAGGGTCTTCGACCCTCTTGCTGGGGAACGCAGTCGCATACTAGCTCCGCAGGCTGCGGTTCCATCTGGGGATAACCTGTTCGGTTAGTTCCGCCCCTATCGCGTGCGATTCTTAGCTACGCCCAGAATCTTCCCTAAGCTGATCGAGGCTGTCTCTCATCGCTGATGCACCGCTCTCTATCAGGTCACGTTTCCTTTGGTTTGATAGAGAGAATCCAGTATGCCAACCCTTGCAAACTCCGGCCTCACCCAGACCAGTCTATCCCTTTGCTCCTGGCTCAACAGCTCAAACGTTATCTGTTCGATTTGTCGCATCAGGAATTCGCTTGAACGGACAAGAATTCGCAGCGGGCGTTTGGTGGCGGCAAGGATTGATGCACTTGGAGGCGTGGGTTCTGAGACCCTCGTTAGGGTACAGGCGATGGTCGGCAGCGTTGGGTCGCGCCTCAACGCGATGTCAAAGCGGCAATTTCCCGTTGCCCCGCCATCCCAGCATCGGACAGGATCACCGGAGACGTTGATGGTAATGTCTCTGAACAACCCCTGGATTGAGGAACTGGCACGCACTGCGCGGTAGAGCGGGACGTCTGGGTCAGTGTCTGCGTTGAGGATGACCGTGTCTCCGCTGTCTGCGTTAGTGGCTGTCACTGTCAGGTCAAACCCCAGATCGCCAATGGCGGCAGACCTGTCCAGCCGGTCTGACCAGAGGTACTGGTTTAACCAATCCTCCAACCTGACTCCCTTGAGGGCACCTTTCTGAAGCCATGCGAAGGGCCATCAGCTTATATCGCGGAACTTGGCAAAATTTGATGCGAGGCATAGCTCCGCAACCACTTGCGCGGCCCGAATCTGCGACTCTCTCATCGGCAGGTCGCCATAGGTTTCAGAACGGTTGAACGCGTAGATAGCTCCCACCAACGCGCCAACGCTGGTGCCCACGATGCTTGCTACCTCTATTCCACGCTCTGCTAGTTCCAAAAGGACACCAACATGCGCAAACCCTCGTGCGCCACCCCCGCCCAATGCAAGGTTCACTTTGATAAGAGGGCTATGCTCAACCGCTGCGATTGCCTCTCCTGTTACGATGTTTGATAAATCCCTAAAACCGCCAAGACGACATTAGAGTACCATGACCGTGGAGCTTGCAGCCTAAGGAGACCATGCAGCCTAATGCTGAACAACAGGCGAGTGGCTGGCAGCAAACGGTGCTGTTCACTCGAGTTGTGATTATTGATTTCATGCGAAACAACTGCCCCTACATTGCTGCGGGCATTGCGTACTGGACGCTCTTTTCCCTGTTCCCTCTTGGCTTGGCGGGAATATCAATCCTGAGCTACACCAACTCCACCCCTGAAGAACAGACCAAGATGGTAGCAAGCATTGTTGAGAATATCCCTGTCTCTGCGGACTACCTGCTGGACCTCATTGGTAGCGTAGCCCAGTCACGAGGAACCCTCAGCATCATTGCAATCATTGGCCTAGTTTTTTCTGGCATGGCAGTCTTCTCCGCAGTCCGCAAAGGGGTAAACCACGCCTGGCACGTAAGCCAACCACACTATTTCTTTATTGAACGGGCAATAGACCTCTTGATGCTGCTGGGCGTGGCGATGCTGGCGTTGTTTGCCGCGGTGCTTTCTACCAACGTGTTGGGCTTGGCCTCGTTGGAGGAAACCTCTGTCTGGCTGTTTGAGGGGCCCATTGGCAAGGTACTTCTGGAAACCGGCAGCCTGGCAACCACCTTTGGCGTGTTGATGCTGCTCTACCGGTACTTGCCCAACACATCGGTAGAGTGGGATGACACTTGGATGGGCGCTTTGATAGGTGCAGTGCTATTTCATGGTGTCCGCGTTGGCTTCAGTTGGTACGTGTCCAACTTTGGGGACTTTAACCTGGTCTACGGGTCTCTTGCGGGCATCATGGTGCTGCTACTCTGGATATACCTTACCGCAATGGCAGTGGTCCTGGGGGCGGAGATAGCCTTCGTGTATAATCGAGTATATGGCTCGCGCCGAACCCCGGGTGCACTCAACGACTTGGGAACTGCCCTTGGGATAGGCTCTGTTTCAACCGCCAAAAGATATAAAGGGCCTCTGGGGATGATTGCCAACTGGATACTCCCCCCTAGGCGTGACCAGAAGTAAACGCGGGCTGATCATGTGGGGTCTATGGTTTGCTACCCCCAGATTCTTCATCGTTCACTCCTCAGAATGATAAAGAGCTTCCTAAACCCTCTCCTCCCGCAGGTCACCATCTGGGATCTAAAAACCTTAAGGACCCTGGTTTCTACCCCGCACGCGTAATCAGTAGTAGAATCACAAGACTAAAAACCCTAAGGGTCTCAGGTACGGAGGAATAGCTCGTGCGCACCTTTCGCTTAGCGCTTGCTCAGGTCAATCCCACGGTAGGGGACATCGCAGGCAACACCAAAATCGTTTTGGAGCGCATAGAGGAAGCTCGAGACGCCAAGGCTGACCTGGTAGCTTTCCCTGAGTTGATGCTCACTGGCTATCCGCCGGAAGACCTGCTTATGAAACCCTCCTTCATCCGTGACAACCAGACGGCCCTGGCCAAAGTTGTCGCAGCAGCAAAGGGCATCGTCGTCGTCACCGGGTTTGTGGATGGTGGCGGGAACGATATCTACAACGCCGCCGCCGTGGCATCGGAAGGCCAACTCGTCGGCAAATACCACAAGGTGCACCTGCCCAATTACGGCGTCTTTGACGAGCTTCGCTATTTCAAGCCGGGAAGCGTCTGCCCCATCCACACCATCAACGGCGTGAACGTGGGCGTGAACATCTGCGAGGACATCTGGTTTGCCGAAGGCCCCGTTTCCGTGCAGCGGGAGGCTGGTGCACAGGTCATCGTCAACATCAACGGCTCCCCGTTCCATGCAGGTAAGTGCGCTGCCAGAGAACTGATGCTTGCTAATCGGGCGTCCGACAACGGCCTCTACATTGGGTACGTGAACACCGTTGGCGGGCAGGACGAGCTTGTTTTTGACGGCGCCAGCGTGGTCTTGGACGGTAACGGCAAGCCCATTGCGAGGGCAGCCCAGTTCCAGAACGAGATGCTGATAGCTGACTTGAACGTGGAGCGCGAGTTCCCGCGACGTGTGCGAACGCCGCAAACCAAGGCAATCACCGGCACAGAACACATTGATGTCTCTCCGTATCAGCCCATAGAGCGTCCTGTCATCGAAGCTCGACTGGCAGAGCCTCTGGACGATGTTGGCGAGGTGTATCAGGCGTTGGTCTTAGGCACCCGCGACTATGTGCGGAAGAACGGCTTCAACAAGGTGCTCATCAGTCTCTCCGGCGGCGTGGATTCCAGCCTGACGTGCGTCATAGCCGTGGACGCCCTTGGCGCGGAGAACGTGGAGGGTATCACCATGCCCTCGCGCTACTCGTCAGACGGGAGCGTTTCCGACTCCGAGGACATGGTCACGGCGTTGGGCATCAAAATGCGTACGCTGCCCATAGAAGACGTGCACGGTGCTATGGAAGGATCGCTTGCCCCCTTCTTCGCCGGGACGGAGCCGAACATTGCTGAGCAGAACATCCAGGCCCGCATCCGTGGCAACCTGCTGATGGCCGTGTCCAACAAGTTCAACTGGCTGGTGCTGACCACGGGTAACAAGAGCGAGATTGCTATGGGCTACTCCACCCTCTATGGCGATATGGCAGGAGGGTTTGCGGTTATCAAGGATGTGCCCAAGACCCTGGTGTACAAGCTGTGCGAGTGGCGTAACAACAACCTAGCCTATCCTGGGAGTCCAATCCCCCAGAACGTCATCACCAAGCCCCCCAGCGCGGAGCTGAAGCCCGACCAGCGTGACGACGATGACTTGCCGCCGTACGACCTGCTAGACCAGGTGTTGGAGGCCTACGTTGAGGAGGACCGCTCCTATGAGGAGATGCTCGACAAGGGGTTTGAGGCCGCTGTGGTGCAGCGCGTGATGCGCTCTGTAGACCGTAACGAGTTCAAGCGACGGCAAGGGGCAGTGGGTATTAAGATCACGCCCAGGGCCTTTGGTCGAGACCGGCGTATGCCCATCGTCAATCGCTATCGCGGCCATTAGCCAGGGCTTAGCCCTGGACCCATATACCTGACGGTTAGCTTGAGGACTAGCAGGTGTGACGGAGATTGCATTGCCTATTGTTGCATGCGACAACGTAAATTCCGTACCCAAATAAGTAATGCGATGTTAGGTGCAGGACTAAGTCCTGCCTAGACAGGCTCAAGCTTCTTATGGGGCTCCGGTGGTAATTCCACAACGATTGCATCGCCGGGGCGAACCTCGCCACCTGCCAACACAATGCTCATGATACCAGCCTTCCGCACAATGTAGCCTGCTACATCGTTCTCCAATGTCGCCTTCATCAGTCCCGGTTGAAACGTATCCAACTGTGAGCACGGGTTACGCAAACCAGTTACTTCAATCACGGCAGACTCGCCCAGATGAAGCTTGGTGCCAGTTGGCAGCCCAAGAAGGTCAACGCCGCTGGTGGTGACGTTCTCGCCCACATCTCCCGGCTTCACATCGTAGCCCATCGCACGCAGCTCTGCATGGAGTTCAGCGTGGATGAGATGCACCTGTCGTAGGTTGGGTTCACTGGGGTTGCGGGCCACCCGTGAGCGGTGCTTCACCGTCTCGCCTGCATGGGCATCGCCCTCCACACCAAGACCAGCAATGAGCTGGATGCTCTCCTGGTTCAGCTTCGTGAACGTATAGTCACCACTTGCACTTACCGCCGTGACCGCTCCGCCCATGACTCACACTCTCTCTATCCATGCAAGGTCTCATTGGTAAACGCCAGGAGCTAGCACCCGCTCAGGAGGCCAATATTTCTGAGAAGACGCTCTCCAATATTTCATCGCTGACCGGGCCAACGAACTTCCTGACGATCATCCCGTCGGCGTCTATGAAGTACTTCTCCGGGATGCCCGTGAGGCCGTAGTCAATGGCAATGTTGCCTTTAGTGTCCACGCCAATGGGGTACGCAGTACCGGTTTCCGCTACAAACCGCCTCGCCTCGTCCTCAACATCCCATATAGCCACGCCCACGAACTCCACGCCCTGCGCCTTGTAACCGGGGTAGGCAGCAGCCAACGCGGGAGCCTCCTGTCGGCATGGCGAGCACCATGACGCCCAGAAATCCAGCATCACCACCTGTCCACGTAAGTCGGACAACCGTAGCTCCTTACCATCAAAGGTCGTCACGACGAAGTCACGGGCGATGTCGCTATCTACGTCCACCTCGCCAAACGCGCTGTTGATGGCGATTCCCGCAGGCACACCGCCGGAGCGACTCAACGCTAGCCCCAGGATGACGAACAGCGCCACCAACGGAATGGCTACAGCAGCCATTGCCACCAGCTTGCGATGGTTGGCAGGCCGTTCCTCCGGTGTCATGTTGGTGTTTTGTTCAGTCACTATTGGTTCCTTGTTTGCTGTATTAACTCAGCGCGTTCCAGCGTGTACGCTTCTTCTTCAATATCGCCGGCTGCAAACCGCTCGTCCAGGGTAGCAATGGCGATGATAAGCTCATCATATGCGGTATCGTCCCCTGCCTTAATAGCAGCAGATGCCCTACGCCGTCGAGCCAGCGTGAATCCAATAAACCCCACAAGCACCAGGCCCGCCAGAGCAGGCAGCGCACCGCGTCTGAACCCATCGCTTGTGCCCAGCTTCTGCGCGCGTTGTACCAAGGACGGTTGGGGCAAGCCTGTTATCGTAAAGTGCACACGCTCGCCTACGGCAATCTTCTTGGATTCCATCATCAGAAACGTTCTATCGCCTATGGTTGCCGTAGCCAACTCCATCATGTCAGCGCTCTCGGCCCTTGCCAGGCCCACGGGGAGCATGATGCGATACGCCTCAACGCCCATAGGGAAACGGGGTTCATATGGCAGGGAAGAGCCGTTGTACGGCGCGCGATAGACGTACAGGATATCGTGCTCACCGGGGGGAATAGGCGTGGTCAGCGCAAAACCCAGGTTCACCTGAAGGATATGCCCGCCCGGTAGTGATGTCTCCACGTCCAGATCCGTAGCCCCGTCAGGCAATGTGAACCGGAGCAGGTTCATAGGGCTATCGGTCTGCACGTCTGTCTGAAAAGTGCGGTCGCTGTTGTTCCTGAGTTTGACGGCTTCCAGCACCTCAATCTGCCGGTTCTTCTTGTCGACAGAGGTCAATGCCAGGGTATCGTCAAGCAGGTATAACACAGTGAAATCGTTAGTAAGTTCATACACCGTGACTTCCAGCGGTTCCACCAACGGCTCTCCCAGCTTGCGGTTGGTGTACTCAACCTCCAGGTAGGTTGCTGAGACCACGTAGCCGGGGTTTCCTTGGGGTGGAAGGTTCACAACACGAAACGTCCCATCTGCAAGGGTGAGCGTAACGCGCTCTATCACCTCTCCGGTGTCTGCCTGAAAACGTAGCGTCACCTGAAGGTTAGCAGGGGCTTCTGCTTCCGCAGTGCCGTTAATGACCTTTCCGGCAAGCTCATTAGAGGTGTCCGGCGATTGGGCGTAGGCGGTGTACTGGGGCTGGGTAAGCAGCGTAACAGCGGCAAGGGTCAGGGTAAGGGTGACCGCACGAAGAATGCGACGGTACATTAGGCTTCACCCTGTTTAGGAGCGTCACGCTCCTGGATTCTGGCCCTTGCCGCCAGAATTTCTTCCTCAATCAACACTTCAAGCTCCTGCTGGTCGCCCTCTACACGATCTTGCTGCTGCAGGGTGATGGCAGCCTGACGGCGATATTCAAGCAATTGTCGCTGATACTCTTGCTCATCAACCTGACCAAGTTCCCGTTCCAGACGTAGCGTCTCTAGGGCCTGGTAGATGGACTCACGCCGAGAGCGCAGCGATTTCGCGTTTTGAGGGTTAAAGGTGTCAGCTTTTTTGGGCATGCGGAAAAAAGGGATAGCCACAATACCTATTACAAAGACAGCAAGTAGGGCAGAAAAAACCAGCACCACAGCGTTATTCCTTTTTAGGTGTCAGATTATCGATTCCAGTGTACCTCAGCCTCAATCAGAAGCGTGGGCATCGCGTAGTCCAGCTATAGCCACAGCAGCCTTCTGGCGCTCCGGCCACAACGATACCACCGTGCCGAAGACCATGACCGGCCCAGCCAGCCATAGCCAGAGGATGAGCGGATTAATGTGGACACGGAACAGCGCTCGGCCATCGTCCGTGAACTCACTCGCTAGGATGTACAGGTCTTCTATTGGTGTTTGACGGATGCCCGCGCGGGTAGAAGCCATAGAGAAACTGGGGTAGAACGCAAATCCGGGTTGGAGTCTTTTGACGAAATTGCCGTTCTTGTACAACATCACATCGGCGCTGTGCTCAATCCGATCTGATTTTATCTCCGACGTGCTTCCAAGATACTCCATCTCGTAGTCGCCCAACACCGCTCGCTCGCCGGGAGCCAGGGAAAAATCGTCCTGCACGCTGTAGAACGACGACCCTGTAGCGGCGAAGGCCACCATGATGATGCCGATGTGCGCGATGTATCCTCCGTATCGAGGTCTGTTGGACGCTACAAGCTTCACAAAGGCCACAGGGTAGCTCTCTCCCTTGGCATGTCGCACCTGCGTACCCTTTGCCCACTCCCGCGCGATGCCTGCCGCAGCCATGCCGCAGACGCCAAACGCCAACGCAGGGATGAAGTCTGCCGCGCCTAGCACTACGGACGCCCCTGCCGTACCCAGTCCCACAACGATGGGGAACCGCATTAACCGCAGTAGGGAACTGCCGGATGCCCTACGCCACGGCAGCAGTGGGCCTACGCTCATCAGCACGACCAAGGCCAGGAACAACGGGCCAGCAACAACATCAAAATAGGGCCTGCCCACCGTGATAATCACACCGCGGAACACGTCTGTAATCAACGGATATACCACGCCCCACAACGTTACCAGGGCAATCATTAGGAACAGCAGGTTGTTCAGTAGGAAAGCGGCCTCTCGTGATAGGTGCGATTCCAGCGGAGCCGCGCTCTTGAGAGAAGAGTATCGCCAGAAGAACAGGCCGAAGGCCACCACGAGGTTCACCCCCAAGAACACCAGGAACACCCAACCCATAGTCGATTGCCCAAAAGAGTGCACAGAAGGCACAGGGCCGCCGCGATTCATGAACATGCCATACATGGCAAAGCCCCACGCCATGATGATTAGGGCAATGTTCCACATGCGGAACATGCCGCGTCTGCGCTGCACCATGATGGAGTGGACAAAGGCCGTCAGCGGTAGCCACGGCAGCAGTCCTGCGTTCTCAACCGGATCCCAGGCCCAGTAGCCGCCCCACCCAAGGATGGTGTACGCCCACCATGCGCCCAGCAGTAGTCCAATGGTCAATGTGCCCCATATAATCAGCGCCCAAACCCTGGCCGTGTCCACCCATTCATCGCCCTTCTGGCCCCCCATCAAATGCCCAATGGCAAAGGCGAAGGGTATCCCCACACCAATGAGGCCTGTCATCAACGTAGGCGGGTGAAAGAACATGCCAGGGTGGGTTAGCAACGGGTTGATGCCCTCTCCGTCTAGAGGGGCTACGGGAAGCTCAAAGAAGGGATTTGCCATGGTCATCATCACCGCAATATAGAAGACGGTGATGGCCATCAGCACAAAAGTTGTATACGGGAGGGCAGGACGCACCTCGTCAGGGGCTCGCCACACTGCCAATGCTGACAGTCCGGAGAACACCAGTGCCAGGAACAGCATGGAGCCCTCGTTGCCAGCGTAGAACGCTACCCAGGTAAGCCAGGGATCCATGGCCGTGTTACTGTGGCCCGCCACGTAGCGCAGTTCAAAGTTGTGGGTCACAAAGGCAGCAACCAGCACCGCTGTGGAGACTGCCAGCATCAGCGGCGTGAGGTATGCTGCGTAGCGTGCGCTGACCACCAACTCTGGGGCGCGACGCCACTGGCCTACAAGGGAGCCTATAGCCGCGTAAGCCGCAAGGGCCAGCGACAGCAAGAGCGTGATAGAACCCAGGTCGGCCATGGTTTAGTTTCCTTCCGTATCGGCCGCATTGGCCCTGTCGATCGTGCCCGGTTGCTTGCCAGTGATCTCAGCCTCACCCAATTCCACGTCTACTAGTGCAAGGTACTCATCAAGCCCATCCTCGGCTTTGCTATCGCCGCTACTGCCTCTACTCAAAGTAGGTGACGTAGGGCTTCGCTGCATCATTGATCGAGTAACGAAGAGTAGAACCAAGAGCGCCAGCGCAACGCCCACCGGCGGGGCAATCCACATCAGGAGGTTGAAGCCCTCTTTGGGCGGGGAGGCCAGGACGCGCTCTCCATATCGATCAACAAAGAATTGTCGAATCTCCGCGTCAGTTCGGCCTTCTTGGATTTGCTCCCGCAAAATAACCTTCATCTGGGTTGCCAACTGCACCTGGGAACGGTCAATGGTCTCTCCGGGGCAGATTGGGCAGACGAGGGATTGGTCTAGCGATTGGGCACGTTGCTCATCCTTAGAAAGAGGAGAGGCGGACGTGGTGCAGGCGGCCAATGCCGTGAAAGCGCCGAAAATCAAGACAACGGCCATCACCTGGGTATACCGCCACGTTCTATGGAACATCACCAATTGCTACTCCGGCTTTATGAAACCTTGTTCATTGGAAACCCAGGAAACGCGGGCCCAGGGGTGATTCCCTGGCGAGGGGTATAAGGGCAGAGGCTTGCCGGGGGTGTAGTGATGAATCGTCAGCCCTTTAACCGCTGCACTGACGCTGTCCCCATCTTTGGGTTCAGCCGAGACACAGGCGAGGGGGTAAAACCCTGCCGCAGACTCCAACGGGGAATGCCTCCCTCGCTGAGTTATAGACATCCTACTCTTGGTAACCTCTGGAATATGGATCCAGGGCGTGTCCTGCCTAGCGACCCTGAAGTTGGCGCATGTAGTCCACCAGCAGCCACCGGTCACCGGGAGACAACAGATTCTTGAACGTGGGCATCACATTGATGCCGTTGGTCAGGATGCCATACAAATCGCCGTCAGTCTTGGACACCGTTCCGTCCAGCGTTAGGTCGGGAGCGGCAAAGTAGTTGTACGCTACAAGGAACTCGCTGACCCTACCATCGCCAAGTCCTTCCGAGCCGTGGCACATGGAACAGTTCACCCGGAACAACTCTACTCCGGCACCGCTTGTGGCCGCAGACCGTGTGACGGGATTGGTCAGCCCAGAGTAGTCCGCAGGGCTAATGGCTGGCTCACGCGTCAACTCACGGGTATCCGATGCAAACTTGAAGGGTACTGCACCCAGAGGCGATACCAACCGCGGAGGCTCCTGAGCGCGATACGATTGGTTGTAGTGCATTTCCGCCGCCCAATCAATGGGGGCATAGGTGCCACTCTTGGCCAAGCAACCGGTACCAGCAATCGCCAACACCAGCACAACAACAAGCAGCAAGATACGACGGGTTGATTGCCCTTTATCCAGCATGAAGTTGCCTATGCCCGTTAGATGATGCATGCTATGCACTTACTGGCTCCAATTTAACGTCTGCCGCATTTGCTGCTTTGAAGAGAGCGTCTACGCGATCAGTATTACCATCAGGGACCACAACTGACAGGCCAATGTACCCTTCAGTGATACGCGTATCGTAGAGGCCAAGCTTCGCTTTGGGCAAACGTGACTCAAATATGACACCAATGATGGTAGAGAGAATGGCACCCAACATAGTGCCTTCATACGCGATGATAAACATTGGCGGAAGAGCCAGGATAGGCTTACCGCCGGTCACCACGGGATAGGCAAGCTGCGTTCCCGCCGTAACCAGGATGGCAATGGAAAAGCCGAGAGCTGCGCCCACCAGAGGCCACACATAGAGCCGGTGGTTGGATACCTTCTCTCCAAAAGCGCCTTCAGGGTACGGTGATCCCGTAAGCACTTCAAAATCGTCAATGCCGTTTTCTTTCAACTTATCAGCTGCTTCAACCGCTTCGTCTACCTCTTTGAAGAGGCCTAATATGCTTCTACCTGCCATAGCTCCATCTCGCTTCGCTGATTTACTCTTCTCTGTATGCTGCAGGGACCATGACCTTACCAACTCTAATTTCAGTTGCCATTATCTCACCCTCTTTGGCGTCTGACAGAGGGATGATGGGGAAGAACTTGGCGAATGTTAGAACTCCCGTGAACACCATTGCAAAGCTTCCGCCCACCAGAATCAACTCAATGGGGCTGGGATTGTATGAGCCCCAGTTGAAGGTGAGTACCTGCTTCCGCATGAGACTTGGGATGATGATGAGGAACCTCTCCAGCCACATCCCAATGTTCACCAGGATAGTGGTCCAGAACATCAAAGCCACGTTACGGCGAACCTTCCGGAACAACCACAAGGGCACAGGGATGAAGAACGAGGTCAGTGCAAACAGGATAAACGCTGCGTTGAACGGCCATTCCGTCAACTGCAAAGCCCTCAATGACAACTCAGGCTCCTCGTTCGGGTAGAAGCCCATCATGAATTCAATGATGAAGAAATAGAACCAGCCTACAGCCACCACAATCATTAACCGGGCCAGCGCGTCAAAGTGGTCGTCTCGGATGTAGTTCTCCCACTTGAACATCCATCGCAGCAGGGCAAGGATGGATATCACGCCAGCCACGCCGGAGTGAACCGCGCCAATGACGAAGTACGGGGCGAAGATGGTTGCGTTCCAACCTTCTACAGCAATCTGGACTGCAAAGTCCCATGACACGATGCTGTGGACGGAGACGAACACCGGCAGGATTAACGCTGAAAGCAGGAATCCCGCTATGACCTGAAGCTTCCACTGTCGAGTGTTACCCCGCCAGCCTAGGCTCAACATGGAGTACACGCGTTGCATCATGCCGGATGACCGGTCACGCAGCACGGCAATGTCAGGGAGAAGCAGCAGCCCCACGAACAGTGCTGTGCTTGTCAGATACGTAGAAATAGCTGTTGGGTCCCAGACGAAGGGAGACCGGATGTCCGGCCAAATCCCTCTACCAAAGTCATAGCCAGGAGGCATGGACCAGTAGATGCGCCAGGGGCGACCCAAGTGAAAGAGCGGATGAAGGGCCGCTGTACCCAGAGCAAAGACCGTTAACACCTCTGCCGCGCGGGTCGCAGGGCGACGCCACTCAGCATTACAGAGGCGTAGGATAGCGGAGAGCATGACGCCGGCGTGGCTGATTCCTACCCAGAACACGAAGTTCACTAGGAGGAAACCCCACATCACCGGACGATTAAGCCCGTATACCCCTGTCCCGTGGTTGATTGCCCAGGCAAACGCACCAAGTGCTGCCGCGACAAATATACCCAAGAACATGAGCAATCCGTAGAACCACATTGGCGTCGCTAAAATCGGCCTCAGTAGGTCTCGGTTGATATCTATTTCTGTCAGCGCCGGGCGCTGTTGCATCCCTGCTCCTTAAACCGTCTGTCTTGAAATTACTCGGGTTTCGCTATCACCTTCAGCGGAAGTTTCTTCAACGGGCGTATCTCCTGGAGTAGCATCCCCTCACGGACTTCCCACATGTTGATGATGGGCACAAACTTGAGGGCCAATGTGAACAAGAGGATTGATCCGCTTACCACACCCATCAATATCATGATGTCTGCACTCTCTGGGGTGACCCCTGCAGGCACATGGTCCAGGGCGTGGGCATTTACGTCCTCTATTGAGTAAGAAGATACGTAAATACGAATCTTATCTAGGAAAGCTCCAGCCAAAATCAACACTGCCACAATTGTTGGCCCCAAGATGCTCTTTCGCACGCCGTTCCACATCAGGAGCAAAAGCGGCGCAGCAAAGCTCAGGAGAATCGTCATAATGAAAATCGTGAGATACGGACCGAACCACATCAAATCCAGCAGATTCTGCTGGAGGGGCGTCTTTCCGTACCACAGGACGATGAAACCTGACCACCAGAAGTACATCCACAGCAAGGAGGAGGCTAGCATGAGCTTTGCCAAACTCCAGAACTGGTTGATGTTGATATAGTCTTTGAACCCGCCCGCCAGACGCACGATGAACGCTGTCACGATGACCGTAGCCAGCGCTGCCTGAATGCCGCCGAGGGCTTGCCACGTGGGAAAGATGGAGTCCCGTTGTCCTGGAACCAGGCTCTGGGCAAAATCAAAGCTCACCACGGTGTGGGCGAAAACCAAGAACATGAAGTACAACGCGCCTAACACACCAAGCCCGGCCCTGAGCGCACGCCATTGGCGCTTGGTACCCACCCAACCCAAGGACAACCTTGTGTACCACGTTTTCCGCCACCCAGTGGCGTTTTCTCGTGCTGCTGCAAAGTCAGGGATGGCGGAAGCCCATAGGAGGCCAAATCCGTTTATCACCAGAAAAACCAGCGTCAGCACTATGTAAAGATAGGGCGCTCCTGGAGGCCATCCCTCTGCAATCTTGTTGTAGAACCACATAGTGTTGCGGTCTGCTGCAGAGGGCAGAGTTATCAACAATGGAATCATTATCAAGAGAACCAGCAAGCCCGCCACTGACCATAGCTCCGCAATGCGGGATATCGGCCGAGTCCAGTGGGCCTTGGCCAACCGAGGAGCGATAGCGATGAGCGGTGCAGACAAGCTGGTGGTCAGCACAAAGGCCAGACCAGCCGCCAGGTAGCCCCAAGGTAGGTGGGAATCAAGACCGCCGTCTCCAGCTTTCATAATAAAGCCAATGACGCCCAGGACTGTCACAGCGGCTAAGGCCAATACTAACAGCCAGTACTTAGAGCTGGTCCGTGTGGTCCAACCCAGTACCTCTTTATTGACCTCGGCTGAAGTACGCTCCAGCAGGTCTACATGGTGCCCGTGGGGGCCGCCGTTATGCATGCGACTCTTCCGTCACGGCGTGGGGATCCACCTTCTTCAGGTAGTAAACACTGGGCTCCGTGCCAAGGTGGTCTAGGATACGGTACTGTCGACCGCCCTTGCGCAGTTTATCAACTTGGCTGTCGGGGTCATTCAAATCGCCAAACACCAGAGCGTTGGTGGGGCAGGACTGAACGCAGGCCGGCGTGACATCGCCATCAACTATCTCGCGTCCTTCCCTTGTCACCTCGCGCACCG
>Ga0115002_10003001_pt1 | contig 21501 bp, 19 predicted proteins | sample ArcticOcean_MG_C_8_FD_89576 | JGI IMG/M metagenome (GOLD analysis project Ga0115002, IMG submission 89576) | Marine microbial communities from western Arctic Ocean - ArcticOcean_MG_CB11_86 | ecosystem: Environmental > Aquatic > Marine > Oceanic | place: Arctic Ocean: Canada Basin | collected... | reverse complement strand
GCTCCGCAGCTCCACAGCGCAACCACTCGTAATAGATCAAAGGCCCAACGCATCCCGGAAACCTCTCGCGGTGGCCATGGACGTTGCGGGAGGTGGATTGCAAGGGCCTTGAACGCTCCGGTCGGTATCGGCCGGGGGGATCCCCGTGCGTTCTTTTTTTGAGAGCGAACAGTGCGAAGTAGGCAGTGCGAAGCGGACAGCGGTTGTGAATGACGAAGGCTGAAACGGGTCGCGAAAGCTGAATTTGGCTTGGACGTACCCGAGGATTGACATCCCCGGCTCGCCATTCCGCCGATGCGCTACGCGCATTCTTACGCGAAGTATTCGACCGCGTTGCGGAAGAGTTTCAGGCCGTCGCCGTCGCCGGTGAGACCCAGGCGGGTCCATTGGGGATGCTGCGTGGCGTGGATGAACCGTTCCGGGTGAGGCATCAAGCCCAGCACGCGGCCGGTCGGGTCGCTCAAGCCAGCGATGTTGGCGATCGAACCGTTGGGGTTATCGGGGTAAGGGAGCAGGCTATCGCCATTGCTCGCGCTGCCGTTCTTTGATCGATAACACAACGCGATCTGGTCAGCCGCTTGCCAATCGTCGAGCACCGAATCAGACGAAACGGCGATGCGACCTTCGGCGTGGGCGATGGGCATTTCGATTTCGTCGATGCCACGCAAGAAAACGTTCTTCGACGAGGCCACCGCCAGCTTGACCCACAACGCGGTGTACTTGCCGTTCTCGTTCCAGGTCAGCGTGGCGGGGGGTTGCTCGTCGATCGAGGGAGGCCAGCTCGCCGATCCGCCGGGCAGAATGCCCGATTTGAGCAACGTCTGAAACCCGTTGCAAATGCCGAGCACGAGTTTGTCGGCCGAGAGAAACTTGCCAATCACCTCACCCAAGCGGCCCTGAAGTTGGCGAGAGAAAACGACGCCCGCACCGATGTCATCACCGTAACTGAACCCGCCGGGGATGCAGAGGATTTGGAAATCATCAAGCAACGCGGGCGTTTCCAGCAGGCGAAACAGGTGCAAACGCTCAGCGTCTCCGCCGCTGCTGGCGAAGGCAAACGCCGTTTCGACATCGCAATTCGTCCCCGGTGCCCGGAGCACACAAATTCTCGGTTTGGCCATTCGCTTTTCGCTTCCTCTGCAGACTTCGACACACAGTTCCGCCCCGCTGCGATCGTATCGGGCAGCGAGCGATTCCACCAGCGAACGATCCGAGTGACATTTCGTTCGTCGTTGTGCCAACGGATTTGCTGGGGTACGATCGGCCACCAATCAGCGAAAACTAATGCGTGATACGCACGGGGAACCCCATGAGACAATTCGTACTCTGTCTGGCGTCATGCCTGCTGTTGCTTCCGATCAATCGGGATCTCCACGCCGGCGAGGTGGCCGACGACATTGCCACGATCGCTGCGGTCGGGCCAAACGGGAAAGGGGCCGTCGCTGCGAGGCAGTCGCGCGATCGGCTGGCGAAGCGGGGCCGTGAGATTCTGCCGAAACTGCTCGACGCGATGGACACCTCCAACGTCATCGCCGCCAATTGGATTCGCACAATCGTCGACGACGTGATCGCCACGGAATTGAAGAAACCTCAACCGAACTTGCCGGTTTCCCTCTTTGAAAAGATCGCCCGCGACCGGAAACGAGCTGGCCGATTGCGTCGGTACTCGGTCGATTGGGTCGAGCGTTTGAAACCGGGCTTCCGCGACAAGCTGATCTCGACACTGCTGAACGACCCCGAATTCAGGGATGAAGCGATCACCATGACCCTCGCACGCGGTGACGCGGCGAAACAAGCGGGCGACGTTGACGCGGCGGTTGTGGCCTACGAATTGGCCTTTCGCAGCGCACGGAACAGCGGCCAGATTGCGTCCGCCGCGACAAAACTGGGCTCGGTCGGCAAGACGGTCAGCATCGTCGAGCAGATGGGGTTCGTCACCGACTGGTACCTGCTCGGCCCGTTCGACGCACCGGGAATGAGCGGCTTCGAGACGTCGTTTCCTCCCGAGAAGAAGGTCGACCTCAACGAAACGTTCAAAGGAAAAACAGGCGATACCATTCGTTGGACGCGGCATCAGAGTGACGATCGGTTCGGCCAGTTGAACCTCATTCGTTCGATTGCCTCGGTGAAAGAGGCCGTCGGTTACGCGTACACCGAGTTGGATTCCGATAAGAACCAAGATGTCGAATTGCGCTGCGGGGCGGACGACAATCTCACCGTTTGGATTAACGGCAAGGTCACCTTTCGCCGCCTGCAATGGCTCAACGGCACGCGGCTGGATCGGTTCACCGCGAAGGCCACACTGAAGAAAGGCCGCAATCGGGTGCTGGTAAAAATCTGCCAAGGCCCGCAACACAAGAACCCGGCCGTCCCGAACAACTGGTCGCTGCAAGTTCGATTTTGCGACGCGGCCGGTTTGGGAATCCGCTTGCAACCGGGCTTGCCGAAAGTGACTGCGAAGGAATGAAACCACGGAAATACACGGAAGAAAAACTGGTCATCAAAAAGTAAACCACGAAGACGCGAAGGCACGAAGACTGTTCAAGAAGCATTGGCGGTTTTGGATCGCACAAAATGTTCGAGACCTCGCTTTGAAAACTCGATTCCATTCTTCCGTCCTTCGTGTCTTTGAGTCTTAGTGGTTAACCCCTGACGCAACGAGAGCGATCAATGAATAACACTTCGCAGTCAAGTCGAACCATAATTTCCCTGGCGACGACACTTCTCTTGCTCACGCTGAGCTCCGTCGCATCGGCCGAGAACTGGGCGGGGTGGCGAGGGCCTAACCGGAACGGGGTGTCCTCGGAGAAGGGAATTCCGATCCGCTGGTCGGCGGGAAACGGTGTGCGATGGAAAATGCCGTTGCCGGGCTTTGGGATCTCCAACCCGATTGTCTGGGGCGATCGTGTGATCATTACGGCTTCCAGTGGCCCGCGATTGGCCGAGTTGCATGTGATTTGCTTGTCGCGAGAAACAGGAACAATCGAGTGGCAGCGGAAATTCTGGGGCACCTCGCCGACGCGGCATCACAACAACAAAAGCAGTATGGCCAGCCCTGCCCCGGTGACCGACGGCAAGCATGTTTTCGCATTCTTCGGCACGGGCGATGTCTTTTGCTTGGAGATGGACGGCGACCTCGTCTGGCAGCGATCGCTGGCAAGCGAATACGGCATCTTTGAAAACCGGTTCGCCGCGTCGAGTTCACCGCTGTTGTATGGCGACCTGTTGCTGTTGCAGTGCGATCATTACGGGGATTCGTATCTGGTTGCGTTGGAGAAATCGAGCGGAACCAATCGATGGAAGGCCGACCGACCCGGCTATTGGCTTTCGTGGGCCTCACCGCAACTGGTGCCGGTGGCTGGGACGGATCGTCACGAGTTCGTTGTGTCCGGCTCACAAAAACTCGAAGGCTACGACTCGGCCACAGGGAAGAAGTTGTGGACGGTCGGCGGAATGCGGCGGGAGTGTATCCCGACCCCGCTGTTCGCCAACGGATTGATCTACGCTGTCAGTGGGCCGAAGGGTCCGTCGCTGGCCATCCGACCCGGCGGGCGCGGCGACGTGACCGACACCCGCGTGCTCTGGAGCAACACCCGCGGTGCGCCGTTTGTTCCCTCGGCGATTCTCGTGGATCAGAATTACTTCCTGATCGACGATCAGGGCATCGGCACCTGCTTGAATCTGCGGGATGGCAAGAGTCAGTGGCAAAAACGGTTCGGCGGAAAGTTCACCGCATCCCCCGTTGTCGCAGAGGGACGCGTTTACTTCTGCGATGAAGCCGGCGTGACAACCGTGATTGACGGCACTGCAGCAGAGTACACCGAGATTGCCAAGAACGACGTCGGCGAGCCGATCTTCGCCTCGCCGGCCATTTCGCAAGGATGTCTGTTCCTGCGGACGGTGAAGCATCTGATCTGCGTTGACGGAAAATAACCCGACGCGTCAGCGAGGGACGCAGGAAAAACATCCAACGCCCCAGAGCGTCCCTCGCTCACGCGTCGGGTTACTGTTTCTCTCTTCGCAGCAGAATCCCCGCTCCATCGCAGTGTGCCGAGGGGTGACGAACTCGACACCGGTCGGCCGGTCAGGCTGCGTAATCGGTCGAATCGGTTTCGGTTATTCCTTTCTTTCATGGGGAGTACCAGCCGCTTTCAGCCGGTGGTAACTGAAGAGCTAGGCTCCAGAGAGCCGCCATTCAATAACACCAGAAGAACTCAAACCAGGAGCCGTTCCATGTCACAGGCCAGCCAAGTCATGACTCGGTCGCTGATTACCATCTCACCTGAAGCGTCGGCCACTGAGGCGATCCGCACGCTTCTGGCAAACAACATCAGCGGAGCTCCAGTCGTCAACAGTGATGGCGATCTCATCGGAATCATTAGCGAGTTCAAACTCTTGAATGTTGTTATCAGTGAGAGGACTGCGAGTCAGCTAGTGAGTGAGTTGATGACCACGGATGTCATCACTGTCGACGAAGAGACTCCGCTCTGCGATGTTGCCCATGCGTTCGTTTCACTCAGGATTCGACGTCTGCCGGTCCTGAAAGATGGCAGACTGGTCGGGCAGATCAGCCGTCGCGATGTTCTCCATTGTGTCATCAACGAAGAAGGCGACGACGAAATCAACTACCGAAAAGAATTGGTGCATCCCGCTGCTTCCGCCTTGGGTTGATCCAAGTGACGTCGTCTCCTGGAAACCGCCTCGACGTGATACCAAGACGGGCGAATTTGGTTGTCCGGCGTCCCTTGCTCGCGCTGCGGGCTGGTATTTCAAGTTGTCAAAACGGGCCAATTTCGGTTCGTCTTGACAGGTTTCTCCCTGCGCAGCAGAATCCCCGCTCCGTCGTGTTCACGACGTGACTTCTCTCCGCGTTTTCCACTCACAACATCTCTATTCTTCAGGCGGCTTGGCGTTCTTGCGCGAAGCTGACGGTACGTTTATGGGATTTCATCTGCTGCGACCGTTTCGTTTCTTTGCACAAGCGCTTTCGGGCGAGTCGACATCGAAACAGATGGCGATGGGCTTTGCGCTGGGGTTGGCGGTAGGGTTGATTCCGAAAGGGAATCTGATCGCCATTGCCATGATGATGGTGCTCTGTGCCAGCCGTATCAATTTGGGCATCGGCCTGCTGACGGTGTTTGCCGTTTCGTGGGTCGGCGTGTTTGTTGATCCGCTCACGCATCGTTTGGGCGCGTGGTTGTTAGCGAATGAAACGTTGGTCCCGTTTTGGACACGGTTTTATGACATGCCCATCGCCCCTTGGACGTCGTTCAATAACACGGTGGTGCTGGGAAGTTTTGTTACGGGACTGCTGCTGATCTATCCCGTCTACCGATTCAGTGAGCCGGGCTTCGTGAAGTATTCGCCGGCGATTGCCGAACGGCTGGCGAAGTTTCGCTTTGTGCGATTCCTATGGGGAGCCGAGTGGGCCGGCAAGTTGGGGAGCACATCATGAAGTGGGGCTACTTAATACCGCGCGTTATTCTGGTGGCGATGGTTTGGACGTTCTTTGTGTTCGCCTTCGATCCCATCCTGCGTTATTCGGCCATCAACATGGGTGAATCGGCGGTGGGTGCGAAGGTCGGCATTGCGTCGCTGGAGACCACGTTCTTTCCGCCTTCACTGAAACTCGGCGCGGTCGATATTGCCAATCCGCAAGAGCCGATGACGAACTTGGCCACGTTTGAAACACTGCAAGTGAAAGTGGCGGGCAAACCGTTGTTACGACAATCGTTGATTGTCGAACAGGCCCGCATCACCGGTCTCGAATGGGGTACGGCACGCACGAAATCAGGGCGTCTTGAAGAAACAGAAACACCAGGCGATGACCCGGACGCGAACCAGGAGCCGGGGGTTGTCGATCGTTTCGGAGTCCAGGCTGCGGAAGTGGGCCAGGAGTGGTTGGATGATTTGATCAACCGTGTCGAAGGAGAATTCGACCCGCAACAGTTCGAGTCGGTCCGGTTGGCCGAGTCGCTGGAAGCCGACTGGAAGAAGCGGTTCGACGACTTGCAATCGCGTGCGAAGAACTCCGAAGAGCAGTCCAAGAAACTTGCGGATGCGTTGAAGGATGCGAAAGGCAGCACACTTGAACGGCTGCGGGTGTATCAGGACGCGGTTCGCCAGGGCAACGGTTTACTCGCGGATGTCGACACAATTCGGGGCGACCTGCAAGGTTTATCGGGTACCGCACGCGAGGACTTCGCCCGCATCCAGGCGGCCCGCGAACGCGACTTGGCATCGTTGCGTGACAAACTGGATTACCGCAATTACGACGCCGAGAAAATCTCGCGTTCGCTGTTAGGGCCCAAGCTGGGCGAACAATTGCAGTCGGCGTCTGACTGGATCGATTTGCTGCAAAAATACGCCAAAGCGTTGCAGGCCGCCCCGAAGCCGGAACGCATGCGGGGAATCGAAATCGTTTTCAAGCGTCCGAGTCCGCAGCCGCAATTTCTGCTGAAGTCGTTGCAGGTCTCCGGCCGGGCGCAACTGGGCGAAGACCGCATGCCGTTCAAAGGTCTCATTACGGGCATCACGTCGGATCCGGCATTGCATGGCAAACCGGTTGTCGTGCGAGCGGCGGGAGAAGGCGACGGCCGGCTCGATTTGTATTCGGTGCTCGATTACCGCAATGAGGTGCCGGTGCATGATCTTCAAATGGCTTATTCGTTGCCCAAGTCTGATCGCATCGAACTGGGTGAACCAAAGAAACTGTCGTTGCTGGTCGACGTGGGGCGCACCGACTGGAAGGTCGACTTGAAGCTGACCGGCGACGTTCTCACAGGCCGCTTGTCGTTGCAGCAAAGTCCGGTTTCGATCACGGCGAACGCGGGGCCTGAGTTGAAGGAAGACATCGGTCGGGTGATCTCTGGCGCGCTTTCGGGGGTTCGCCATATCGAAGCGGAAGTCATTCTCACCGGCACTTACGATCATCCTGAGTGGGTGCTGCATTCCAATTTGGGCGATCAGATTCGCGACGGCATGCAAGCGTTTGTTGCGCGGGAACTCGAAGTGCGACAACAGGAACTCGCACAGAAAGCCGACGCCATCATTCGCGAGCGCGTCGGAAAATTCGAGACCAACTTGACGAGCCGGTATCGCGAGACGCTGGCCCAATTGAATCTGAATGAATCTCAGACTCGCGAGTTAATCCAGCGCGTTGCGAATCGTGGGTTAGGCTCGAAACTGCCGGGCAATTTGGGCAAACGGTTCGATCTGAAGAAGCTCGGCATTCTGCCGCGCTGACAACGAACACATGGTGAGCTTCGTGGTTTCGGTTCTGGGCAGTTGATGTCACAGCCAGCTGACGCCAGGCCGCTTGTCGGGCGGGATTGCAACGTCTCTCTTTCGGCGATTTGCCGCGCCCGCTACCATGTGCCGCAACTTGCTCTTCTCTCGCCGACCTGAACTCCGCGTGTGTACGTCATGGACTGGCATCTTGCATTCACCGTGGGCCTGTTGCTGTCGGCTGCTCTCGTGGCCGGGCTGCTCGCCGAACGCGTGCGATTGCCGAAAGTCACGGCCTATTTATTGCTCGGCCTGTTGCTGGGGCCGGCGGTGCTGGATCGGATGCCCGAAGAGCATCTCGAAGAACTGGAACCGCTGACAAAGCTGGCGATGGCGTTGGTGTTGTTCAACCTGGGCTGTTCGTTGCCGCTGGCGCAGATCAGGCGAATCCTGAAACGCATCTTTCCATTGTCGGCCGGTGAAATGGGCCTGACAATGGCCTTCGTGACGCTGGGTCTTCCGTTGTTCGGTGCGAGTTGGCAAGCGGCGTTGTTGTTAGGAGCCCTCGCGTTGGCCACCGCGCCGGCAACCACGTTGCTGGTTCTGAAGGAAGCCGAATCCGAAGGCCCGGTCACACGCCACGTCGGCCCGTTGGTCGCGGCGAACAACTTTGTGGCCATCGTGCTGTTTGAGCTGGTGTTTCTGTTGGTCAGCCTAATGCAGGGCTCGCTGGAGGGGTCGGTTGTTAATGCGTTGGGTAAGATCGTGGCTGACGTCGTCGGCTCGCTGTTACTGGGGGCGGTCGCCGGGTTGATTCTCAGTTATCTCTGCTCGATCGTTTCGCGCGGCCGTTGGATCGTGCTGCTGATCGGCTCGTTGATGCTGGTGCTCGGGGCCTGCCAGACATTCGGCATGCAATACATGTTGGCTTTTCTGGCAATGGGCATTGTCGTTGCGAATTCGTCCGATTTGACAACCGAAATCGTCGGCACGCTGGATCGACTGACAGGATTCCTGTGCGTGGTGTTCTTCGTGGTGCATGGGGCCCACTTGGACTTGCACGCATTTGCCCAAGTCGGCTGGATTGGTGCCGGGTACATCGTGTTGCGGAGCGCGGGGAAGTACCTCGGAATTCATGCCATCGCCACATCACGCGGGGAAGACGAAGGGATTCGCATGTGGTTGGGCAGCACGCTGGTGGCCCAGGCGGGGGCCGCGATTGCGTTGGCTGCGATTGCCGTGGAACGTGACCCGGAACTGGGCACGTACATTCAGAACATCGTTCTGGGAACGGTTGTGTTTTTTGAAATCGCCGGGCCGATCATGATTCGCCTGTCGGTCATTCGTGCCGGTGAAGTGCCGTTGGCTCACGTGATTCATCACACGAGCGCCAACCCGATCGAAGAGCTGCGAGCGTTGTGGAGTCGGCTGCTGGTCTCTTTAGGATACGACCCGCTCACAGACCGTGGCGAAGAGGAATTGACGGTTCAGCATTTGATGCGAAAGACCGTCAAAGGCATCGCCGAAACGGCCACGTTTACCGAAGTGGTGGCCTACATCGAACAAAGTCACGACGATACCTATTTCCTTGTCGACGACGAGCAATTGCTCTCAGGTATCATTCGCTACCGCGACTTAAGCAAGGTGCTGTTCGACCCGACGGTGGGATCGCTGGTGCGCGCGGATGATCTGGCGACCGAGCCGAAGCTCATTTTGCAATCCGATGAACCGCTGGCGCGCGCTCGAGGCCTGATGAATCAAAGCCGCGACGACTGTTTCCCCGTTCTCAGCGCCGAAGAGCCACACCGCTTCGAGGGTATCGTGCGGAGGAAAGACCTGGTGCGGTTGTACCTGAAGGCCCACGGCAGCGAGGAAGCCAGCGGACATTGATCGCAATGTCTTTGCGCGGCCCGATGAGATTTTAGAAGTAACTCGGACAGGGAATAACCACTAAGACACGAAGTCACAAAGAAAAAAACGACGACAGAGTGACCACTCATTCGAGCTGTTGTTTTAACTTTGTATTTCTTGCGACGATCGGCCTCTTTGTGTCTTGGTGCCTTCGTGGTGAGGTTCTCTGATTCAGTACAGAGAGGAATTACCCAGGGATTGACATGCCTGGCTATCCCTCGGCGACGCCCGTTTCGTGGCCGCCGATAATGATCTTGAAGCCGAGGTCTTCGATCATCGCGTAATCCTCTTTCGCTGGCTGACCCGCCGTGGTGAGGTAGTCGCTGACGAACATCGAGTTGGCCGGGTACAGGCCCATCGCCTGCATCGAGCGGAGTTGCACTTCGCGTCCACCGGCAATGCGAATTTCCGTGGCGGGGTTGGTGAAGCGGTACAGGCAGAGCACTTTGAGGCAGTACCGCGGATCGAGTTCCGCCACCTGCTGAAGCGGGGTGCCGTCGATCGAGTTGAGAAAGTTCACCGGAATTGAAGCCACTTCCAACTCGGCCAGTTCAAAGGCGACCTCGACAACATCTTCGAGGGTTTCCCCCATGCCGACGATCAGTCCGGTGCAAAGTTCCAATCCCGCATCGCGCGCGACGCGCAAGGTATCGAGGCGGTCACGGTAAGTGTGTGTCGAACAAATCTCATCGTGAAAGCGGCTGCTGGTATTGAGATTGTGATTGATGCGATCCACGCCGGCGGCTTTCAATCGCTGTGCCTGATGCGGCTCCAGCAATCCCAGGCAACAGCAGATGTGCAAGCCATGTTCGGCTTTGATTTTCTCGACCACGCTGGCGACATGTTCGACTTCGCGATCGGTCGGACCGCGACCACTAGCGACGATGCAATAGGTGCGGGCATCGGCCGCTTTGGCATCGGCGGCACCGGCTAACAGACGCTCTTCGTTGAGCATCGGATATTTTTCAACGGGTGCGTCGGAGACCGACGACTGTGAACAGTAACTGCAATCTTCGGGGCACAGGCCGCTCTTGGCGTTCTTGAGGTAATAGAGTTGAACCGCCAAGCCGAAATGTTTTCGGCGAATGCGAAACGCGGCGGCGAGCAAGTCGAGCAGTTCGACATCGGGGGCGCGCAGGATCGCCAGCCCTTCGTCTCGGGTGATGGTTCCGCCTTTGAGAACCCGCGACGCGAGATCATTCCAGACGGTTTCGGAGCGGACTTCGACCTGTGAACTGCTCATGCTTTTCCCTTGCGTGACAAACTTCGCAAGAGCCAGTCTAGCCGTCGTACGGCCGACCCGACAAGCGAACAGAGGCGTGACTTCGCCCGAATTGCTATTCGGAGGTCACCCGCGACCAATCGTGATCCGGCTCGCCCTTGTCGGCGTCCTTGAGGAGTAGCCGAGTGCTGGACAATTCAAGAATCGGCTGATCGCGTTTGTTGCCGAACATCTTCGTCAGCACGTCGACTTTGACCGACGGTTTGCCACCGGTGGTCTCGAAGATCAGTCGGCCGTCTTTCAGTGTCCAAGCGATTTCGACGGTGAGCTTATTGCCGAACACGAAGCGATACGGGCTAGTGAGGTCAACAGTCATCGTGGCGGTTCCGTCTTCGCGGACCGTTAAGTTGCGTGTGCCTGTGCGCTGTTGCGTCCATTTTCCGATCAGCAGCTTGCACCGCTCCTCATCGGTTGCCGGAACTTTCTCGGCGGAGGAATCGGCCGATTTGACGGCTGTCGTCGTCTCCGTCGGCTCGCCAGTTGATTTGGGGAGGCTTTCAGGGCTGAAAGCGGAGATCGACGCGGTGGGCGTACTGGCTGCGACCGGTTCTTTGCCGCAGCCGGACAGCAAGGCGGTCAACATGCACACGCCGCCCAAGATCGTCAAACGACCAAGAGCTTTCCCGGCGAATGAGAGTGTTTCACGTTTGCACATCGATGACGTCCTTCCCCATCCTCGCCAGCCTTCGCCCGAGATGGATGCTGTCGCCTTGAAATATAGCAGATGTCCCAGTTTGCCGAACGACCGATCGCCTCGGCAAGGCGTGGTGCGTCACGTGGCGAGCCGGGAACGGTCATCGACCAGTATCGGCTGATGTGGCCGGTTAATTGCAGTCGAATCCGCAAAACCGGTTCAATCAACAGGTTTCGTGAGCCGAAACAGACAACCTGGCACCAAGTTACCCGCCGCAAACGGCCGGGGTTTCAAGAAAAGCCGGGCTGCCAATCCATCTGGACCCGGATTTCGGTTTCTGCAACACTCCCAGCGATTTCGGAAAGCATGGCCTGTTGTTGCAGGCTGCGTGGGCGAACTTCTGTGCTGGCGATCCGTCGGCAATATGCGGAGAGACTTACGGAGAAACCTACGGAATGAGTGTTTCAGTCGTCGTTCCAATTTATAACGAAGTGGAGAATATCGCTCCGCTTTATGCCGCCCTGATGGACGTGCTACCTGGGTTGCATCGCGCGTACGAAATTATTCTGGTCGATGACGGCTCGCAAGATGGCACGAACGCCGCGTTGCGCGACTTGGCCGCGTCGGACTCCCATGTGAAGCTCGTCGAGTTTCGTGGGAACTTCGGCCAAACCGCCGCGATGAGCGCGGGCATTCGGTACGCGACATGTGATGTTGTCATCACGATGGACGGCGATTTACAGAATGATCCGGCCGACATTCCCATGCTGCTGGAGAAGATCGACGAAGGTTACGACCTTGTCCACGGCTGGCGAAAGAACCGAAAAGACACGTTCATCAACCGCAAGCTGCCCTCGATGATCGCCAATCGATTAATCTCACGCGTGACCGGGTTTCCCATTCACGATTTGGGTTGCACTCTGAAAGCGATCCGCCGCGAGATTGCACAAGAGTTACCGTTGTACGGCGAAATGCATCGTTTCATTCCCATCCTCGCCGGCTGGCGAGGAGCGAAATGTGTTGAGGTCGTCGCGCGACATCATCCGCGTCGATTCGGCACCACAAAATACGGCATCTCGCGCACGTTGCGGGTGATCCTCGACCTCATCACTGTGAAATACTTAATCCGCTATCTGCAAAGCCCGATGAAATTGTTCGGCTCGATCGGCTTTATTTGCGGTGGCGTCGGGCTTGTCTCCGGAGCGGCGACCATCTGGATGAAACTGGCCGGCGGCATCGACATGACGGGCAACCCGCTGCTGTTGTTGGCGGCGCTCTCGACGATGGTCGGCGTACAGTTCCTGGCGTTGGGCATGTTGGGTGAATTGGGTGCCCGCATCTATTACGGTTCCCACGAACGCGAGCCGTATGCGGTTCGTGAGACGATCAACGTCGACGAAGCCGACCCGCTCGACATGTCAGACCGCCTTCCCTCACGGCGAGCTGCATGAGCACACCTGAGTCTCACGTCACTTCGCCTCGCGGTCTCTTGGCTCGCTTGGCTTCGCTGCCGCGTCGCGAGACGGCCTTGATTGCTGCGCTCGTTTTTGTGGCGGGGTTTGTGATCTTCTTCGCGCTAGGCGACTTTCGCACGTTGGGTTCGCACGAAGCGTTCGCCGTGGTTCCCGCGCGAGAAATGCTTGCCAGCGGTGATTGGATCGTGCCTCGTTACGGCGGATTGCCTCGCTTGCAGAAACCGCCGTTGAACTACTGGGTGCTGGCGGCATCCGCCATGTTGTTCGGTGAACTCAGCGAGTGGACGGCCCGCTTTCCGGCGGCCGCGTTCGGTTCGCTATTGGCGATTCTCGTCGGGTATTGGGCCGGAAAATCGTACGGGCGAATGGCCGGTCTCTGTGCCGGTTTGGTGCAGGCGACATCGGTCTGGGCCATCACGTTTGCCCGCAAGGCGGAAGTCGACATGCTGTTGTGTCTGCTGACGACCGCAGCCATGTTCCTGGTAATTTACCGTTCGAGCGAGGAATCTCGGCGTTCTCGTTTTCTGCGTTGGACGGCGATTTACGCAATTTTGTCGCTCACCTGGTTAGCGAAATTTCATTACGGCGCGGTGATGGTGCTGGCTCCGTATTGTGCTTGGACACTTTTCGAGCGTCGTCCCCGCGATTTGTGGAACCTGGCCAATCCCCTCGGGTTAACGTTGTTGGCCGCCGGTGCGGTTATCTGGCCTTACCTGTTGATGCAGAGTGTTCCCGAAGCGTGGGCCGTGATGCAGACGGAAACTGTTGGACGGGCGATCGGCGATTTGAGTCACGACCCCGTCTGGTTTTATCTGCCTCAGCTGCTTTGGTTAACGCTTCCCTGGACACCGCTGGCGTTCGCAGCCATCCCCGCCAGCTGGCGTGCCGCCTGGCAACAGGGCGACTCGCAGGAACGGTTTCTGTGGTTCTGGTTCATCGTGCAATTCGCGATCGTGACGATCTCGGTGACCAAGCACAAACATTATCTCAACGCGGCCTTGCCCGTGTTTTCAATTTTGGCGGGCCGCACGTTGGCCTTATTGGTGCAGCGCGTGCGTGACGACCAACCGTGGATTGCCGCAAGGCCAGCCGTGATTATTGCCAGCTTGATTGCAACCGGTGCAATGGCAGGGGCGATCATTACCAGTCACATGTGGCCGGCCTTGGCAACTCCGTTGTGGTTTGTGCATGCTGCTCTTGGAGTCGGGGGGGGGGTGGTTGCGTACTTGGCGACACTGCGTCGTCCGGTGGCGGTCTTGTGTGTGGTGCTGGCGATGTTTCTCGCATGTGACATTGGTGTAATGGGGTGGATCATGCCGGGTCGCGACCCACGGCTTGCGATCGCGGAATTTGCGAGAAGCGTTCGGGAAGAACTCGATCCGGCGCAGTCCTGCCGTGTGTATCGGATGGGCATGAAGCCGGTCGTCTATTACGTTAGCGATCCGGTTGTTCGCGTCGAAACACAGGATGATCTGTGGCGACAGCTACGAGAGGAACGATCGCTCTCGGTTGTCACGTATGCGTCCGCGCTGCCCGAGCTGCGACGCCTCGGAAAGGCAACGGTCACCCGCCAGGTTCGAGACCTGCGAGAACCGAACGGGTCGGTCTTTGATCGCATTGTGTTTCTGGAATTGACGCAACGAAAACGCCCCGAACGCATGGCCGCCAAGCCGGTTGCGAGTCGTTATTGAAGGCGGCTGGCGGTTATTTTTTGGCCAAAACGGCCCGTTGAAACCGCTCTTGCGACCATCGAACGATTCCACTACTCTTCCGCGCCCTCGGATGGGACGATTCCGTTCTGTTCTGCGAACGCTCTCTGCTCTCTCCCCCTCAATTCACAATTCGATCCACGCCTTCGCAAGGAAGCGAACATGCGTCGATGCTCATTTTCCCTCGCCGTCATGGCGATTTGTCTGGGCCTGACAACCGGTTGCGGCACCGCGTCGCGAGCGGGTCGATTTGGCTGGTTTGCAAAATTCGGTAAAGGCTCTGCCCTGGCCGATAAACTCGCCGACTCGCCTTTCAAGCGGTCCAAGTCCACAGAGGCCTCACCGGCTTCCGAAACGTCGGACACGAAAACATCCACAGCTGACGACGCCGAACTTGTTGCCACGATCGATCGTGAATTGCCCAACGCTTCCCCGGCTGAGCGACTGGCGTTGTTCAAGGATCTCAAGGAACTCGGCCCTGAGAAAGCCGCCTTGTTGTTACGCACCGGACGACAAATGAGCCGGGGGAACCCGGACAATGGACTGGTCCAAACAGGCGGACGCCGCGACGGTTCCACCAGCTTGTACGGAAACGACACAACCAATTCTTCCCAGGCACAAACAGGATACGATCGTAAGCCTGCCGGGTTGGGTAATGCGTCTCCCTGGGATGGGAGAGGGCGACAGGATGACAGGCTTGACAGGTCGGCGTTCAACGGGTCACCGGGTGGACTGGCTTCGTCGCCCGGTTCGACAAACCGGTTCGGCCACTCGGCCGTCCAAAATCTTGGAACGACAGGTGCCCGAATTGATCCAACGAGAATGCCCCTTGGTGAAAACGACGCTCGTCCGTCCCAGTTCGGAAGCCGCGTACAGCAGACCGCCGGCACCTCGTCCGGTATGGGGCCGCGTAGTTTGTCACCGTTTCCTTCCGGAGCAAATACGGCCAATCCGCCGCCCCCTGGTGGTTTGGGTGGGTTAACGCCACCTGCAGCAACCACCGACATCGACCCGAATCGGAGGATGGGAGATCGTTTTGAAACGAACGATCCGCTCGATATTCCCAGTGGGGGAACCGCTGGAACCGCGTCGAATCGCGACTTGCAGAAATTGATTGCTACCGCCGAAGCGGAGATCGGGCGGGGCGAGACGGCCACGACTCCCGCAGAAAAACAGCGACTCATCGAACAACACGTGCATCTGCGGATGCTTTACCTCATGGCGGGCCAGCAGGACCGCGCCCTGGTGGCCATTCCGGGTGTTGAGCCGGCCGATCAAGAGTACTGGCAGCAGACGTTCTGGGCATACAACAATTACTTCGACGTGCAAAATATCCCCGACGAATCCGAGCGCGCCAGCCAGACGATCGCGCAACTCACCTCGGCCGTTCAACGGCTACGCGAAAAAGCCCAACTGGAACTCCGCAACGTTACGTTCTCTCACAAGATTTCCAGCTTCGGCAACTTCGAGAAGTTTGAACGCGACGAATTCACACCCGGCCAGCCGGTGCTGGTGTACGCGGAGGTCGACAACTTCAGCAGTGAGCCTTCGGCCGACGGGCAATATCGCACGATTCTCAAATCGACGATCGAAGTCTACAAAGCCGGCCCGAACGGTGATCTCGTCGAGAAGTTCGCCTTTGACCCCGAAGAAGACCTCTGCCGCAACCGCCGACATGACTACTTCCACAGCTACGAATTCACTATTCCGCAACGCATCGGGCTGGGTCCGCACGTGCTGAAACTGATCGTCGAAGACCAACTCAGCCGCAAGATCGCAACGTACTCGTTAAACTTCACCGTGCGATAAAGGTGGAGCACAGGCATTCCTGTCTGTGGCCTACCCGTGCGACGTTCCTGCTTGCCCATTGACTGCGCGATCTTTCGGTAGATCGCCCGGACACCCTGCGACACATCAACCGGCTTACGCTGGCCGCTCGCCTGGGAAACGAAATCGGGACCGGGCGTCATCCGCCGATGGAGTACATCGGGCGGTCGGGCTGAATGAACTGGGCCGAGTTGATTTGGTGGCCTTCATTCTTGGCAGCCACACACTCGCGAACAGCTCGCGTGATCTCTTCGTCGCTGCCGCCTTCTCGCAGGAGCGACTTGATATCCGTCTCTTCCAGGCTGAAAAGGCAATTGCGAAGTTTGCCGTCAGCGGTTAGGCGAAACCGATCGCAGTTGGAACAGAACGGCTGGCTGACCGAGGCGATGAACCCGACGCGGCCGACGCCGTCTTCAAAAACGAAATCGGTGGCCGGGGCGTGCGGGTTGTCTTTGCCGACGGGAACCAGCGGCATGATTTCTTGTGAGAGTGTTTCGATGATCTCGTGGGCGAAAAGAACTTTTTCGCGTTCCCAAGCGTTGTCGGCATCCAGCGGCATGAATTCGATGAAACGAATTTGCACACCCGCTTCGCGAGCGAATTGGCCGAACGGAACGATCTGGTCATCCGTCATCCCACGAATCGAAACCGCATTGATTTTCACCGGATCGAACCCAACATCTTGCGCGGCCTGAATGCCTTCAAGAACTTTCTCGTAGCCTTCGCGGCGGGTGATCTCCTTGAACTTCTTTGCATCCAGCGCATCGAGGCTGACGTTAATGCGACGTAACCCAGCGGCGTACAAATCGGCGGCTTGATCGGCCAGCAGGATCCCGTTGGTGGTCAGGCCGACATCGCGAATACCGTCGATGACAGCGATCTTCTCGACCAGCTTGTGCAGTTCGCGCCGCACCAGCGGTTCGCCACCGGTGAGTCGCACTTTATTCACGCCCAGCGACACGGCCACGCGCACGAATCGCTCGATCTCCTCGAAGTCGAGCAGATTGGCACGGTCCATAAAGACCACATTGTCGGCCGGCATGCAGTAGAAACAGCGAATGTTGCAGCGATCCGTCACGCTGATCCGCAAATTCGTATGCACGCGGCCGAAGTTGTCGAGGATGGGGTCGGTCATAATCGCAAAATTCACCAATGAAGACGCCGACGAAGCGGCATTCCTGTTACCTCTATCATGGGCAGACGGGCGTCTGAATGCGAGCGATTGCCCTGTCGAATATCGTTTTCGAGGCGTCTGGCATTGAAACATGGGGAAATCTTTGGTCGAATGAGAGTCTTGCCGTACAGTGAAACATCCAAATTCGACCTTTCAACACAATTCACTCCACCCTACATGGAGTCTGGATCATGCCATTTTTCTCACGTGCTTGCCTTGTTGCGCTGGTTGCTGTTTCTGCGATGACTCTGGCGACTTCGCCCGTGCAGGCTGCCTCACCGGAGACGTTTCAGGTGAAGTTTGAAACGACCGCCGGCGATTTCGTTATCGAAGTCACACGCAAGTGGGCACCGTTGGGGGCCGATCGTTTTCACGAACTGGTGTTAGCCGGCTTCTACAACGATTGCGGTTTCTTCCGCGTGATTCCGAACTTCATGGTGCAGTTTGGTATCAACGGCGACCCAAAGGTGCAGGCCAAATGGAAGGCTTTGAAAATCAAGGATGATCCTGTCACACAGTCGAACGCACGCGGCACGATCACATTCGCGACCGCTGGCCCCGGAACGAGAACGTCTCAATTATTCATCAACTACAAAGACAACAAGTTTCTCGACGGCCAAGGCTTTGCACCGTTCGGCAAAGTTGTCGAGGGGATGGCTGCGGTCGACAAGATCAACCCTGAATACCGTGAGCAACCCGGACAAGGGCAAATCCAAAGCAGCGGCAACGTGTACCTGAAGAAGCAATTCCCCAACCTGAGCTTCATCAAGAAGGCGACGATCGTTAAGCCCAAGAAGTAACAACCGGCAACGATTATTCGTCGTCGCGCGTATGGACGAACAGAGCTTTCTTCTCGCCCGGCAGGGTGAAGTCGAAACCGCAATTCTTGAAGAACGTTTCCGAGGACGTGATGGCCATCACTTCCAGGACGTTGCGTTCGCGCGCCAGTTCCACGCACGCTTGCACCAGCCGCTTGCCCACGCCACGTCCCTGACATTCGTCCGCCACCGCTAGGCTGCGAATCTCGGCCAACTTGGGCGAGTAGACTTCCAACGCCGTGAAGCCCACGATGCGACCATCCATTTCTGCCACGAAGCCGTGCGCGATCAACTCGCCCAATTCCTCATCAGTGCGCGGCAGGATCCGGCCTTCTTCGACGAAGGGGTGAATGAATCCCGCCAACTCGGCCACGTCCTCCGCCTTCGCAGCACGCACGGTGATCTCTGGCAACTCCGTTGAATCCACATTTCTCTCCCGGCAATCGGTTTTCTGCGCTGGCGAGCAGTCTGGCGTAAGCCGACTGATACTTCCGACGTCTCCGGGCGCTCGCGCTGCCGGCTGGTATCAACAAGGCGGGCGACGCAACCCCGTCGACCTCACCGGACCCGGCGCACTCGCACGACGTTCGCTGATATCTGCAGCGAACGAAGCGAATCGGCGACGGGTCAGTAACGGCACTGGGTAGTCACCCATCTCGACCGCCGAGTCGTTGGTTGTCTCAGGTCGCAGGAGATTTGGAATTTCACGCGGCATGACAAGTAGGCCCTCTTCGTCACAGTCGATCTACACGCATCGAACCATCCTGCCCGAAGAGCAGAGCAATCACGAGACCTTCGGGGTTCCTTTTGGCGAGTTGCGGGAAAGCCACAGCCAGAGGGCGTCGCAAGTGGTGTTACCCGTGCAGCTTGCAACGCGACCGCACGATGTGCGCAGAGAACGGGCTTGGCGGGAACAATGCGCGATGTTCAGTTTGCGCAGCATTTAACAATGTGAACCGTCACGCTGCACACACGTCACACTTCACTCGGCCGCCTCGAAGCGGTGCGTCGGTACGGGACGGCCCGGGCGGAAGCTTTGCGTTTGACGGAACTCGGCCGTCGCGTTGCGAGCCGCGCAAGCCGCTTCGACAGCCGCATGCACCTGCGTTTCCAAAACGGCCGGGTCACAGGCGACGCGCGCGTTGACGATTAAATCGATCTCACGCACATCGCAATTCGAGGGCAACGACAACTCGGGCTGGCTGTCGCGCGAGATCAAATTCGCCACGCCGAAAAAACCTTCCCACAGGCCAATCGCCTTCAGATGAGCCGTCTCGGCTTCGGCCGCATCGAGTGATTCGCGCAAGCGGCCGATCACATCGAGCAGCAACTCGTCGAGTGGGAATTCGTCGGTGGCGGTCACACGGATGCTGCTGTTGAGCCAACCGAGTTCCGCTTCGCCCTCGGCATAAATGTCGTAGTCAATATCCAGCACCCGCCGACCGAAGTCGCCGTCTTGGGAAAGTAGTTCGATGAGTTCGTCGAAACCGTCACCGGTGCGGGCGGAAACACGTAACACGGGAATGCCCGGGTTCTGGCTCTGCACCAGTTCGACCAATTCGGTGACATCTTCAGGCGAGAGTTCGTCGATGCGGTTAATAAGAATCGCGTCGGCCTCTTCGAGCTGCTTCTTCAGAATGTACGCCGCTTTGGGCGAGAAGCCGGCGCGTTTTTCGTTGCGGAGCACCCGCTTGCCATGCGTGGGTTTGAGGATCACCGAGTACGGCGCGATGACGAAGTCCGCTGCAAACAGCCGCTTGATCGGCTGGATGACGGTCGCCACCAAATCGGTACAGCTTCCGACCGGCTCGGCCAGGATGACATCGGGGCGGCCTGCGGCCCCTAACTTTTCAACCGTCGACATCAACTCATCGAAGTTGCAGCAGAAGCAGGCCCCGGCCACTTCGCCCACATCGAAACCCTGCGACCGCAGCGTGTTCGTATCGACGAGGTCGGTCGCCTGATCGTTGGTGACGATACCAACATTCAACCCTTGGTCCATGTAATGCCGCGCCAACCGGCCCAGCGTGGTCGTTTTTCCGGCTCCGAGGAAGCCGCCGACCATCACGTAGCGGATCTTGTGTGCCATGATGTGGTATCTTGCAAGGAACGAAAATCGTGATCTTCTATCGTATCGCACGAGCGAACCGGAACCAATCCTGGAATCGTTATCACCATGTCCCCCGAGTCCCCGACCGACCCATTAAGCGACCAGAACGCCCGGTTACCAGCGGTTTTTGGGAGGCAACCCATCAGGCCGGAAGGTCCACCGGGTTGGCCGTTGGATGACCCCGCCGTCGCGGCGATTTTGCAGGAATGCTATGCCGACGGGACTTGGAGCAAATACCACGGGCCGTATTGCGAACGGTTGACCGAGCGGCTAAAGACGATGCACGACTGCGAACACGCCGTGTTGTGCGCCAGCGGCACGGCTGCGATCGAGCTAGCACTGCGCGGGTTGAAAATCGGCCCCGGCGATGAAGTCATTCTGGCGGCCTACGATTTCAAGGGGAACATTCAAGACGTGCTCACCGTCGGGGCGACGCCCGTGCTGGTTGACATCGACCCACAAAACGGCTGCCTCGACGTCACACAAATCGAAGCGGCTTGTTCTGAGAAGACGAAGGCCATCATCGCCACGCATCTGCACGGCGGCATCGTCGACATGCCGCGTGTCGTCGAGTTCGCCAAAACCCGTTCGCTGACGGTCATTGAAGACGCCTGCCAAATGCCCGGCGCGACAGTGCATGGAAAAATCGCAGGGACATGGGGCGACGTGGGCGTACATAGTTTCGGGGGCAGCAAACTTCTGGGAGCGGGCCGGGGTGGAGCGTTTGTGACGAACTCGGCCGACATCGTGCAACGCGCGCGGCTGTACTCGCATCGAGGAAATGAGTCGTATCCACTTTCAGAATTGCAGGCGGCCGTGCTGTTGCCGCAACTCGATCGACTCGACGAGCGGAACAAAACACGCACCGCGAACGTCGCCCAACTGTGCAATCACCTGGCGAACGTTTCCGGCATCACGCCGTTAGAGAATTCCCCGTCCGACTCGCGTCCCGGCTATTACAAATTGGGGCTACGGTACGACGCTTCTGCGTTCGCCGGCCTGTCTCGCGATTTGTTCGCCGACGCCATGCAGGCCGAGGGGATTGCCGTTCATCCTGGTTTTCGCGCGCTGCACCGAATCACTAGCCTCCGTCGTTTTCGAGCGGTTGGAGATCTGCCCCACGCCACGTTGGCCGACGAGACGATGTTGGTGTTCCATCATCCGGTTCTATTGGGTGACAACGAAGACCTGTTGCAGGTTGTCGCTGCGATCGAAAAGATTCGTGAGTATGGGGCAACGATCGTTCGGTCGGATTGAACCACGGATTGCTCGGATCGACACGGATTCAAACTGGTGATTCTCGCTAAAGAAAGACAACCGCCGGGAGGGCGAAG
>Ga0115002_10002999_pt1 | contig 21506 bp, 23 predicted proteins | sample ArcticOcean_MG_C_8_FD_89576 | JGI IMG/M metagenome (GOLD analysis project Ga0115002, IMG submission 89576) | Marine microbial communities from western Arctic Ocean - ArcticOcean_MG_CB11_86 | ecosystem: Environmental > Aquatic > Marine > Oceanic | place: Arctic Ocean: Canada Basin | collected... | reverse complement strand
GGGAGTTCCGGTTCCGGGCCTTGACGAGTTGGAGGAGTAGTTAGGCGGTGTGACGCCGTCCTTCGAGAACTTCAGGACTCGTGCGAAGCGCACTGACTTAAGTTCGTCATTCCCACCTACGTCGGAATGACGGGCAATTTGCGGTGTTCGGCGTGCCCCCTAGAACACCGCTATCGGGTTGGCCGGGGAGCCTGTTCCGCCTATGACGTTTAGTGGGTTGATGGTGAGCATGAACTCGTACCGGTTTTCCTCTGCGCATACGTCCGCCAGCGGCTCAAGCAGCGAGTTGTCCACGAGGGACACGCCGTAAGAGAAAATCACGCCGTGCATCGTCCACGGGATGTTGTACTCGTTCGGGGCCGCATCCATCATGTCCCACACGATCAGCGACACATCGTTGTCTCTTACGAAAGGTAAGCACGACGCGTGGAGGCCGGGTCGTTCGGCTCCTTTTGTCCACACGCCATCGTTGGTGGCAGCGAACTTCTCGCGACCGCTGTAGACACATAGGGCGTCGCCGGGTCGGATCTCGATGCCCTGTTCTGCGGCGATCTCCTCAAGCTCCCAGCCGTGCACCGGCGTGTCCAGCGTCACGTGTTCGCCGCCCCGATGCTTCACCACGTCCAACAGAACGCCCCGGGTCAGGATGCCGTCCGACCATTCGTCGACCGTGCCGTATTGCACTCCGCTGAACAGGATGTTTTCTTCCGGGTCTTTGCCGTCCCATCCGCCGTTCTCGTCCCATACGTGGCACAGGGCGTCGATGTGGGTCGTCGACGTGCCGTGATATGCGACGCCGTAGTAGTCGGTCGCCGCGCCACCGCCCGGCGGCCGGTCGCCCTTCATCAGGAACTGGACGGCGGGCTTCGGGTTCTCGGCAGACGGCGTGACCGGGAAGGGCCGGCTCAGCGATACCGTGCGGCCCTTTTTAACGAGGCCGACAGCTTCAAGCCGCTTGGCGTCGTCGATCAGGTTCATCGCTCCGGCAGCGCCCTTGTCGCCCCAGCGACCCCAGTTACGTCGATCCCTCAGGTAGGAATCGATGTCTGCGCGCGTCGGAATTGCGTGATCGGCCATACGGTGCTCTCCCGGAAATTTGGCTGTCTGGGGTCCAGATTCGATGTCTGGGCGTGGCGCATCCTACACGTGTGAGTGCGTTATTTGGGGCGTGTTTGGAGCGACGGCCGGGTGCGCCGCCGGTAGAGTGGTTTGCCGTGCGGTACATCAACTTGAACATCGATTCTTCCGGGCTCCCGGGCGGGCGTTCCAGGCGTTCTTCCATGTATTCCGGGATGGCGCTTGTCGTTCTGGTGTTACTCGTCCTGCTGGCTGCTGCCTGTTCTGAAGACGCAGTGCCGGAGGTGGACGACGGACTGCTGTGGATTATCGATAACGCCGTCAGCGTTGGCTTCGAGAAGACCGAAGAGCTGAGGCCTGATCGTGCGAAGGTACTCGACGCCTGGGCAGGGACGTTCAACGGCGCTGCTGTAGAGCTGTATCGCCACCGTGTTACCGATCTTGGCGTGGACGTGCCGGTCGACCCAACTTGGCTGCACGGCCGGACGATCCCGGACGACTGCTGCAACTTCTGGCAGCGAAATCGGCTCACAGCGATCTGCGCGCTGGAAGAGCAGGCGTGCAAAGAGTTGCGCGAGGCGCTGGAAGTGGCGTTCCCACTTTAAGGGGAGCTCCAGGGGAGCGCGACGAGTCCGGGGTTGTGACCGAGTTGTGGCCGCTTCGGCCTGATCGCGTTCGTGTTCTTCCGGATGACAAGAAATACGTCCGGGGCTTTGTTTACGAGCACGCCGGCAAGCGTGTGGCCTACCTGCCTGAAGAGGTGGTCTGGTTCAAGCACTTCAACCCGCTGGACGAGTTCTCGGGCGCGTCGTCGATCGCTCCTTCACGCGCCGCCGTCGAAATGGCGTCCTCTGCCCTGCTGTTCAATCGATCGTTCTTCAGCAACTCTGCGACGCCGTCTGATCTTGCGATCACGACGGACGAGACGCCTACCGATGAGCAGGTCGACGAGTTCTACGATCGCTGGGAGGCTCGATACTCCGGCGCCGGGCGGGCGCATCGACCGCTGATTTTCAGCCGAGGGATGGACGCCAAGCGTCTTGGTTGGTCTGTCGCACCGCGAGATGGAGTTCATAGAGACGCTGAAGTGGTCGGTTGAAGAGGTGGCACGTGCGTTTGGTGTGCCGAAAGCGTTCCTGGGCGACCTCCAGGAGGCCACGCTGTCGAACATCGAGACCGAGGAGCGTTTCCTGTGGCGCAACACGATTGTACCGGAGCTACGACTGCTTGAGGACGCGGTGAACCGGACGCTTGCGCCGCTGTTCAGGACGCTGGGCGGTCCAGAGTTACGTGTGCACTTTGACCTGGGTGCCATCGAGGCGCTTCAGGACTCCGAAAATGAGCGTGTTGACCGCCTCGTGAAGCTGGTCGGCGCGAGCGTGTTGACGGTGAACGAGGTACGAGCCGGACGTGGCCTGGGCTCGGTGGACTGGGGCGACCGGCCTGCGAAACCGGCGGCAAGGGAACGGGAAGGTATTGCTTCCGTTTAATTACGGCCGAGGTAGGCGTGTACCGCCTACCTCGGCTTGTGCCGTTGAGGCGGTTCGCCGCATACTCTCGGCGTGCTAATTACTGAATCCCGCGACCTCGCCGAGTTTTGTAAGCGGCTTGAGGGAGCTCCCTACGTTGCCGTAGACACCGAATTTCTTCGAGAGAAGACCTACTGGCCTAAGCTATGCCTCGTACAGGTCGCGTACGACGATCAGGCCGCCGCGATCGACCCGCTGGCGCGTGATATCGACCTCGATCCGCTGTTCGACCTGATGGACGACCAGGATGTCTTGAAGGTTTTCCACTCCGCGTCCCAGGACATGGAAGTGTTCTTCAGCGTTTCGGGCCGCGTGCCGGAGCCGATATTCGATACGCAGGTTGCGGCGATGGTCGCCGGATACGGCGAGCAGGTTGGCTATGCCACCCTCGCTTCTCAGATCGTCGGAGTGACGCTGGATAAGTCGTCTCAGCTCACCGACTGGTCGCTGCGGCCGCTATCAGACCGCCAGATTGAGTACGCACTGGGCGACGTCACACACCTCTGCACAATCTATGAAGAGCTCGATGAACGGCTCGAAGAGAGCGGCCGTGCGTCGTGGGTGTCCGAGGAGATGGCGGCGCTAACCGATATCTCGTCATATAAGCCGAACCCGCGTGAGGCGTACCGCCGGGTCCGGGTTCGTCGCCCCAGTCGAAAGGCCCTCGCCGTATTGCGGGAGGTTGTCGCGTGGCGCGAAGAAACGGCCCAGCGTCGGAACCTCCCGCGAAACTGGGTGATTCGGGACGATGCGCTGGTCGAAATTTCAACGCATGCGCCTCAAAACGTGGCGGCCCTGAGTCGGGTGCGCGGCCTGCGCGACAACGCTGCGAAGGGCCGTGACGGCGAGGCGTTGTTGAAGGCGGTCCAGCGAGCGCTGGATATGCCGCAGGACGAATGGCCAGAGATCCCGCCACGCCGGTCCCCGATACGGGGTCACGAGGCGCTGGTGGCGCTACTTCAGACGTTGCTCAGATTGCGATGTGAGGATCACGACGTCGCTCAAAAGCTGGTCGCGACCCGTGACGAGCTGGACCGAATCGCCACCTCGACCGATGAGAGCCTGCGCCCGCTCCAGGGCTGGAGACGTGAGCTGTTCGGTAACGACGCGCTGGAGCTGAAAGCGGGTCGCCTTGGTTTGACGGGCGACGGCGGACAGGTGCGTGTGCTGAGGGCTGACGAGCTGGGTTAGGTTTGCCGGATGGGCATCCGCCTTACCTCCCTTTCATCCTTCAATGACCAATGACCTACGGCGCCGGGTGTGACACCAGTGCTGTCATCCTGAGCCCGAGGCGAAGTATCTCCCGGGTTTCCGTGGGTCTGGATGTCATGTCGTGATTAGTTCGCTCGTATCCCCAATCATGGTGTGGCTGCGGCAGGATCGGACGGATGGTCTTGGATACGGAGTTCGAGTGTTCATTTTTGGACAGCCCAGGAGATCCTTCGCCTCGGGCTCAGGATGACAGTACTGTTGTTGTGCTCGGATCCAAACGTTCTCGCAACACAGGCGTGGGCGGATACCAATCCGCCCCTACGGTGACGGCAACATGAAGCCGTAAGTCGTGCCACCTCACGCCCTCCTCCTGAGACAATGGTGCTCTTCTGCAATCTGAATGTCCCTGTATTCCCGGGAGGACGATGATAGATGGAACCCAGAGTTCATGTCAGCGACGAAGTTCTTGAGCGGTTTCGACGCGTTACATCGGCCACCGTCTACAGCGCCGTTTGGCGGCATCCGGTCGAGGGGAGCGAGTGGTTCGCATCGGCCAACTGGCAGCGCTGCCTGATGAAGAACGTGCTGCCGATGACGCACGGCAAGACGATGGTCGGACGTGCGCGGACGCTCAGATTTGTCCCGCCGAGGCCTGACCTGCTTGAGATCACCCGCCAGGGCGAAAACTCGCCCGAGTACATAGCGATGGGCACCTGCGGTCCGGGCGACGTCCTGGTGGTTGAGGCCCATGCCGCCGAGCCCGAGGCCAACATCGTAGGCAACATGAAGGCCCGCCAGCTCTGGCACAACGGCGCGGTCGGGATCGTGACCGATGGCGGCATCCGGGATCTGGACATGATCGCCGAGGACTATGGCCTCCAGATTTTTGCCGGGCACCGCTCTCCCGCCGGGAATCTGCCGTGGATCGAGGCGTACGAGGCGAATGGAGCGATCAATTGTGGCGGTGCGCTCGTATTCCCGGGTGACGTGATCGTTGGCGACGACGACGGCGTGGTGGTTGTGCCGTGCCAGCTTGCCGAGGGTGTGATCGATTGGATCGAGGAGCAGGACAAGGCGGAAGAGTTCGTGATCGGGCTGATCGACGCAGAAAAAGCGCCGCCCGGCCGCTACTATCCGATATCAGAGGAGACCAAGGAACGATACCGACGCTGGGCGGCTGAGCGCGACGGGGCTTAGGGGCAGAGCAAATATCAGGGGAGGATTACACATATGGAAACCATTTTTTCGTCAGAGCATCCGCCGAAGACGATGCAGATCGAACGTACGGATGACGGCCAGTTGCGGCTTGTCGTATCTCTGTCCAAACTCGGACAGAACACGATACTTGAGTACTTTCTTGATGACGCCGATGTGGACGCACTGAAGAAGGCGCTGGCCTGATGCCCGATCGCCCTTCGACAGGCTCAGGGAAAGCCGCTGGCCCTCCGACGGGATCAGGTGGCGCCGGTGGGTTCGCTGCGTCGCTTAAAAAGGGCGGCGGCCCTTCGCTGTTCTGGAGCGAAGTGACCGTGCAGGGTCGTCCGCGTGTGCTCTTGCTTGACGCCGTGTCAGACCGAGACGGCTGGGAGGCCGAGGCTACTCAGAGGATCGCCGCCAGCCTGGTTCGGCGGGACATTCCGGTAGTCGGCGGGACGCCTGTTGTCGTTGCGGGAGCAGGCGATATCGCCGCCGCCATAGAGCCGACAGGCGACTTCAATTGCATATTCCTCACCGCCCGTGCGGAGGGATCACCGTCCGCCGCCGAGTGCTGGCGTGCGCTCCAGGACGGTCTCGCAGGTGAGATAAAGCTGTTTGCGATGTGCACGTGGGATTCGGCAGACCCGGTTGTAAGTGCCGAGGTGTTAGGCGGCGAAGAGACTTTCGCGCCGGTGGCTGTCGCCCAGCAGGAGCCGATGTCCGGGCGCGGGGCAAGCCTGTTCTTTATGAAGTTCTTTGCCGAACTCGACATGCACTCGGAGTCGACCAACTCGATGAGCGGCAAAATGGTGTGGTTTGGTCATTCCAAGGCGCGTGAAATCATGCGTCGCCGTCACTACGATGGGCGCGTTGGATTGCGATCTTGAGAGGATCGATTTGGCGCAACTGAAAATAGGCGGTATCACGATCACGGCGCTGTCCGACGGACGCATGTCATTCGCCACCAAAAACCTGTTCCCTGAGACGCCTGAAAGCGTGTGGGACGGGTATCGAGAGCGATTTCCAGAAGCGTTCGATGCTCAGGGGTTCTACACAAACATCGGCGTGTTTCACCTAGCGTCAGAGGACCGGCAGGTCCTCGTCGATACCGGACTCGGTCCGCACGGCGCGGCTGGAGGAAGGCCGGGGCCGCCTGAGTTGATGGAGGATATGGCCAACAACGGTGTCTCGCCGGACGAGATCGATTCCGTGTTTCTGACGCATCTGCACGGAGACCACGTCGGCTGGAATTTGACGCACGACGAGAACGGCACTCGCCTGACATTCCCTAACGCCAGATACGTCTTACAGAAGGCCGATTGGAGTTATTTTACGGATCAAACCTTCCTGGATGCAGGCCGCCGCGCCGCAGCGCAGGACACCTATCTGCCGCTCCCGGAGATGGGCGTTCTTGAGCTGATCGATGGAGAGACGAACATCGCCTCGGGACTGGACGCTTATCCGACGCCGGGGCACACGCCCGGCCACCAGAGCATGTTGATCTCGTCTCGAGGCGAACGGGCGCTCATCATCGGCGACGTGATTGGCGGCCCGATGCATGTCTCGGAGCCGGATCACCTGTATAGCCCGGACGTCGACCGGGAGCTGGCCCAGAAGTCCAGGTACGAAGCGCTTGACCTGGCGGAAGGCTCCGACATGACGGTGATCGGTAGTCACATGACCCGGCCCGGATGGGGGCGCTTGATCCGCTGGCAGGGCCGGCGCTACTGGCAAGCCCTATGACCCTGCGTGCAGGGGGTTATAGACAGGGAGTGTTGGCAGGCACGGTTCTTATCGGGGCCTTCATCCTCGCTGCGTGTAGCAGCCGTTTGTCTGAGGAAGACGTTCAACTGCAAGTCGACGCCGGTGTAGCGACGGCGCTTGCGGCGATCCCGGCCGCGGCCACACCCCAACCCACTCCAACACCCGCGCCGACGGCGACACCGGCAAGCCTGCCAACTCCGCAGCCCGCACCGACGCCACAGCCGACCTCGACCCCCGCGCCGGAGTCGACTCCACAACCGACGGCAACGCCCGCCCGGATCGCAACTCCGCAACCGACGGCAACGCCTCAGCCCCTACGGCCCACACCAACGCCGCAACCGACGGCAACGCCTCAGCCCCTACGGCCCACACCAACGCCGCAGCCGTTCGCAACACCGCAACCGACGGCGTTACTCGGTGAGGTCTATCAACGGTCGCACGGCGCTGTGTTCATGGCGGTCTCCCCGGGCAAGACGGGTACAGCGTTCTTGTTTGAACCGGGGCTATTGCTCACCAATGAGCATGTGATTAGCGGTAACACGACGGTCGAGCTCTGGGACGACCTCGGCAATATGTTTACCGGCACGGTGGTCGCTTCAGACGCTCTACGAGACCTCGCCCTGATCCGCATCAACCCCGGCGCGACCGAGGCGACACCCCTTCCGTTGGCCGAATCGATAAGTCACAACGAGGTCGCACAACCGTTGCTGGCGATCGGCTACTCGAACACGGATGCGATCGATCCCATCGGCACGGCTGGAGCCAATGTCGGGGTCCTGACGCGTGTCTACATTCTGGATTCAAGTTTCGGTGAGGGCTTCGAGATGGATGCGCCGGTCGACCCCGGAGATAGCGGAGGACCGGTGTTGAATCGAGAAGGCGAGGTTGTTGGCGTCAGTCGGGCCGTCGTGGTCTCGACAGCTTCCGGACAGCGCGTAATCGGCACTTTCCTGGCGATCTCGATAGGAGAGGTGCATCTGGCGCTACCGGATTTGAGGGCGGGGATTTCGCGGTAGAAGGCGGGTCTTCTAGATGAATGCAAAAAGGGGATTGGCATCCGCCTTCCCCTCACCCTTGATGCGCGTTGGCCTTCACAACAACGTCATCTTGCCAGCAACACCCGTTCACCTCAGGCTCAGGATGACAATACGTTGCCGTCACTGATGTAGGGGCGTATGGCAATCCGCCCGATATGTTGAATTTGCGAGATCGTAGGAAATCGGGTTCACCCGGCTCAAAATGACAGTCCCGATAAGTAGCTCAGGTACCTACGCAGCCGAACTTCCAGTGCGGGCGGGGCAAGGCCGTCCCTACGGATTGCACTACCCCGCGTGACCATCCAACGGGTAACCTGGCCGCTTGACCCTAGTTCGAGCTTCCCGGAACCGTCAGCGGCTTTTCGGACTCCAGCGCTTCGTGCTCGGCTGCGAGGAGCCCCTGCTCATCCATCTGTCTTGCGGCGTAAATTATCACGCCCGCTGCGTACTCCATGCTGATCTCAGATGTGTTCAGCATGAAGTGATACAGGAAGGGATCGACCGGGTTGGACTCAAATGCCTTCTCGAAATACCTGGCCTGAGCTGAGTCCGAATGCTCGATCAGCTTCCTTGCAGCCTCGAGGCTTGGCAACTGCTCGCGCTGGTGTATGCGGCTTGCCCGATCTTCTGACTCGCCGAGAAGCCCTACCCTGAGCACTCCGGTCGTGCCCCGCAGGATGGCGCCGCCGCCCCTGCTGAGGATGACCGCATCGCCGGCCGCTGCAATCTCACGGATCACATCGGCGGTCGTGTCAATGAACTGTTGTTCGTGAAGCTCTTCTGCGCGCGTGGCAGGCGCCGCTTCAAAATCCCGATACGGTCGTGAAACTAGGACTTCCATCCCGGGACCGAAGTAAGGATCACCTGCACCGGCGCTGCCGGTGCGTTCCAGCGTGCGCTGGATGAAGGAGATGAAGCGGTCACCGCGTGACGGGAGGCGGCGCTCTGAATCCTGTACCGCCTCAACGGTTGCGCCGACCCGGCGGCCAATTTCTGACAGCAACAGTCGGTCTACGAAATCCAGGTCCAGAGCTTTTGCGACCAGCCGGCCCACTCCGGGACCGCCTGCTCCAACTCGTCCTTCGATAGAAATAACCGGCATATGACCCCTCGCTTCGTGCCGAGATCAGGTGTCGTTGAGATGCAAGGGTAACAGGTAGCCGAAGAAAACTCGTTACCGATGGTCCCCTCTTGGGCGTTGGCGAAATAGGAATAGCCAATTATTCTTAAAACAGAATAAATGTTCTATATGTCCTTACATGTAATACCGGACCAGTGAGCAGTAGTGGCGCGATTGTGAGGGGCGTTTGACGGAAACGGTCGAATTCGAGACAGACCTCAGATGGGTGATCGTCCTGCTGGGCGGACAGGTCGTAGCGCTGATCGGCGCAGCGGTAACGGGCGTTGTGGGGGCCTAGCGCTCGCTACTTCGCTGCGATTGCTTCGATGCGGATTATGTGCTTTGAAGACGCGTAGTAGATGACCCTTACGTGCGAGCCGGGGCGGAGCTTTCGGAGTGCTTTTAGTGACAGGCCGTAATCGACGCCGTCGATCACTACCAACCCGAGATGCGTGCCGCGTGCGCCGAACCACTGCAAATTCCATCCGATGGCGTCGACCACGCCGTCTCCCTCGCCGGGTTTGACCGATCTGTCCTGGTCCCGTGTGAGAATAAGCCCTCGCCTGGCCACTAGGTACAACAACCAGAGGATGAACAGTCCGAGCAGTAATCCGAACCAGAGGTTGTCAAGCCCGAACGCTCCGAACACCCATGCGGCGGGCGCAAGGGCGACGCCCACGAGCCCAAGAAATCGGAAGACTTCCATGTCCAGCGGCGACTGGATGTGGGGGTCACGAGGCGCGGACTCCGGGTCAGCCGGATCCGGGGGCGTCTGAAAGGGTTGCGGAGATTCAGCCATATCCTTCCCATTCTAGAGACGCACAGTGCTTGCCGCCTGCCGCCATGATGCCCGCCAGTTGATTTGATCCGAGTTGATTTGATCAGGGTAATCTTGCCGGGTGAGTCACGACGTCAATACGAATATTTCCCCGGGCGAATCTCGCCCGTCCAGGATCTGGCTGGCGAATGTGGGCGCAAACGCCGCCCATCCTTTTTTCAGTCCGCGCTTTGAGGACGGCACGTTTGAGCTGCTGCCGATACCGGAATCACCGCCCGAAGCCGGCCCCCACTCGGTGGTGTTCGCAGATGTGCCCGCTTTTAACGACTCGGATGAGACTCTGGGACGATGGGTTCCGGAGCGTTTTCTAGGCGTCGCAACACACTACGACCCCGAGTTCACCACCCTCACCTACGGCGACCACGTGGGAAGAAACGCCCGCGCTGTCGCGTTAAGAGGCGTCCAGCCGGGCGACGTGATGTTCTTCATCGTGCGGCTTGCGGACTGGATAGACGGCGCATTCACGGGCCGATTCGGCTTCTACCTGGCTGGATTTCTCGAGGTGGGGTCAATCCTGTCGGACGTGCGGGCCGAGCCGTCCGAAACCGAGCTCAAAAGATACGGAACGAACGCCCACATAAGGCGAGGGTGCAACGATCCGTCTGAGAACTGGGACGGTTTCTGGGTGTTTGGCGGATCGGACAAGTCGATGCGCCTCAAATACGGCGTGCCGGTCGATAGAGCCCTTGCCGATAGCGTGTTCAGGCGCGCGGATGGCGGTCGCTGGAACTGGAATCCGGCTCGCACCGAACTTCAGACGATCGGCTCATACACGCGTTCCTGCCGCTGCGTGATCGACACGTCTGAAGCAGATGGCCGGGAACGTGCTGCGGCCCTTTGGTCGGCGGTTGAGGAACTCAATCCCGGCGCGCAGCCCAACTAGCCGGGAGCCCCAACTTCGGGTGTGGCCGGCAGAAGATTGGCAGGAGCGCCGTCCAGGAAGAACAGGTCAACCTCTGTCCGCGGGTGAGCGGCCATCTCGGACATGCCGGGATTGAGCTGAGAGGTGTCTTTCATCCCGCCAACGATTAACACCGATCCATCATTCAAGAGTGTCGCAGTGTGCCGCCCTCTTCCCTCCGACAGCGCGCCGACGGATACCCAGATATCTCTACGTGGATCGTAAATAGAGACATCGTCGATGCCGCCCAGCGAGTTGAATCCGCCTGCGACAAGAATCTGTCCGTTCGAGAGGAGCGTCGCGGTGTGTTGCGATCGCTGGACATGCATCGGAGCGCCGGCCGTCCACTTACCGGTTTTCGGGTCGTAGATTTCGACCGAATCGAATACGTCGATCGTCTCCTGCCCGCCGATGACGACCACGCGCCCGTCCGTAAGCAGGGTCGCAGTGTGCAGGAACCGACCGAGTTCAAGAGGCTCGGCGACGTGGAACGCCTCCTGTGCCGGGTCGTATATCTCGACAGACTGTCGGGTCAGTCCAAATCCGGAACCGGCTACGATCAGCACCCGTCCGTCCTGGAGGACCGTTGCGGTGTGCCATGCGCGGGCGCCGTTCAGATCAGGGCCGGGCTCAAACCTGCTACTCGCCGGATCGAAGACATCGGTGAAGCCCGATGGCGAAATGGCGGTCCTTCCGCCGGTCACAAGCACCCGACCATCGGGCAAAAGAGACATCGAGTGGATCGCCCTCAGCACTCGCATTCCCCGCTCCGGGTGAACCTCGCCAGTCACCGAGTTGTACGACTCAGCGGTGAATGTAACCCCGAAGTGTTCGACACCCCCGGTAACCAGAACTCGTCCGTCATCGAGGACGAGCGATCGATGGTCACGCCGCGCCGTCCCCAGGTTCGTCGCCTTGCTCCAGGTCCGGGATGCGGGATCGTAAATCTCGGCGGTGATGTACGAGATCGTCTCTCCATCGCCGCCGCCCTGCACGAGGACACGTCCGTCTTTCAGCAAGACTGTCGTATGGTCGGCGCGAGGAATCGTGAGCGGCGCTATCGAGACGAGATCGGAATCTCTACCGGCCGGGCTGTCCTCGAAAAGATAAGTACTTACCAGGGTGAACGCGGCGACGCCTGTGGCAACAACGGCGATGAAGATCGTGCCGATGACGCTGTCCGTGAGTTTGAAGATGGTTAACCCGAAGCTTTCGACCGATGTCCGGCTACAGTGAATTGTCGGTGGCGAGGGCCCTTGCAGGGGCATTAATGTCCACGCAAGGGACAGGTCCCCTTCGCAAGTAAGACGCCAATAAGCAGCGGAGGGGCGCGAATGAATCTTCGCAAGGCTTAGACCACGTGCGTCAGGGCCGCTATCCTAGCCTGCCGTGGCGGTGTGATGGCCGTGCCCGAAACGATTCAGTAATGCAACTCAGAGGCGGTATATGACTCCTGTACGAAAAGTTCTGGTCACCGGTTCAGGCGGACTTATCGGAGGGGCGCTTTTCCGTGACCTCGGGGATCGATTTGAGTTTACTGGCCTGGATGTTGGTGCGTCAGACAACTCGCCGGTTCCGATAACGGTGGGCGACCTATCGGACATGGAGAGCGTCCGGAAGGCGTTTGACGGCGTGGACGCAGTGGTCCACCTCGGCGCCGATTCAAACCAGAACGCGTCGTGGGACAGCGTGCTGCCGAACAATCTGATCGCCACCCGTAACGTGTTCGAGGCGTGCCGTGACGCCGGGGTGAAGCGCATCGTCTACGCGAGTTCCAACCACGCAGTTGGAATGCACGAACTGGACGACCCGTACAGCAGGATTCGTGTCGGCGATTACGCGGGCCTGGACCCTGACAACATCCCCCAGATCGATCACACCGTTCAGATCCGGCCTGACGGCCAGTACGGGATCAGCAAAGCGTTCGGCGAGGCGACCGGCGCTTACTACGCCGAGAACTTTGGGCTTGAGGTCGCTTGCCTGCGCATCGGGACCGTGAACCGTGACAATCGGCCGATCGAGGTCAGACAGCTAGCCACGTGGTGCAGCCACCGGGACGTGCTTCAGCTCATACGGCGCTGTCTGGAAGTCGAGCCGTTGCAGTTCGACATCTTCTACGGCGTCTCGAACAACAAGTGGCGGTTCTGGGACATCGACCACGCCCGAGAGGTTCTTGGCTACGCGCCGGAGGACAACGGAGAGGACTACCGAGACTCGCTTTAGGGCTGGTCCTGCAAGTTTAAGGCGGCGATAAGCGTGTCGATTGACGACCTGTACCACCCGTCATTCCCACGCAGGTGGGAATCCAGAAGACATCAAATTGGCAATGGCGCGCGTTAGGGTCTGGCGGACGTTACTGGATTCCGGTCTGCACGGGAATGACGGATAACGAGCGCTACCACGTGATGTCAGTCGTTGGATTTGGCCTGATCATTGCCCTCGGGCACGTCGCTTTCAGCGCCGTCTTCCGGATCGCCCTCAAACTCGCCGGTCATCCCCGGGAATCGCTCTTCCAGCGAAGTGTCCGGCGTTGACTCCGGCGTCGTTTCGTCTGGTTGCCCGTCTTCCGGGTCGCCCTCAAACTCGCTGGTCATCCCCGGGAATCGTTCTTCCAGCGAAGTGTCCGGCGTTGACTCCGGCGTCGTTTCGTCTGGTTGCCCGTCTTCCGGGTCGCCCTCAAACTCGCTGGCCATCCCCGGGAATCGTTCTTCCAGCGAAGTGTCCGGCGCTGACTCCGACGTTGTTTCGTCTGGTTGCTCGTCTTCAAGTGGCCCAAGGGAGAGATCTGGGGACTCAATCCCGGCTGCCTGAGCGGCCCGGACCACGCGTGCGATGCGCGCCGCGTTGCGCCTGGCTCGCCATTGTTGCTCGATCCCCTTGAGCTTCTCGTCGGCATCCTCGGTTGATCCGTACCGGTTGTGTCCCACAAGCCGGAGATGTTCCTGGCGAACCCCGATGGCCAGCTGCTTCCTGATCGAAGTGATATCGGCGTTGCGATAGTGGCGGGCGATCAGCAGGTATGCGATCTGCTCAGCGCTCAGCGCTCTGTCCGTTGTGACCAGCACATACAGCACGCGCTCGTACGCACTGCTGACCTCAGAAAACGGCAGGTCCCAATCGGTGACCGGCTTGTTGTACACCGACACGACGTAGCGGCGCTCCCGCTCATCCAGCCGCTCCCAGGCACGCTGGCGCTTCGGCTCAAGATCTGGGGACTGCCCATGGCGGTGCGTCACGCGCGATAGGTCTATTCCGTGTGTGAAGGCTTGTTCCATTGAGGTTCTCGAAAGGTTTCCTTAACGTCATCGTCATTCCCATGAAGATGGGAATCCAGAAGACATTGGATAGGCGGATACGCACGTGGCGCACAAGGACCGTATCTAGATACCCGTCTTCACGGGAATGACGGGGTGATTGCGGTCGTTCATGATATCAGCGGCGCCACCTGCTCTCCCCTCCGGCTTCGTTAGAATTCTGCCCATGTCGAGCCAAATCAATTACGTCCTCGCCGGTGATATCGGCGGCACCAACATGCGCGCCGCGCTTGCAGATCGCAGCGGGTCCTTAGTTGCGAGAGGTGTATGCCCGACAGAACCCGAGCTTGGCCTGCCGCAGGCGGAAGAGAAGTTGAGGGCACTGTTTGAAGAGGTGGCGTCCCGCATTCCTCGAGACGAGGTCGGGGGCGTCGTGATTTCGTCTGCCGGTCCGATCGACCCGGCCAGCGGCATTTATGTTCATCCCCCGAACCTTCCCGGCTGGCACGACATGACGATGAAGCCCGGGCTGGCGGCGTCGCTAAATTTGCAGGTTACGATCGGACACGACGCCACTCTCGGGGCGCTCGCGGAGTCGCGTTATGGTGTCGGCAAAGGCGCCCAACACCTCGTATACGTGACCTTGAGTACCGGGGTCGGCGGCGGAATAATCGCCAACGGGCAGATGGTCACCGGCGCGCACGGCCATGCGGGAGAGATGGGGCACCTGCTGGTTCGACCGGGAGGCCAGTCCTGCAACGTGGGGTGCGATGGCTGCCTTGAGGGCATTGCGTCTGGCGGAGGGATCGCCCGTGCCGCGACGGTCGCTATCAATGCAGGGCGGGCCTCGTCGATGTTGGAGATGGCGGGAGGCGATGCCGAGGCCGTGAGCGCGCAGATCGTTTTCGAGGCGGCGGCAGACGGTGACGATTTCGGCAGGGAGATAGTGGAGAGCGTGATCGACGCCGTCGCCACCGGATTCGCCGATATCCTCAACACGCTCGACCCGGAATACCTCGTTGTGGGAGGGGCCGTGACCGGCAGCCTGCAACCTTACTGGGACGACTTGAAGGCACTGATCGAAGATAAGGCTCTGCCGCATTTCAAGGGCATGATTCCGCTTTACATATCGCCACTTGGCGATGATGTCAGCCTGATCGGGGCGGCCGCGCACGCCTTTGATATTGCGGACTCACGATCGGACTAGGGAGTAAAAAACCGGATGCAGGTACTGGACTATGGCCGCTCGTTCGTGACATTCCTTTCGCAGGGTGGTTGATTTCAAAACAACGCACGGCTCCAAGTGGATTCAAGAACCACGATTACCGATACGCGTTCGGGTGAGTCCACCCGCTACCTGTTCTTCGCCTCCTGCAAGTCGGAGGACACCTTCGCCCCGCAGGACCTGCTCTATCGGAACAACTACGACTTCAACGGCATATTTTCAGATCGTGAGTACGTGATCTTCCGGACCTACTCCAGCCACACGGCGCGCTTCCGTGAGGAGGGCCTCTGGGAGGGCACGGTGCTTGAGGATGGAGAAGCGATCGCCCGGGCATCGATGTCGGGTGCACCCCTGGTTGGGCGCGTTGAGTTGATGTCAGATGACGAATCACTTCGGGCGGAGATCGAATTCCCGATCAAGACGATGAATGCGAACGACACCCACTGGCAGTGGCAGGTGGACACGGGACCGATTGCACTGCCCGACTTCAACGCCGACGTCGATATGCACATCAAACGGCTCTCCCCGGCGTTTGTCGCGTACAACGCAGCCAGCTTTGCGGAATTCGTGGTGCAGCAACCGGTCGCGTCAACTACATGAGCGGCTCGTAGGGGCGTATGGCAATATGCCCACATATTTCGAGAACTTCAGGAAACGGCTGCAACGACAGAACTGTCATCCTGAGCCGAAGCGAAGGATCTCCCGGCTAGCAGTGCGCGAAAACGTCCATCGTGCAAACGCTAACCGGCGGCGACATTGGTGGCCGCGAAATCCTCAGAACGACAAAACGGCCGCGTCGCGACTTACGACCCAGTCGGAGTACCGACCGGGAGATTCCTCGCGTGCGGGCTTCGGAATGATAGTTAGTCGTTGCCGCCTGAAACGCCAGCGTTCGCGTTTCGCCTGATCACTCCAACCACACCCCGCCGCCCAACTAACCGCCGGACGGACCCAGGTCCTCGTCTGTGATCGTCATCGGGTCGTCGTCCCAATCCTCTTCTTCGCCCACCCAGTCCAGGCTCGTGTCACGTTGACCCGGCGAATGGAATCCCTGCGCCTCCAGATCGACATCATCGATGTACAGGTTCTCCTCGTCTTCCGGGAGGAAAGGATCGGCTTCCTCGGTCACCTGTTCGACCGTTTGCGGCTTCTCGTCGAACATAGACATATCTTCGACGTCGACGTAGCGGAGCGACTCTTTCGCCGCCTCAACGACGGCCGGTTCGGTACTTGTCATGAGATTCCTTAGAGTTCGTTGTGCCTGGGTCCCGCCGATGAACCCGATCGCCCGGACCGCCGCCGTCTGGACCTCGATGTCTGTGTCGTCCATCAGCTCCATCAGGTGCCCGAGATGCTCCTCGTTTCCGAGGTTTCCGAGGGCGATCGCCGCCTCAAACCTGCAAGAGGCGTCTGCATTCTCCAGCTCTTCCACGATGATCTCGGTCCATTTGGGACTAGAGTTGCGGCCCATCGCGTGGATGGCCGACTCACGCATGTGGGTTCCTTCTTCCTCGTCATCTTCGCTCTCTTCGTAGGCGATCTCGATGTACGCCTCGATCGCCTCGCCCTGGAATATCGCAAGGGCTTCCAGCGCACGACGACGCACGTCGGAAGTCTCCAACTCATCGTTGAAGCACTCGGTCAACATCGCCTGTAGATCGACCGCCTGACGCGACTGGATCTTGTCCTCGTGTGCCAGCGTCGCCATACGTGACAACCCGAGCGCGGCGGCGATCCGGACGTCTTCCGAGTCGTCGTTCCGCAGCAAACGGAGGAGGATTCGCAAGAGAGACGGGTGGGTACTCTCGGCGAGACCGGTTACTGAAAGGGAACGCGTCACATCGTCGTCTGAATCGACTCCCTCAATGAAGATCGAATCAAACTCCATTTGGAGGTCGCCCTCCATCAGCGAGGTCAGGCGCGCGTACAGATAGCGAACCTGTTCAGGGTTCCAGAAGCTCAAATATTCGGTGAGTTCCTGGGCGTCTGACTTATCGATTCCGGACAATTCGGACAGAGTCGAGTACGGGATCGTTTCGGCGTCTTCGACTTCTTCCGTCTCTTCTTCGATCTTATGTAGAAATTCGGGCAGTCCCAAGTCGGATTCCTTTGCAGCCCATCCTATGTAGCTGGCGGCGCCTGGTGTTGCTGACGGCGCCTGGTGTGGCCGCTGGCCTAGCCCGCCGCCGCCACCTCTACGCCAAGGCAGCGGATCGCCGGCGTGCGCAGGCTTCCGTATACCCATTCAGCTTTGTCAGATACCGCCTCCAGCTTGCTCAGTGCGTCGTACACGTTGCCGGAGATCATCGTGTCCTTGATGCGGCCCACGATCTTTCCATTTTCAATCTTATATCCAAGCGAGACGTTCGCCTTAAAATCGCCGCCCATCTCATTGCCCTGGCCGGCTCCGAGCAACCGCTCGACTAAGATGCCCTCTTTGATGCCGAGGAATAGATCTTCGTACGGCGTGTCGCCCGGCGCAACGTCCAGGACGCTGGTTCCCGGGACCGGCAGCGTCGATAGCCCGCGTCCCGCCGCGCCCGTGCTGGTGGCGTTCATTCGCCCTGCGGTCTGCAGGTCGTACAGGAAGTTGCTCGCAACGCCTTGATCGATCAACGCCATGCGCCGACTCGGGATGCCCTCGTCGTCGAATGGGCGGCTGCCGATCGCACCGTCTATCGTCGGGTCGTCAAATATGGAAATTCGTTCGTCTATCACCTTTTCGCCGAGCCGGTCCCCGACTGGAGAGCTGCCGGTCATGACGGATTTGCCGTTGAACCCGCCGAGGAGTGGCCTCAGTAACGCGGCCGATACGCCGCGTGGCGTGAAGATGACGGGGACCTGGCCGGTCGGCGTGTCTGCGGTGTTACGCGCCCATTCGAGCTGTTGAACGAGGGATTCGATCATCCAGTCTGTGTCCGTGAACATCCGGGAAGCGCCAAAGCCCTCCCATACAGACAACATGTCGTCGCCACGGACCAGCTCGCCGCCGAATCCGACCGAGTACGAGGTCTGCGGGAAAGACACGTTTAACCCGGCGGTATTGACCAGGCTCTGCCTGTGCACGCCGCGCGAGACGCTGGCCGAGCAGTTCAATTCAGGCCAGTCCTTACGGACGGCGTCGATCAGCTTCTGGCCGGTCTGGACCATCTCATCGAAAGTTAGCGCCTCGACAGCCTCGTCATATATCTGAACCTGCGGGTAATCATCTGGACCCGGCGGTCCCGGCAACTCAAACGAAGCCTCAGCGCCAAACGGCGTCAGCTCTTTGACGCGTGCCGGTAGTTCGCCCTCTGCCGCAGGGTCGGTTGTCGCGGACAAGCCCAACCTGCCGTCGTGGATGACGCGTAAAGCGGCCCCGGACGTGTCACGCCGGGTGGCCTCTTTCAGTCGATTCGCCTCGAAACGAATCGGCTCGCTCTGGCTTGTGATTCGGTAGACCTCGGCCTGGTCGAACCCGGCGTCTTTTGCGTTCTGTAGTAGATCGGCCACCGGCTACGCTCCCGAGACCAGGCAGTTTTGGATTCGAATATGTGGGCTCCCGTTGGAGACCGGGAGGGGGCTCTGCCCCGCCTTGCCGCAGCCACCGCCCTGGTTCATGCCGAGATCGTTGCCGATCCCGTCGATCTGGTGCAGTGTCTTGAAAACGTTCCCGGACAGCTTCACCGGTCGCACCATCTCTTCGATTCGCCCTTTCCGGATCCTGTAGGCCTCGCCGGAGGAGAAGGTGAACATCTCCATCTCGGTCATGCCGCCGTACCAGTTACGAACGTAGACACCATCGTCGACGCCTGATAGCAGGTCCTCAAGGGAGGCATCGCCCGGCTCAATGATCGTGTTGGTCATTCGGACGATCGGCGGGTGGTTGAAGCTGATGGCACGGGCGTTGCCGGAAGGCGCTTCGCCCATCTTGGCGGCGGTCTCACGTGAGTGCAGCCGACCTACAAGCACGCCGTCCCGGATGAGATCCGTGCGCTTGGTTGGCGTGCCCTCGTCGTCGTACTCCATAGAGCCGCGCAGGCTCGGAATGGCGCCACCATCGACGATGTTCAAGTGCTTCTGGCCGAATTGCCGGCCGAGCACCATGATCTCTTTGAGCTGATCGCTTTCGTAAACGTGATCTGCCTCCGACAGATGGCCGAACGCTTCGTGCGCGAACACACCGGCAAGAACCGGGTCCAGAATCACGGTCCGTTCACCGCCCTCGATTCCGGGTGCCTTCAGCAGGTCAACCGCACGCTTTCCGACCGCTCGGATCTCGTCATCCAACCCTTCGATCAGGCTGAAATCGCCGAGGCTCCCGATGGAGAAACCGGCCTGCTGCACATCGCCACCGTCTCGGGCGACCGCTGCGATGTAGCAGATGACGTGGACGAACTCCTGATCGACCGCCGCGCCCTCGCTGTTCACGTAATGAACGCGCCTGCGGTTGTCGCCGTAGATTACGGTGGAGCTCTGGATGCCGGGAGTGGACCAGATCAGATCGTTGTAGTGATCCATCCGGTCTTTCTTGTCAGATAGAGAGACACTCGCCGGGTCGTTGACCAGCACCGGCGGCACATCGGCTACCTGTGGCTCGGTCTCCGCCAGGCTCGTCTTTTCGCCGCCAACGGCACGTGCCTGCTCGACGGCCAACTTCACCCGGGACTTGAGATCGTCGGTGTCGTTGAAGCTGACGAAGCCCCATCCACCCTTCACAGCGGCCCTTACGGAACCTCCACGGCCGGAGGTGCGGCCGATCTCTTCAATCTCACGCGCCCTGTACTGGATGCGTGACGAGTCTGATTCTTCCAGGCGGATCTCTACGAAGTCCGCCCCGTGCCCAGTGAGGGCATATTGCATCTGATCGCGGATGGTCAAATCTGTGCTCCGGGCCAAAGTGGGCGATTGGGAGGTATTGGCTTCCAAAACGAAAGGCCCCCCAACACATCAGGACAGGGAGCCTCATTCGCAATCATAGCAGCGGGTGGGCGTTACGCCCTCAATATCTCCCGCCTCGCCAGGATGCGCTCGGTGAGCGGCCGGATGCCGGTTTCCTAACTGCTGACCGTGGAGCTCGACATATACAGTTCGTGACCTCCTCCCTCCCAGGGAGGGGTTCAGAGTGTGGTGAATGTCCGGTGATGACGCTTGTCCTAAACCGGCTCCCCGTCCACGATCACCTGCACCTCGGCCTTTTCGTCATAGAAGCACAGGTGGTCAGCGATCTTTGACGCTTCGGGCAGCGGCGCGGATACCTGCCAGACGTAGTCCGTGAACGTCTCTCCGCCTGTGGTCACGCTCCAGTAGCGCGCTGGGCCCTTGTAGGGGCACATCGTGCTCGTCTCGGTTGGTTCCAGCGCCGACATGTCCACGTCAATCGAAGGTATGTAATATCGGGTGTTGTGTCCGGTTTCGAACAACAGAATCGGGTTGCTCGTGTCCGCCACCTTCACGCCGTTTACCAGCACCTCTACGTGGCGCGAACTGGTCAGGCAGTCCATGCGCGTATACGGGTCACGGGCGTGCTGGAAGATCTGCTCATCTTCCTCGTACCAGGCGTCCACCCCATCCCAGTAGAACGCCAGGTAATCCTCGATGTCCGGGCACTCGTCGATCGGCGTTGGATAGTTCCATACGGCGTTCTCTGACACCTGTCCGTTGACGTTGAGAGACCAGTACCTGGCCTCACCCTTCCACGGTCAGGTGGTGCCGTGATCGGTCGATTCCAGCAGGTCCATTCGTACGTCGGCGGTTGGGAAGTAGTAGACGGGACGGTGACGGGTTTCAAACATCAACTGCGCGTTGGTGCTGTCTGCGATCACCTCGCCGTTGTACATCACACGCAGGCGCCGTTCCGTTGGTTCGATAACTACGCCGTAATACTTGGGATCAACACCCGGGCCTTTGACTGCCTGCATGGTTCACCTCTAATTTGAACGTCTTCCGGATGGCGAGCATACGCCAGTTTCGGGATCTAGTACTGCCGGTCTCAGTCGTCTCGTGGGCCTAGGGCTCCGGCATGTGGCAGGTCTTCGGCGAGGATCGATCCCAGCTTCCCGGCTACACGGCCTCGAACTACTCCATCCCGGCCACGGGACGATCCTTGGGCGCGCTGGCATAAGCGCCCCGAAAATCGCGGAACGGTCCATCACGCCACTCAAGCGCAGCCTTGAGGCCTTTTTCCTGAACCCGGCGGCGCCACTCTGAAGCGGCGGAGCGTGCCGAGGAAAGGGCCTGGATCTCGGTGCCGGAGTGCAGCGCTTCTCGGATGCCCATTGTTTCGTACTGGCGGTTCACCGCCCGCTTGGAGTACATCAGCATCTCGTTGTCGATGTGCGCCATGCGACGGGCGAATGTTTCTGTAAAGTCG
>Ga0115002_10002997_pt1 | contig 21509 bp, 19 predicted proteins | sample ArcticOcean_MG_C_8_FD_89576 | JGI IMG/M metagenome (GOLD analysis project Ga0115002, IMG submission 89576) | Marine microbial communities from western Arctic Ocean - ArcticOcean_MG_CB11_86 | ecosystem: Environmental > Aquatic > Marine > Oceanic | place: Arctic Ocean: Canada Basin | collected... | reverse complement strand
GAACATCTGTCCCTGACTGTGCGCGTTGATGATGTCTGCCGCCGTCTCCCGGCTGCGCTGCAGGAACTGATCGGGGATGCCTGTAGCCAGCCACTACCTGTACCGTAGTGACGAAGCAATCTTCGCAGGTCCTTATGGCGTTGGTGCATGGCGTACGCAGATTCGCTTCCTCTTGCACAATAAATAGACGAGTTCCGCGAATATTCAATCATCCTGTAGGAGAGTCCCATGCAGCAAGAGACGATTCTGTATTTGAGTCGGCAGGACGTGGAAGACATCGACCTGCCGATGTTGTCGATCATCGACGCCCTGGAGCAGATGTTCAGGGAGAAAGGCGCGGGCCGTGTCGAGATGCCACCGAAGCCTGGCATCCATACGAGGCAGGACGCCTTCATCCACGCCATGCCGGCCTACATCCCGAGTCTGGAAGTGGCGGGTGTGAAATGGATCTCAGGCTATCCCGGAAACCAGGCGAGGGGCCTGCCCTACATCACCGGGTTGCTGATCCTGAACGATCCAGAGACCGGCATCCCTACGGCCATCATGGATGCCACCTGGATCACGGCGCAGCGCACCGGCGCAGCCACGGCTGTGGCCGCCCGGCACCTGGCGCGACCCGACAGCCGCACGGCGGGCATCATCGCTTGCGGCGTTCAGGGACGCAGCAATCTGCAAGCGCTGGCCTGTGTGTTCGCACTGACTCGAGTGCGGGTGTTCGATCTCCACGCAGAAGTGGCTGAGCGTTTTGCCAGTGAGATGTCGGTGGAACTCGAGATCGATGTAGAGGTCGTCGCTGAGCCGAGGCAGGCCGTTGTCGATACCGATCTGGTGGTGACCAGTGGCCCGATCCTGAAGAGTCCGACACCCGTGATCGAGGCTGACTGGTTGGCACCGGGGGCCTTCGCCTGTCTCGTCGATTTCGATTCTTACTGGACGGGTGCTGCTCTACGCCAGGCAGACAAGCTGGCCACCGATGATCTGGGGCAACTCGGTTACTACCGTCAGGCGGGTTACTTCAGTGACACGCCGGCACCCTACGCCGACCTCGGCCAGATCGTCGCAGGACTTGAGCCGGGCCGGGAACGCGAGCACGAGCGCACCATCGCGATCAATCTGGGCTTGGCGCTGGAAGACATGGCGACTGCTATGCTCGTGTATGAGCGCGCCGTCAAACTCGATCTCGGCATGAGACTGCCGATGTAGTGGGACATACCCCTCGCACAATCCCGGTCCCGCCGGTGCCCGTCCGCGTCACGGACATAGACGCTATTTTCCTGCTATCACGGTATATATTGCAAGAAAACACGGGGAATAATTATGAAAAGGCGTGCTTTTCTCGCAGCTTCCGCCTGTTCAGGCGCTGCATTAACTGCTCTGGGCGGCTGCACGGAACAATCGACTGGAAAACAGATGACAGACAGCACCCGTTCACTTGCCGGATATTCGCTTGAGGAGCTACGCGAACTATATCGATACGACCTTTTCGATGATTACATGCCGTTTATCTATGAGCATGTGGTAGATCATGAATACGGCGGATTCATGTGCAATACCGACCGTGACGGCAGAAATATCACCGGCAACAAACGGACATGGTTTGAGGGGCGCGGCATCTGGGTATGCTCTCATCTGTACAATACGCTCGATCCGGATCCCAAGCATGTTGCGATTGCGAGAAAATCCGTTGAATTCATGATGAAACTGAAACCGGCGGCAGGTGTGCTCTGGCCCGCCGACATATCCCGCGAGGGCACCCCGCTCGGCGGCCCGGATCCGATATTCTACGGCGATATGTTCATGGCAAACGGACTGCAGGAATTTTCTCAAGCATCCGGCGAAGACAAATGGTGCGATCTTGCCAAACAGATCATCCTGCAATGCCTCGACATATACGACAACCGCCCTGACTACGGCAATCTCCCCGCAAAAGATGGCGTTCCCGAAGTTGTGCGTCCACGGCTCATCGGTCATTGGTTCGTGCTGTTAAGGGCGACCACGCAGTATCTTGAAAAGCATGAAGATCCGGAAATGGTGGCTGTCAACGATCGCTGTATCGACGCGATTATGAACTACCATTACAATCCGGATTACGGACTTTTCGATGAACATCTCAATCATGATCTGTCGCGGATCGACAATGACTACGGGCAGGTAGTTACCGGCCATGGTCTCGAAACGATGTGGATGGTCATGTTCGAGGCGATCCGTCGCGGCGACAAAACCCTATTCAATACTGCGGCTGAACGGTTTAAACGGAGCATCGAAGTGTTCTGGGATGATGTGTACGGCGGCATGCTTGCCGGGCTCGAGCACGTGGACAAGAACATCTGGGAGACCTCGAAATCCCTCTGGCTTCAGGAGGAAATTTTGATCGGCACCCTTTCCGCATACGAGCATACCGGCGCCCAGTGGGCCAAAGACTGGTTCGAAAAACAGTATACCTATGTCCGCGAAACCTACCCGCTGAAATCTCACGGGCACGCGCTATGGCAGCTGTACGGCGACCGCAAAGTAACCTATCTGGAACGCGCAACTCGTGTCGGGAATTTCCATCATCCGCGGCATCTGATGATCAATCTTCAGGCGCTCGACCGAATGATCGGTGCGGTTTGAGTATTGCATGATGATGCCGAGATCTGACCCTCGTCGGTGTGGTAGACGCCAAACTTCTTCAGCGAATAGAGGGAATACACGAGGCTGAACATGACGCCGAGGGTGAGCCAGCGCAGCCGATTCCACTCGCCTTCGAGTTTGATGCCGACTTTCTCGAAAAAGGGAGTAGGCAGTTCGGCGCCGATCATCTCGTAGACGAATTTCGCTAGCGACTCACGAGCGTGTTGAGCTGTCCAATGAGGGCGAAATTGCTCAGGACCACGGTGTCGAAGAATCAGCGTTTGTTCTCAGGCATTGTCCGCGTCGGCGTCGCCATATGCCGTCCGCTGCTCGATGCCGCGCTCCTGGAGCTAGCCTCGCAGGTCGAGGGCGTGCTGCCCCATCGCCTTGCCCAGCCTGGACAGGCTGATGAATCCTCCCTGGTACGCTGACAGCGCTTGTTGCTGGGCCACAGGAGGCGGTCGATGTCGGTCTGGTAACAAGTGGTGATCGCGTCTCGCACCCACTGAGCTTTGCTGGTGCCGCGCGCCCGCGCCAGTTGTTTCAGATACGTGTCCGTCTCTTTGTCGAGCTTGATGTGCAAAGCGCCATCTTGTGCCATTGTCTTGCCTCTTTTGATGACCTCACACGTCCCTGGGCACAATATTGGATAGCTAGCCAATATCGTGTATAGAGCGAGGCAATCTGCTAGGGCACGACCGAGTGGCCGCTCGTTCTCACCAATAACGCAGGGCGTCCTCGAACAGGGCAGCCAATTCTTCGGCGCCGGCAGGTCTGGGGGACAGCTTGGTCACCCGGTGTTGTGGCAGGGTGCCCTCCACGAGGGTCGGAATGTCAGCACTGGAATAGCCGAGATCTTGCAGGCCATTCGGCATCTGCATGTCGCGCATCATCTCAATGATTCGATCCGCCAATACCTGACCTGCATCCGCATCAGCCGCAGTCGATATGTCAGCGCCCAGGACCTGTGCCGCATGTAGATGGCGGCCAGGATTTGCCTGGCCCGTGAAGCGGAAGACGGCGGGTGCATTGACGATGACGGCGATTCCGTGGGGTACCATCGCGTGATCGACATCGTATCCCGGTGGTCGATAGTCGCGGACCTTGCCGGCGACAGGATAGGACATGCCGTGGGGTAGGTGGACGCCGGCATTGCCAAAGCCGATGCCCGCAAAGGCTGCAGCCAGCAACATCTGGCCACGCGCTTGTTCGTCATCGGCGTCACCGATCGCCCGCGGCAGATAGGCCGCCACCAGACGCAACGCCTCAAGCGACCACAGATCGCTGATGGGATTGGCGCCCTGGTAGGCGGGTCGCAGAATCGGTCGTTCGGGGCGCGGTCGACGATCGAAGGGGATCGCTGTGTACGATTCCAGGGCATGACTCAACACGTCGAGTCCCGTGGAAGCGGCCACGGCCGGTGGCAGTTCCCGGGTGTTGTCCGGATCGACGATTCCCAGGACTGGCTTGAGTCGCCTGTGGGCAATGCCGGTTTTCGCTTCCATCTCCACCAGATCGAAGATGGCGACACCCGTCGTCTCCGAACCCGTGCCCGCCGTTGTCGGAATGGCGATCAGTGGTTTGAGTGGCCCAGGTGGGGGCTTGCCGGCACCGATGGGCGCGTTGACATAGTCGAGGAAATTGTCCGGCGGATGTGTGGCGTAGAGATTGGCCGCCTTCGCCGTGTCGATACTCGAACCGCCACCCACAGCGATGTAGCCATCGAAAGCACCCTCCGTGGCTACCTGGATCGCCTCCTGGAAGGACGCATCCGTCGGCTCCACGCGGGTACGGTCGAAGAGTTCATGCTCCACGCCCGCATCATCCAATGATTGCCGCACAACCGCCACGGGCTCACGGCCGGACAGATTCGCATCGGTGACGACGAGGACTCTTTGCAAGTTGAGATCGGCTGCATCCATGCCGACTTCTGCCGTAATGCCCTTGCCGTAGCGAATGTTGGATGTCGCCATCTCAAAGGCGGTATCGCGTTCCAATGTGTTCTCAGCTTTCCGCATGGGGGATAACGAACTCGGCACCTCCGGAGGTGCTTTCTGGCCAGCGCTGCATGATCGATTTCTGCCTCGTGTAGAAGCGCACGCCCTCTTCACCGTACACATGCATGTCGCCGAAGAGACTCCGCTTCCAGCCGCCGAAGCCCTGCCACGCCATGGGCACCGGGATCGGTACGTTGATGCCGACCATCCCCACCTGCACGTTACGACCGAATTCTCGCGCCAGATTTCCGTCGCGGGTAAAGATGCTGACGCCATTGCCATACTCATGCTCGTTGATCAACTGCAAGCCCGCGGCGAAGTTGTCGACGCGAACACAGGACAGGACGGGGCCGAAGATTTCCTCGCGATAGACACTCATGTCCTGGCTCACATGGTCGAACAGCGTGCCTCCGAGCCAGAAGCCGGATTCGAAACCTGGTGCGGTGAATCCACGTCCGTCCACTTGCAACTTGGCACCTTCGTCGACGCCTTGTTGGATGAAACCCTCAATTCGCTCGCGTGCAGCGGCTGTAACAATTGGCCCCATCTCGGCGTCTTCTGACGTTCCAGAGCCCACCCTCAGCGCCGCGACCGCCTTTGCCAGTCTCGGCATGATCTCGTCTGCAACACGACCGACCAGGACGGCTACAGAGATCGCCATGCAGCGTTCTCCGGCCGAACCGTAGGCGGTACCAACGAGGGCGTCGACGGCCTTATCGAGATCAGCATCGGGCATGATCAGCATGTGATTCTTTGCACCGCCGAGTGCCTGAATCCGTTTGCCATAGTGGGCGCCGGTTTCATAGATCTGGTTGGCGACGGCAGTGGAGCCGACAAAGGAAACGGCAGCCACATCGGGGTTCGCCAGCAGCGCATCGACCGCGACGGCGTCTCCCTGAACGACATTGAATACACCATCAGGAAATCCTGCCTCCTGCATCAGCTCTGCACACAGAAGTGATGGTGTCGGATCGATCGGTGAAGGTTTCAGAACGAAGGTGTTGCCGGCTGCAATGGCGATGGGAAACATCCACATAGGAACCATCACCGGGAAATTGAACGGCGTCACGCCGGCGACGACGCCCAATGGCTGACGCATTGTCCAATTGTCAATGCCGCTGGCGACCTGCTCCGTGTAGTCACCCTTCAACAGCTGTGGGATCCCGCAGGCGAACTCGACGATCTCAATGCCTCGCTCAACTTCGCCCCCAGCATCGGAAAGAATTTTGCCGTGTTCGCGGGTGATGGCCGCTGCCAGTTTCTCCTTGTGCTGATTCAGCAAGCCGAGAAACCGATTCATGACGCGGGCGCGCCGAATAGGGGGCAGCGCCGACCAGGCTGGGAAGGCAGCGCGGGCAGCGGCGATGGCGGCGTTGGTCTCTGTCGCCGATGCTAGCGGGACGCGTGCCGTTGTCTCTCCCGTGGCGGGATTGAATACGTCTTGTTCGCGGCCACTGTCACCGGGAACCCGATGTCCGCCAACGTAGTGTGAAATAGAATCGCTTGAGCTCATGACTCTCCTTGGGATGGAAGCTGGCTCTACGTAAGTGACGATGGCTCCGAAGGTCCAGTGAGACGTTCAAGCCGGCCATCTTGGGCAATAGATGGCGATCAGCGCATGGGCATCCTACACTTGGCCCGGAAGTTTCCGATCCGACCTCAAGTAGATCCCACAGGAGCAGACATGTATATCGGAACCCAAGGCGCCTTCGCTGAAGATCACGATCTGGAGATGCTCGCGCAGTTGGGCGTGAACAACATCGATACAACGCCCAAAGAGCCGATCAACACGTGGTCCACCGATCTACTGACGAGCTATCGCGAGCGCTGTGCGAAGTTCGGCATCAGTCTCGAGATGATGCACTTCATCGGATCAGGCAGTGCGCTACGGGACGAACACACAGGTGCCATCTTTCTGAAGCCGAGTGACGAGCGAGAGCGGCAGCTTGATCTGGCGTGCAATGTGATTCGCATGGCAGGCGAAGCGGGTCTTCGCGGCCTCAACTACAACATCACGATCCTCGGCCACCTGCGAACTGAATCGGAAACAGGAAGAGGTGGGGCGCGGTTGTCGACATTCAACTACGACGAGCTGCTTTCGCAGGGATCGCCCCGGCAGAAGGGAGCCTCAGGTTTTGACGAGTTTGAGGACGGCCCGGCAGATGCGGATGAAATGTGGGAACGGATCGAGTATTGGCTGAAGAGAGTCGTGCCGGTGGCAGAGGAATACAAAGTGCAGCTCGCCTGTCATCCCTCCGATCCCGGTATCGGTGTAGGTGTCACATACCGCGGCGTCGATCGCGTGTTGGGTATGTCGGAGGGATTCAAGAAACTCATCGATCTGTATCCAAGTGATTACAACGGTCTGAATTTCTGTGTCGGCTGTCACTCTGAGTGCCTGGAGAATCCTTCGCAGGATATCTTCGACACGATTCGCTATTTCGGTGAGCGCAAAAAGCTCTTCAACATCCACTATCGAAATATCAAAGGCAGTCTAGGCAAATTCGTCGAGGTCTTCCCTGATGAGGGAGATGTGGACATGATCGACGTGATGCGAGTGTTGAAGGAAGTCGACTACCAATACATGATCATGCCTGATCACGTGCCCGGGATCTCTGGCCCAGAGCCAGGGCGTGTCGGTATGGCGTATGTCTTTGGCTATATCCATGCTGCCTTGCAGGCGGCGAATGCCAACTGAACTAAATTTTCGTTGCGAGATCCCGGTCATCGACGCCAATGTCGGCGTCGGCCACCGACACGACCGACCGTCACCCTTCGCTGACGCGCCCGCGTTATTGGCGCAAATGGATCGGCATGGTGTCGATCAGGCGCTCGTCTACCACGTTCAGGGCGAACAGGTAAGTGCTCTGGATGGCAATGACGCTCTACACGAGTGGGTTGCCGCTGGTGCGGGGCGGCTGCAGCCCGCGTGGATGGCGTCGTTGGGGCCGGAATCACTGCAGCAACTGCAGCAGCTGCATGCGGACCGTCTGGTTCGGGCCGTGCGACTTCACGACACGATGTCGCTGCCGACACCACTTACAAGCTGGATCTATGGCGATCTGCTTGAGTGGCTGCAACAGGAGGGGATCCCTCTGTGGATCTCCCTGGCGGACAATGATCCTGTAGAGCTTGCCGATACATTGGCTGACTTTCGCGCACTGCGAACCGTGATCGTAGGCGCTCACTATGTACACGCGCAGCTGGTCGCGCCGCTGATGAAGCACCTGCCGAGGTCGTGCCTGGAACTGAGCCGTTTCGAAACACCCGGTGCGATTGAGGATCTGGTCACGCAGATCGGCGCACGACGTCTGCTGTACGGCTCCTTCTGCCCACGCTATGCCATGGGCCCCATCCTCTGGGCACTCCACAGACAGCAGATCGACGCGGCGCAACTGCAGCGAATCCTTGACGGCAATACTCGTGAGTTGCTCGGACTCGAGACGGAGGTCTTCTCATGATTGCGGACGCACCCGTCATCGACTTTCACGGGCATGTGGGCAATTGGGAGCCCATTGGCATGCTCGACGATCCGCTACGCATGCTGCACGCGATGGATAGGGCAGGTGTGGATCGTGCCTGTGTCTTCAACATCTTTCATCCAGAGGGTCGTCGTGGCAACGACTCGACGGCAGCTTTCGTCGCGCAGCATCCGGACAGATTTATCGGCTTCGCCTATGTGTCACCGATGATGCCAGGCACGATAGAACCGGAACTGACGCGCGCGATCGATGAACTCGGCCTGCAAGCGATCAAGATTTATCCCCCCTACACGACGTATGCTCTCGATCACGAGGCGTGGCATCCGATTTTTGCCTTCGCCGAAGAGCGGGGCCTGACCGTGATATCCCACACGGACAATGGCGAACTGTCGGAGCCGCGAAAGTTCGGCGCAGCGGCGGCACGTTTTTCTGGTGCTCGTTTTGTGGCAGGACACTCAGGCAATGTCGAACCTTTCCGCACGCAGGCGATCGAAATGGCTCAGGCTCACGAGAATTTCTACCTGGAGACGTGCTCGACCTTTCGCCAACCCGGCGTGCTCGAAAAGCTCGTCGCCGGCGCTGGTGCCGACCGCGTGTTGTTCGGCTCGGATCAACCATTGATGGATCCGCGGGTCCAACTAGGTAAGATCATCACGGCTGATCTGACAGACTCTGAGAAGCGACTAGTCATTGGTGGGAATGCGCAACGAATGCTCAACCTGATCTGAGGTTTGGGTTCCCTTGCGAAGCCCCATTCGAACCGTTATTCGAATTACCATTCGAGCTCTATGGAGACATACGTGGAAGAGCTGTTGTTGCAGGATGTGCAGGAAGCGGTAGGCCGCGTATTCAGCGGCCTTGAGACGGAAACCGGTGCGGCGCGGGCTCAGACCGTGCGTGGCTTGTCGTGGGTTCTGTCGCCCGCGACGATCGTGCATGCGCGTTCTGGCGATGCGGCGCTGCTGACCCAGATCCGGGACGGATTGATCGCCTTCGTCGACAGTTCGGTCGACGCAGATGGTCAAGTTGCACCGCTTTTGGGTAGCTTTCGTGAACTTCCCCCGTTCTGCGAAGCCTATGCGTATCTCAAGGCCCATGACCCACTGGACGAGCAGACGATCGCAAAGACGGAGGCCATGATTGCCGCCAGCGCCGATAGCCATCTGGGTGCGACGGATTGGGGGGCGCAGAATCGGGCCACCGTCGATGCGGCCGGCTTCTATGCAGCAGCGCAAGCTGTGCCCGATCATGCGAACGCGGCGCGCTGGCGTGGTTACGGTGATGGGCTGATCGAAGACAGCTGGGGACGATGGTCTATCGAGGACGCATCCATCTATGGTCCCTTCTGGCTGTTTTATCTGATCACAGCCGCTGAGGGGCTCGGTGGCCGGGACCAGGAGTTTCTGGAAAAGATCACGACGCGCTATTACTTCGAGCAGTATTCCCGACTGTTGATGCCCAATGGCATGTTACCTGACTGGGGTGATGGCGACTGGACTCACATGTGGACGTGGTATGTTGCCGTCATGGTGCGTGCAGCGGGTTGTTACCAACGGGGCGACTACCTGCATTTCGCCCAACAGCTCTATGAGACGCATCGACAGATGGCCCTCGCCGGCAACCAGATCGCGGCTTATTCACAAGCTGGCCTGGACGCGGGGGATGCTCTCTACAGTCTGGCAACGGCGCTGCGGTGGTTGGCGCAAGATCCACCACCCGCAGCATCTGAGTACGAGCTGCAGACGTCCGAAGAGATCGTCGACGATCTCGTGTCCAAGAAGATTGCCTTCCGTAATGACGGCGGAAAGCACGGCCGGGATGCGGCAAGCTATGGCTTGTTGAACTACCGTGACGCCGGACCTTATGGCCGCTATCAGCGGCAGTATCAGAACCAACAGCTCTATGCCTTCGAAGAGATGCCGCATCACGGACATGCGGATGAAAATTCGCTGGTCATGTTGATGGAGGCGGGCACGGTGTTGCTTGCCGATGGCGGCTATCGACGCACGGCGCACGATGGGTGGCGTGCCGATCTGTATCACAATCGCCTGGTGGCCCGTCTGGGTTGGCCGAATGACCACGAAATGATGCCCTACCTGAAGGGCAATCCCCAATACATGCCAGTGCGCACCGAGAAGATTCACTTTGGCAACTTTGGATCCCTCGACTATTCGCGTACACGCCTGGTAGACGATGACCGCGGTTACACAACGGATCGCATCGTGCTCTTCGTTCCGGCGACAGGGATGTATGTCATCGTTGATGCTGTCCTCATCGACCGTGAGGGGCCGAAGTCCTTTACCAACATGTGGCATCCTGATGGCATCCTGGCACAGGGAGATTTTGACGAGGAAGGATCACACTGGGTGCGTTCGTGGCCCGAGCGAATACCTATTCGGGACGAATATTGGACGAATCGCCATGAACGTGAACTGCTCGTGCAGTTTCTGGGTAATCGCGACAAATACTCTCAGGTTCGCAGCATCGATCGGCGCTTCAATCCGTCAACGGCGTTTCTGCAGTTTCTCTACGGCTATTTCTATCCAGGGCAGCGTCTCGGTTTCGTCACTGTATTGACGCCGCATGTGACAGGCACCTTCGACGACAGCCTGCTGGACCGGGTCCAGATACTTCAGGACGATGCCGGGTCTTTTCGCACATTGGGTCTGCGTATGGATGTGGGGGGCGCCCAAGCCACGGTTGGGCTCAAGCTGGATACCAACATCGGCATGACGAATCTGCGGGGGCGGCCCATGTTCGACTGGCAAACGGGTGCCGTCGACTACGGGTCGCTGCAGACCGATGCGGACTTCGCCTTCGTCGTCGATCGTGACGGGCAGCGTGAGATCGGACTGATCAGTGGCTCGCGATTTTGCTGGGACAAGGAGGTGCTTTTCGACATGCCGAAAGCAGCGCACATGTACCAGGGCCCCGTGGACTATGAGGTCCCGGATCGCAAAGACCGCATGCCACGCTGGCACGAGACCCTTAGGGGCACAAGCTGAAAATCGTCGATGTAAGGATCCACAAGCTGATTGTGCCGATGAAGCCGGACACGGTGCATTCGGCGGGTGTGGACGACAAGCTGTGTGCGCCCGATCCGGTCAGTGGACGCAGTGCCAATTTCTGGGACTTTCCCAAATGGATCATCGAACTTGTCGCCGACAATGGTCTGATCGGTCTGGGAGAACCTCGACGAGGTGATCTCGGCGACGCGCTGCGTCAGCAGGCGGATCTGCTGATCGGCAAATCGCTCATCGAGCTACCCGTGGGGAACCTGCCACTGCCCCACGGTGAAGACTATGAGTCCTATATCATCTACGAGGCCTTCGAGATGGCCTGGTATGATCTGTTAGGTCAGCACCTTGGCGTGCCCGTCTGGCATCTACTGGGTGGCAAACGCGTGGACAAGGTGCTCATCGACTACTGGATGGGCAGATGTACACCGGAGGCGACGGCAGAACGAACGAAGATCGCCGTCGAATCGGGATTTCATGGGGTGAAGATGAAGTGTGCCCTCGGTGATCCGATTGCCGAGCGAGTGAGGGCCGTACGCGAGGTGGCGCCATCCTTCAGTGTTGTGCTGGATCCCAACGAACGGTTTGAAAATCCAGAAGGGGCGATACAGGTGTCGAAGAGTCTCGAAGAATTCGATGATGTGCTCTTCGAAAGCCCCGTACCGCAGGATCGAATCGACTGGTATGTGCAGTTGCGGGGTGAGATTCCGCAGAAGATTGCACTGCATCTGACGTCGATTCACCAACTGCTGCCGGCGTTGAAAGCAGATGCGGCGCACGCCTACAATCTACTCGGCCCCCTCAAACCCTTCGTCGACTGGGCAACCTTGTGCCGTCAGGCTGGGTGTCCCACGTGGCGCGGAACGGGCATGGATCTCGGTGTGCGTGATATGAGCAGCGTACACGCCGCGGCGGCTGCGGGGTGTACGCTGCCCAGTGATATCATCGGTCATCTGCTACGTGAGGATGACCTGCTCGAGGAATCGATTCAGTTCGAGGACGGCGCCCTCGTCGTCCCCGATCTACCTGGGTCGGGAATCAAGCTAGATCGCGAAGCGCTGGAACGATATCGCGTACCCGACTGAGGCGCACGCGACTGAGCCTGACACGTTAGATGTATCCCGTCGAGCCATCGGGCAGGACGGGGCTCGTGCGCTGCCAGTGCGGGAGCTTGGCCTTGTCCTCTGCTGACAATGGCCCAGGAACAAGGGCTTCCTCGTTCACGTCGATCCCCAATCCGGGCCGATCGCGCAACTCCAGATAGCCGTCCTTGGGCATGTAGGGATCGTCAACCCACGAGCGCCACTCGGCACCTGGCACGATGTATTCGAGGATCTCGAAGTTGGGTGTCGCCGCGGCGAAGTGCACGTTCACTGCCGTGGCGATGGGACCCATCGGATTGTGGGGCATAACACTGACATAGTGGGCTTCGGCGATGGCGGCGATCTTGCGCATCTCCAACAAACCACCGCAGACGCACACATCGGGCTGGATGATATCGGCTGCCTGTGCGGCCATGAGATCGAGAAATTCGAAGCGCGTATAAAGGCACTCGCCCGTAGCCAATGGGATCTGCATCTGCGCCCTCAACTTTGCCCAGGCAGGAGTGTGTTCGGGACGCAGGGGTTCCTCGTAGAAATAGGGATCAAAAGGCGCCAGCGCATTGGCCAGCTGCAAGGCACGAACTGGCTCGAAGATCTTGGCGTGTGGGTCGAAGGCGAATTCCCAGTTGTCGGGGCAATGTTTACGGATGTCCTCGAAATAGTCAGCCGCTGCTGAGCAGACGCGCCCCCAGCGATTCGTATTCATATCGAGCTGGAAGGGGCTGGTCTTGAAGGCAGTGAAGCCAAATTGCTCGTTCAGCGCCTGTCCACGTTCTGCGACCTGCTTGCCGTCTTTACCACCAATGCCCTGGTACACGCGAATGCGATCGCGGACCGTGCCGCCGAGCAACTGGTAGACGGGAAGGCCCGCTGCCTTGCCGCTGATGTCCCACAGAGCGTGATCGACTGCCGAACTGACCGCGAGACCGACGCCGCCTGGTGGGAAGCGATACTGCTGATTGATCTTCATCATGATGTATTCGATGCGTCGGGGGTCTTCACCCACGATCATCTTGGCGATGTAGTCGGCGATGGGCTCAATCGACAAATCCGGGCCGATGGAATAGGTCTCGCCCCAACCGTAGATGCCCTCGTCGGTCTCAACCTTCAGCAGCCCGCGTGGCCGGCTGCCAAAGACGCCCATAAATGTCTTGATCGCTGTAATCTTCATTGTCGCTCAATTCTCCGTTAGGATAGGTAGTTCCGCACTGCCATGGCCGCCTGAATGACTTGTCTCTCGTCAGCTTCATCCAGTGGCGTCGCACGTGATGACTGCTTGGCGATGACCACCTCCGCACTCCGGTCAACGAACAGATATTGGCCGTGAATGCCCAGACAGAACAGCAATGGTCTGTCGCCATCGATGACATACCACTTGCTGCGATAACGCATGGGCAGGTTCGGGAAATCTTCGGCGAAGTCTCCCACATTCCACGCGGAGGCATCACCGCCTGACAGCATGTCATCGATCCAGGCTTGCGGCACGATCTGTCTGTCGCCACGACGGCCCTTGTCGACGACGAGCTGACCGACGAGAGCCAGATCACGTGTGGTTACACACATCCCCCCGGCGGCACGGGGTGCACCGAGTCGGTCCACGGTGATATAGCCGTCCGTGCTGGCTCCCAAGGGTTTCCACAGCAATTCGCTCATCAGATCTGCATAGCGCCGTCCGGCACTGCGCTCGATGATCCAGGCGAGCAAGTCCGTGTTGGGTGAGACGTAGTGGAAGCGACCTTCGTGTGGCCCGTCTGGCGTCGTCAGGCTGGCGAAAAAACTGCGCAGGTCAGCGGGCATATCCCCGGCTTCCAGCGGGTTCCAATTGGTCGCCTTGCGGTAGTCGATGATCGGCCCCGAGGTGATCAGGTAGTCTTCGTTGAATTCAACGCCGACGCGCATGTCCAGCAGGTGCCGGATCGTCGCCCCAGCGTAGGCTGTCGCCGACAACTCAGGCAGATGGTCGGTGATGAGGGATTTCTCTTTCAAGACTCCCTGGTCGATGAGGATTCCTGCGAGCAATCCGAGCATCGACTTTGACACGGACATCAGGATGTGCGGAGTGCGTGCCGTCATGCCGTGATCGTACTGTTCGGCCACGATGTTGCCATGGTGCAGGACGACAAATCCATCCGTCGCGGTTTCTTCCAGGAATGCATCCAGGCCTGTTTTACTGTCTGCATTCTGCCAACGAAGATCAGACCAGTCCATCAACTTCAAATCGAGTTCACGGACCCGATTTGAATCATTCGCAATATTGGCAGAGGGCACGATCTCCCGCACGTGGTGGAAGGCCCATTCGTTGTGTGGGGCGATCCGCCAGTTTGCCAGTGTCACCTGGTCTTCAACCTTGGCTGGGAAGTCCTGCGTCATGTGACGTTGAACAGTCTGGCAGCATTGTTCCAGAACACATCCTCCACCTGCGCGTCGGTCAGCTTTTCTGACCAGCAGGCCCACTTCACGGAACGAAGGTGCTCGAGCCCTATCATGAGGGGATGCACCTTGATGTGCTTTTCGCCCCACACCGGCGTGTCCTCATAGAGCCAGAGAAAACTGTCACCGACGCCAAGGGACTTACCGCGTAGATGAGACACGGGTAGGTCGCTGCCATACATCAGGCGCTCGTGCCCGAAGATGCGCATGATGGCCTGATGAGCGATGGGTTCACAGTTGGCGGCGGTGTCGAACCAGAGATTGTCGAGACCCGTGAGCTTTTCCAGCCCTTCCATGTTGTGCCCGGGTTGAAAACCGCGAGCGGAGTGCGCCAAAATCAACTGCATCTTCGGATAGGTCTCGCAGTAATGGCGGATCCAATGCTGATTGTCGGGGTCGGCGACGGCCCGGGCCTTCACCATATGCAAGGTGATCGTCCAGCCTTCGTCATTGGCGACGGCAACCAGTGGCTCGGGCAGATACGTAGGGATGGATGCTTCCCAGGTGGGGTCGACACCGGAGAAGGAGTGATAACACTTGAGTCCGTGCATACCGAGACGCCGGACCTCATCGCGGACAAATTCCGGGTCGTGTTCGGGGGTGATGAAGTAGTGAGCTCGGCAGGCGGGGCGATCAGCGATCTGCCCCGCTGTCCATTCATTGGCGGCGGCGATCTGCTCACGATGTTCGGCGACCGCAAAAGAGAGGAAAAGTGCCTCTGTGCGGCGTTTTCCATGAATCTCAGCGATCGCCTCGTCATACAGGGCCAGATCAGCGACGGGCGAAGATCCAAGGGTGAAATTCGCCCATTCCTTCTCCCAGATGTGCGCATGGGCATCGTAGATACGATCCGGGAGAAAGGGATCGATTTCCTTGAGGAAGAATTCGTGGTCGTGCTCGTTGAATCCTGTCTTGCTCGTCATGATTTTCCTGCGGCTGGGCGTTGGAGAAATTCGTCAAAGTCAATGATGCGGCCCTCGTCTGAGGCGACGCCCATGGCTTCCACCATGGCAACGGTCGTCAGATTTTGTCGGCCACTGAATTCGGGTTCCTCATCGTCGTTGATGTAAGCGGCGAAGCCGTCGAGGATGATCGTCGTGCTCTCCTTTACCTCGTCGAGAGGGATCAGTTCCGCCTCCTTCGCTCCTGGTCGCGTCAGCGAGATCCCCTCTGCTGTGGGTTCGATGCTGCCGCCTTCCAATTCAACGCGGAAGCTACCGCCCCCTTTGTGGGCGACGAAGGTGCACATGTAGCCACACGTCGATCCGTCCTCAAATTCCACCCAGCCATGGGCGCCACCACCACCACGATAGGGACTCCAGTCGGGATTGAAGCTGTGTCCCCAGGTTCGCTTGGGCGCAGCACCAAAGACGAATCGCATTGTGTCCAGATCGTGAATCCCGCGCTCCCACAGATACGCATGGCGATCCAAGCCAGAGTGATGGACGCCGGCGCGCCAGCCGAAGGTCGTTTGCAGGCCGAAGGCAGGGCGACCCAATGTGCCCTCACGAACGAGACGTGCCATGGTGACGAACTTGGCACTATAGCGGGCATTCTGGCAGACGGCGACCTTGAGATTGCGTTGTGCCGCCTCATCGACCACCTGTTGGGCGTAGTCGAGTTGTTTGGTGAAGGGCTTTTCGACGAGAATATGTTTGTCAGCGCGCACGGCATCGAGACATTGACGGGCGTGCATATCAGGTGGTGTGATGACGACGACGGCATCCGCCTCGACGGCGTCCATTGCTTCATCAAGGCGTCGGAAGCACGCTTCCTCACCCAGGCCGGTTTGTTCGCGAGCAGCGGCGAGTTTCTCGTCATTTACATCGACGAGGGCGACAGACTCGAAATCGTCGCGGTCCGGTATCTGGCGCAGAGGCCAGGCACCACGGCCGCCGACGCCCAGGTGAATGGTGCGAATCGTCATCGGATACCCAATCTGCTACTGAAAGAGGGAAGTGAAACGTGAAGATCAGCGATATAAAGACCTTTCCGACCTGGGTTGGCAACCGTAACCAACTGGTTATAAAGGTTGAGACGGATGACGGTTACTACGGCTGGGGAGAGTCTGGTCTGTCTGGACGCGAACTCGCCGTTGCCGGCGCAGTCAGTCACTATCGTGAATTTCTACTCGGACGGGACCCGCGACAGATCGGTGCATTGTGGCAGGAGATGTATCGCAGCCAGTATTTCGAAGGTGGGCGCGTGCTCACGGCAGCGATCTCGGCCATCGATATCGCCCTGCATGATATCATGGGGAAGGTCCTCGATGTTCCTGTGTATCAGTTACTCGGTGGCAAGCAGCGCGACAAGATTCCCTGCTTCGCCACAACCGGAGGCGGTTCATTCGAAGAGGTGCTGACGAACTGCCGGAAGCTGCTGGATCTGGGCTGGGATGTTCTGCGTGTCGGTGGCACATCCCGACGGTCGCACGACAAACCAAACACCTACGAGCCACGTGATACGATTGGTGCCACGGCGGAGCGGTTCATCGGGCTGCGCAAGGAACTTGGGCCCGATCCAGTTCTTGGCATCGACTATCACCACCAATTGTCTGTTGCTGAGACGGCGTCATTCTGTCAGCGAGTACCCTCGGGGACGCTCGATTTCATCGAGGAGCCTATTCGGGATGAGAGTCCTGAGGCTTATGAGTCCCTGCGCACGATGGTGGACGTTCCTTTCGCCATTGGCGAGGAGTTTGCCAGTAAGTGGCAATTCCAGCCCTATCTCGAGCGCGGGATCACTCAATTCGCCCGACTCGATGTGTGCAATGTGGGTGGATTCACGGAGGCGATGAAGGTCGCCAGCCTCGCCGAGACCCACTACATCGATCTGATGCCGCACAATCCTCTGGGGCCGATCTGCACAGCTGCATCTGTGCATCTGGCGGCGGCGGTACCGAACTTCTCATGGCTGGAACACCGAGTCTCGCCGGGGGAGGACATCAAATCCCAGGATCTGGATCTGTTTCCCGTACAGTTGGAACTGGAAGGCTCCATGCTCGTCGTCCCGAATGCCCCCGGTTTGGGTATCGAATTCAACGAAGAGTTGGCGCACGAACAGAAATTCAAATTCTGGGAGGCGCCGCATCTGCACCGCCTCGATGGTTCGTACACCAATTGGTAGGAATTCGGCTAGTCTGCCCTTCGGCTTGAGCCGGTGACCTGCTCGATCCCCTCGGTGATTGCCGCCAACACCTTTTCAAGACAACCTGGCGCAAGACAGGAGGGCTCTTCCTGATACAGCCCTTTCCCGTAGCGATCTTCGGGTAGCAGGTAGGCCACTTGTGAGTCGCCGGCAACGGGTGAGATCAGCACGGTCTTGTGCGGGAAGCGGCGTCGCACCTGCGAAGCGAGCCAGCTGTAAGGTTCGGCACTGCAAGTGATCCAAAGGGCGTCACCCATCTCCAACACCGAAAAGTGATAGGGGCAGCTATCACCCTCAGGCAATTCAGCGATACGGCGCAACCAACGACGACAGCGTTCGGCCCGCGCTGCGGCGTCGCGGGCAGCGATCGTGTCATCTGCCGCGTCGGCGGCTTCCTGCTCTTGTGTAAAGCGCTTCAGATCGACGGCGATGGCGTTGGTGTCTGGCATCTGTTTGATCGGCAGGTCAACATGGAATGTCTCGCCTACCCAGCGGCGAGTGGCGATGTCGCGCTCGTCGGTGAGGGTTGCCCACGTCCAAGTGCCAATGGTGGCTCCCGAAACGACGGGGCCTGCATAGGCGAAATCATGCCCAACTGGCCCGAGGGACGACAGGGCTGACAGGGCCGCGTAGCCGAGCTGCTGGCCATTTCGATCTGCAACGTCTGTATCACCGACGAAGCCGTCTCTTGGTCCGAGGTCACCGCAAGGTGCCTGAAAGAAGACGCAAGGCGTGCCCGTCTGGGATGTGAGCGTGTCGCGCATGGCGCCGACAAAGTCAGGACTCAGAAGGGTGTTGTCCCAAGCCAGGGTGGTTGGATGGCAGCCATAATGCACAATATCGAGACGAGGAACACCGCGCTCGTCGAAGACGCGAGCGGCGATGACGAGATCTTCCGCGACTGCATCAGGATTGAAGCCGGTACAGTAAATGTCTTGAAGAGTGTCTCGATAGTCGCGATTGGCGGCCATGTCGCAACGACCGAGAGCATAGCTGACCGTGGCGGGCCGTGTTTGCTCCAGTGATTCGTGCGTAAGGCGTTCCAAGGTCTGCTTCAGTGAGGCCAGATAAGGCGCGATCAGGTCGCCGCCAGGAAGAGGGATGCGATCAGGGAGCAGAAATCCTGCGGAGTGCGAATGGGAATAGGTGACCAGTACCTGGTCGCGCGACACATCGGCGATTTGAGGAATCTCAGCGACGATCGCATCGGTCTGCTGATCGGACAGCATGACGAGGTCAAGCTGCACTCTGACAAAGCGCCCCTTGCGGTTACTGACTGAGCCTTGGCTGTCGACGCCGGATTCATCGCTTGACTCAAGAATCAACACATCGGCGAGCAAGGGGCGGTGCACCCCCGTCGCTTTGTCATGGCGAGCGGCTCCCCACATGCGATGATAAATGCCAACGGGGGGAGTGATATCGCCCTGTGCATGACCGAATCTCAGGATCGATGTAGGGGATGGGACACTTGTGGTCGACATGGTGCGCCTCAATATCTGTTTGGCAGGAGTCGAAACCCCTGGTATGAATCGCGGCGCCACAATACCATACCCAGCCTCGGCGAGCAACTCATGTGTGTCGCGTACGGCGCAGCACGCATCTGTTAGCGAAGCACCTATCTGTTAGAAAATCGTCAAGTGAGAAACCGGTTCAATGAGTCGACGCACCACTGCCCTCCATACAAAGGCCACCTGGCACCACGGCAACATCGGTTCCCGGGAGCAGTGGACTCTTCGGCTGGAGCCGCAGCAGATCGCCGAGTTGCGTCAGGCAGCCGACACGATTCTGGCACAGGGAGGCCGGTGGCAGACGACGACTCGCACCGACATGCACTTGCCGTCGTGGGACGGCCTAGCCCGACAACTTCAGCAGGAGCTGGAAGGAGGGCGCGGATTTGCTCTGCTCAGCTCTCTGCCCGTGCACGAGCTTTCCCTCGAGCAGGTGCGTCTCATGCTGTGGGGGATCGGGCAACACGTGGGCTATCCCGAACCACAGGATGCGGCTGGAAATCTCCTGCATGATGTGCGCGATACAGGAAAGGATCTCGCCAGCGACAACGTTCGGGCCTACCAGACGAATCTGCCGATCAACTACCACAACGATGGGGCCGATGCATTTATGTTGCTGTGTTATCGCGCTGCCCACGCTGGCGGGGAGTCACGGCTGGTGAGTGCGGTCGCCGTGTTCAATGAGATTCTGCGGCGTCGACCGGATATAGCCGCAGTACTGCAGGACCCCTTCGATTTCGATGCACGCGGGCAGGAGCGCCCCGGTGCGCGGCCTTTTCAGCGTGTGCCGATCTACACGGCCCATGCGGGTCTACTCAACGTCCTCTATAAGCGCGAATACATCGATCTGGCTCAACGCTGGGAGGATGTGCCCGAACTGACCTCGACACAGATCGAGGCACTTGATCTCATGGATGTCGTCTGCAACGAACTGGCTCTGTCCTTTCAGATGGAACCGGGTGATTTGGTTGTCGCCAACAACTACGATATCCTGCATGCACGCGCGGCCTTTCAGAATCAGACTGTGGATGACGATGGCAGGCATATGCTTCGACTCTGGCTGTCGTTGCCCAATGGCCGGCCTCTGCCGCCCATTTTTGAACACACGAGGGAATTTTTCCACAGCTATCGCCGACGTGCCTAAAAGCAACTGCCTGAACTGGATGGCCCCATGCAGATTTCCCACCTCATCTTTCTGATCCATCCCTGCTGCTACGAGCCGATCGATGCAGAGACGATCCGCCGCGATGGGTTCCAACTCTATCTCAATCGAGAAGAAGAGGTCAAAGCGAAGTGGTTGGCTGAATTGGACGACAGCGCCGCTGAGACGTTGTATGTCCAGCTGGGTGGTCCCGCCTATCTCACCGACGCGGCAGCCACCTCTCTTGGCGCCAACCACGCCCTCTCGCTGAAGTTTCCCTTCCCCGACAATCAAGATCTAGACGTCTACTATCAGGGTCTGGTCGCGGAGATTCGAGCACACCTGCAAGCGCATGGCCTGGTCCTTGACGCCGAGACGGTGACTTCAGAGCTATGGGGCGAGTCCTTCGAGGGTTGTGTTCCCGGGTATGGGGGGGCCTTCGCTCAGTATCTGGCGTTGCAGCAGGCGCCGAAGATGCGCTATGAGATGACCGTCTACGACAGTCGTTTCCTGCACATGCCGCGACGGCTCGAGACCCTGGCCATTGCTGAGTCCGATGTGGAGGCGTGGCTCTTCGAGTGCCATGACGGTACCAGTGCGGTGACATTCCAGTCGCGCAGCACCGCACAGTGGCTGGATGAGAGGCGTTTGTGTCTGCGGTTACACGATCGCAAGCACCAGATCACGGACAAGCTTGGCCACACGGTCTGGCCAGAGGCGCCCTGGTCCAAAGGAAAGCCTGAACTGGAACATGAGGTGGCGGTGCCGATGAAGGAGTGGATCAGTCGCTGGGTTCGTGGCATCGGCACGAATTTCGAGGGGTTCAGAGATGTCATCGGCGCGGCCCGAATCGAATAAGCGGCGGCGCCAGAAGTATATCTGTCCCATGAGGACGTAGACTTCTTCGACTAGTCTGTGCTGCCGCCGTCGAGTCGACGCACCAGCTTCAGACCTGAGCGGATCCACTCGGCGTAGGCGGGATGCTCGCAGTCCGTGCCGTAGAGCTTTGCTCCACCCTCTTCACCCAGCGTGCGACGGGCAGGGCCACCCGTGCCTTTGCTGAGATCCAGG
>Ga0115002_10002996_pt1 | contig 21518 bp, 15 predicted proteins | sample ArcticOcean_MG_C_8_FD_89576 | JGI IMG/M metagenome (GOLD analysis project Ga0115002, IMG submission 89576) | Marine microbial communities from western Arctic Ocean - ArcticOcean_MG_CB11_86 | ecosystem: Environmental > Aquatic > Marine > Oceanic | place: Arctic Ocean: Canada Basin | collected... | reverse complement strand
TTATCCTCCACTTAAATGCTAATTAATCAATAGCATTTTAATCAGATCGAAAGATCATTTGGGGAAAATAAACTCTAATACATATCCTGAACCAACTCCGAACCGACCTCCAGTGCGCGTTTGTCTGTAGCAGAAAAATAAAATGCAGTCGCGTCGACAGGATATCCGTCTTTTCAACTCGGTTTATAATGCGAGTTAATGAAGACTCCTCCTATCCAGGAAACCAACCCTAAATACCTCATGAATAATCTCATTCGCGCACTAACTTCAGGAATGCAGGTCAAAGCCCATTCCTATCAATTATGATTGAGTTACCCTCCATTTCTACTATAACTACACTTCTAATGCCCGGCATCCCATCGATTCGGCAATACCCTAAATGCACTCGTGGCAGCGCATTTCCCCATCGGTTTATTGCTTTGCTCGTACTGCTTATGGTCGCAGTTATTGGCTCGACACTGGCGTCTGAGGCCGGTTCAAGCGATGCTTTCACCTTGCAGGTGGAACTTTTTGAAGACATGGGGGCGGAATCGCCTGATGAGAAAACACGGGTGACCGTGAATTTAAGTGATGCGGTCGGAGTGATCCCAGAGTCACTCAATGATGATGCCATTGAGTTGAATTTGAATGACACCGCTGAACCTGATGGGGAGCAACGTATCCGATCGATTTCTAAAAACCAGGTTCCAGACCACGTGTATCAGGCGCGTGCATTTGGATTTCATCGGCTACCGTTTAAGTATGATGAAACGGGTGTGCGTGAGTTGCAAAAGGGCCCTATTGTTTTAATAGCCACCGCCCAGTTGACCTTGGAGAAAGGCGAGCACCGAATATTAATCCGGACACGTGATGATGCGAGTTTTCGAATGGACGGTGAGCTGCTCACGACGGTCAAAGTAGTACAAATACCATCAGATGGTCATAATCCTATGCGTGATATTCCTGAACGTGTTTCACCGATGATTAAAGATTTTGCGCCAGGAAATACCGAGAAGGTCTTCCCGTTGATTGCGGACGGCCTTCCACATACGTTCACGTTGGAGACGGTAGTAGGACGATCAGGGCGTAGACCAGATTTGGGTTTGCTGGCTGTCGCGATTGCCGGTCCAGGTGAGGACTCTTTTACGCTTCTTGGATCTAACAAAAAGAGTGATTTCAGCAATACTGGCTGGGCCGATTTCATTGAAGAAGAAGAGGCCTGTTACAGGGTCATGGATAGTCAGGAGCGCCAAGCGCGTTCTACTAAAGAGACGCACTACTGGCAGGAACGACACACCTATGCAAAGCACTGGCTCAAGGATCAGGATCCGGTCATTATACCAGCGGTGAGTAACTTGATTCCTGTGCACAATGCTATCGACCAATTCATCGGGCGGCGGATTGAAGAAGCAGCGCTTCACCGCTTGGCCCGGGATTCTGCAGAACGCGACGCGCGTTCGAAAGACCTGGTGCTTTTTCAAACAGATATACAACCGATTCTCCAAGACAACTGCTTGAAATGCCATGCGGATAAAGAGAAAGGCGATCTGCGTCTGGATTCGCGCGAGCGTGCTTTACTGGGAGGCGAATCCGAGGAACCGTCGATTATTGCCGGACACCCCGAAGAAAGTCTACTGATCGAAATGCTTACGCTCGAAGACATGCCGCCGAAAGGCCGGCTACTGAACGAGAAGGAAATAGATTTGCTGACTCGCTGGATTGAACAAGGTGCGTCATGGGATAAATTCGATCAGGAAACGATCGCCGCTTCGCGTCATCCATCGGCCAAGGAACTCAGGTCCACACAATTGTCTCCACTGCCATTAACTGACGATCTTGATTTCCTGCGTCGTGTAACTTTGGATACGGTGGGTCTGATCCCCACGCTTGATGAGATCAAAGCTTATCAATCGGACAAGTCCTCGAACAAACGAAGCAAAGTAATTGATCGTTTATTAAATGACTCACGTTGGGCCGATCACTGGGTGCCGTTCTGGCAGGACATTCTTGCCGAAAATCCCAATATCGTTAAACCCAATTTAAACAACACCGGGGCTTTTCGCTGGTGGATACATGAATCGTTCCTCGATAACAAACCTGTGGACCGGTTTGTATCTGATCTGATACGGATGGGCGGTGACAAGTATGTAGGTCCGGCCGGGTTTGGCATGGCTACGCAGAATGATGTGCCGATGGCCGCCAAAGCCCACATCCTGGGCGGGGCATTTATGGGTGTCCAAATGAAATGCGCGCGCTGCCACGACGCGCCATTCCAGTCTGTGCTACAGGAAGACCTCTTTAATTTAGCTGCAATGCTTGAGCGCAAGCCGATCAAAGTACCGGCGAGCAGTATCGTGCCTTTGGATAAACTATCCGGACGCAATTCGCTGGTGAAAGTATCACTTAAGCCCGACGAGAAGATAGATCCCGTATGGCCATTCGACGATTTTAGCGATTCGCCACTGCCTGGAAGCCTCATTCGAGATCCGAACGATTCACGCGAGGCGATGGCTGCTCATATGACCTCGCCGACCAATTCCCGGTTTGCAAAAGCCATCGCCAATTGGGCTTGGAAACGGTACTTCGGAAAAGGATTAATAGAACCGGCTATCGACTGGGAAAACGCGGATATTTCTCACCCCGATCTATTAGCTTTTCTAGCGCAGGAATTGGTAGGAAATAGCTATGACATTAAATACCTGTGCCGACTGATCCTGAATTCGCATACCTACCAAAGAGAGGTATTACGGAAGTCAGGTACTCAAGCGGCGGGATTGTTTGCCGGCCATAGCCGAAGACGTATGAGCGCCGAACAAATCCTGGATTCACTGCATCTCGCAACCGATAGAGAGATAGACAGTGAGGAGTTGAACATGGACCAGGACGGCAGACGACCGATTAAACAATTTATAAACCTGGGCAAACCACAACGGGCATGGGAATTCACATCGCTGTCCAATGAACGCGACCGGCCGAGTCTGACCTTGCCGCATGCACAAGTGTATGTCGATGTGCTGGAGGCCTATGGATGGAATGGCTCGCGACAGAACCCCATTCACAATCGTGATCATGAAATGAATGTTCTCCAACCAGCTGCACTGGCCAACGGTATTATGAGCCAACGCCTCACTCGTTTGTCAGATGACCATCCTTTAATTCAATTGATTATGGAAACGCGTGACGTAGCTGAACTTGTCGACATGCTGTTCCTAAAAACCTTAGGCCGGCCTCCGAGTAAAACGGAAAGAAGAACCTACACTTCTCTTCTGGGCGATGGGTATAAACAGAGAATCATTCCCGAGAGCGAACGGGCTCCTGCACCCGAACCCAATCATTATCCTTATGTGACCTGGTCGAATCATTTGAAATCCGAAGCCAACGATGTTAAAAACTTCATTGCGCGGGATATTGAGGCCGGGAAACCGCCGACGCGTTTTTTGAAAAGTGAATGGAGAAAAAATTTCGAAGACGGTTTATGGGCTTTGATAAACTCACCTGAAATGATATTTGTACCGTGAAAAAAGAAAATAATCCACCACCTATTATCGGACGCCGCCAATTTATGGGTACGCTAGGGGCCGGATCGGCAGGCATGTTTTTGGGTGGTCCATCTGCCTTGGCGGCAAAACAATTTCCCATGGGTAAAGCAGACCATTGTATCATGCTTTGGCTGGGAGGTGGCTGCGCTCAAATCGATACCTGGGATCCCAAACGAAAAGGCAATGCCGTGACCAGGGAACCAGGAACCTACTATGATACCATTCCCACTGCAGTTGATGGTATTCGTGTCTGTGAGCACCTTCCGCGCTCAGCGCAGATGATGGACCGTATTTCGATAGTGAAAACGGTTAACCATGACACGATTAACGAACATGCCGCCGCCGTAAACCGCATGCATACGGGCAGGGCCACAAGTGGCACTGTTATTTATCCGTCCATAGGTTCAATCATTGCGCACGAACGTGGTCCAGGGGATGAGGGTGTTCCTCCGTATGTGCTCATCGGATACCCAAACTTGACGCGAGGTCCGGGGTTTCTCGGAGCGCGCGATGGTTACCTTTACCTTATTGACACCGAGGCTGGACCCCGTGGACTGATCGCACCTCCCGATGTGGATGCTTCTCGTATGCATCAAAGGCAGGCGCTTTTGAATGGATTGCGAAAAGATTATTTTGCGGGCGGCAACCGGGACGATGTGGTGAAGAATTACGACGTCGGGATCGAAACCAGCATGGAACTGGCTGGATCATCCTTCATGAGCACCTTTAATTTGGATCAAGAAAAGCCAGAACTTCGTGAATCCTATGGCGGTGAATTCGGCCAGCGCTGTTTACTGGCGAGACGTCTTGTGCAGTCAGGTGTGCGTTTTGTGGAAGTCTCGCACAACCTTAATTTTATCAATGGCACAGGGTGGGATACTCATAAAGAAGGCCAACTGAATCAACATGGTTTAATAAGAGAGCTGGATCATGCCTTCGCATCATTAACCCAGGATCTTGAAGCACATAATCTGTTGGACCGCACGCTAGTAATCATAGGGACCGAATTCGGACGTCCAGCTGAGTTTGATGCAGCAGGTGGTCGTGGTCACTACTCCAAGGCGTTCAGTATTGTGATGGCTGGGGGTGGACTCAACCACGGCGGAGCCGTAGGAGAAACCGATGAGCTTGGGAAAAACATAGTACACACGCCCGTTTCAGTTCCAGACTTGTTTGCCACCATTTTCTCTACTCTCAAGATCGACCCATCCAAAGAATTGTACGATGGTGACCGCCCAGTTCCCATATCCGATGGCGGTACGCCTGTGCCCCAGTTGTTTGGATAAAATTGGATCTGACTTGTCATGAAAATCGGTAAGCATGACCGACTCTACGTGAAGGCGGTCCAGATTAGGAGTATTAAAAATCGAATTCCCATGGCAAACCAGATCACCGTAACCTCGGTCCTTCACCATCTATTTTCCGCGAATGACAGTTTTAAGTACTTTCAATAATACTGCCAATGCAGGAGACTAACCCCAAATACCCCATGAATAATCTCATTCGCACACTCTGTTTTTCTTTAATATTAATCAGTTCAGCATCCGCCCAGGACAGCGTTCAACCAGGTGAATTTATTATTGAACCACCCACCCTTCAAAATTTGGGGTTCGAATGGTATATTGATGGTGATGATAACCGTAATGCCACGGTAAAGGTTGAGTATCGAATCGCCGGATCGGGCAGCGAATGGAAATCAGGAATGCCTCTCCTTAGAATTGGGGATGAACATATTGGAAGAGCCGGAATTGATTACACCACTCCCCATATGTTTGCTGGAAGCATTTTGGATCTCAATATCGGCACCGAGTACGAGTCCCGCTTTTCCATGGAAGATCCTGATGGGGTTGAGGGCGAAGCCACTAAAGTCGTCGAAGTATCCACGCGCGCAGAGCCCAAGGCTTTCCGTGGAGGAAGAGTAAGGCATGTGTATTCACAATATTATACCGGTGAGAAAGAAGAGCCGAATTACCCAGGTCTTGTTTCAGCGTATCACGGATCGGAAAACACAAAGGGAGATTGGTACGTCGTAGGTGAAGACAGGGTACAGCCCGGAGATATCATCAAAATACATGGAGGACTCTATCAGGGGGTTCTTCTTAACTATCCTGATTGGCATAATATTCCCTTCGATGGAACTTATTGGTTCACCGCAAAAGGTACTGCGGAACGTCCCATCGTCATCGAAGCAGCCGGGGACGGTGAAGTCATCTTTGATGGAGCGAGAGCCGCCAATCTATTTAATGTCATGGCCACCGACCACCATATTTTCCAAGGGCTTACCTTCAGGAATGTCGATCGGGTTTTCGAGGCCGGCCGGAAACATCTGGCAGGAGCCAGCAATCTGACCGTGCGTAATTGTCGCTTTGAAATGGTTGGTGAGGGCCTTCGGACCGAATTTGCCGGATCCAAAAACTTCCTTATTCAAGACAATGTCATGATTGGTCGCGATGATCGTTACAGAGTGTACGGTTGGGCTGCTCACCGGGAAGGTAACATTCCTTATGGAACCCATTTATTGGATTCTTATTATGGCATCAAAGTGTATGGATCCGGTCACGTAATTGCTCACAACTCCATCGCCTTCTTCCACGATTCCATCGGCATTTCTACCTACGGCAGCCCGGAGGAAGAGCAGGAATTAAAAGCGGTTTCGATCGATATTTATAACAATGACTTACACCTCCAGGTCGATGACTTCGTTGAGGCAGATGGCGGCGTGCACAATATTCGCATCATGCGGAACCGAGGTGTAAACACAGCACAGAGTGGAATAAGTGCTCAACCCGTATTTGGTGGTCCGGCCTACTATATCCGAAATATACTCTACAATGTACAAAAGGGAGGAGCGCTTAAAATTCACGGTGGGGTACCGGGTCTCACAGCCTATCACAATACCTTCATTGCGGAAAACAACGGTGGTGGCGGACACCCAAATTCGAACTACCGAAATAATTTGATCTTGGGTTCGGATGGGCCGACACACATTTCTCGATTCCCTTATACAACCACCTATTCGATCGCTGATTATAACGGCTATCGACCCAATCAAGGTCCTGAAAGCCCTGAAGGTCAATACAGGTGGCTGTCACCCCAAGGGGAGTGGGAAGAATTTAAGACATTAGGGGAATTAAAGAAAGCGAGTGGCCTTGAAGTTCACGGTATAATAGTCGATTATGATGATTTTGAGGATCTCCAGAAACCGATTCAAGGACCGGTAGGTACACCGTTAGGTGAAATGCCTGGTCCCGTATATCACGCAGTGGATCTTAATTTTAATCTCAATTCTAACGGGATAGCAGTCGATGCCGGCGTTGTAATTCCCAACGTGAATGATAACTTCACTGGCAAGGCACCCGATCTGGGGGCGCTCGAAGTAGGTGCTCCTCCTGTAGTCTACGGAGCTCGCGGCCTGGATCCGAATCAAGAGTTCTATCGTTGATTTGAATACAACGCAAAAACCGGAAAACTCACCTTCCCTGCGTATACTGCATACCCTTAAAGGAGTAGGCCCATGAGGCCCAACAGTTCGATGAGGTCGGTCGACGTTGGGGTCATTCCTTGGAATCTTGACGAAGCTTGCGAAGTCAACTGATTCAAGGTTTGACCCCCTGGATTCCTCTGTTTCCTTTTGTCATTGCTGGTCCTTGTCGCTAGCACTGAGATACCATGATGGATTCATTTTTTAAGGGGCTTGGAAAAAAGGCAGGAGAGACTTATAATAAGTCCCGCTGGCTCTATGATTCCTTACTGGGAACCGAAGAAGAACGCATCGCCTCGGAGTATAAACTGGGCCATCAGATGGCCAAAGAAATCACAGCCGAAAGTGAATACGTCCAAATCGAATTTATTCAGGTGCTCCATAAGCGACTGGCGGCATGGATCAATACGCCTCACCGCTTCACCTGTACGGTCCTACGATCAAGCGATGTGAATGCCTTTGTGCTGCCGGGCGGATATATCTTTCTAACAGATGCCATCGTGAAGTTCTGTGAGCGCAACGAAGACCAGCTCGCCTTTATTATCGCTCACGAAATGGGCCACGTTGTGAAAGGGCATGCGTTTGACCGCATGATAGCCGAGCATTCCATTCAAGTGATCAGTAAATGGCTGCGGGTCGGTGGCCTTCTGCAGGGGGCAGCCAAACAGGCCACCCTGAAATTCCTTAAAACGCAGTATTCGCGCGACAACGAAAACGAGGCGGACGACTTCGGCATACGGCTCGCCAAGGTAGCCGGGCATGATCCGAAGGGAGCCGTTCGCATGTTTGAGCGGCTGAAGGAATTGGGGGAATCGGATATTCCCGACTATTTCTCAACCCACCCTTCTTTTAACTCTCGCATTGTCCAAATAAAAGAAGCCCAGCTGCGCATGCGGCCTCGATGATCGTTAACATTTGGCGAGGTGTCGTCTATGACTCGGTAGCGTTCGACTCTTTTAGCTTTTTGTTATTCCTCGGTTTTGTATGTGGCAGCATCCACCAGAGAACTCGATTCGTAATGGCTTTGCCATGAGGGGAGTCAGTTTGTCTTCTTTTCAAGTTTCGAGTACCGCGACACAAACATCAAGATCTCACCTCATTTGCTCTTCAGCTGCCATAGCTCCATCACCACAGGCATTCGTCAATCCCACTCGCAGCAGAGCATGATCGTGTGGGCCGCTCTCTGCCTCATGGTGGCAGACATGATGGCAGCTTCCGCCAATCCCACCTTCACGGACGTGACCGCTACGAGTGGCCTGGATTGGACCCCCGATAACGCATGGTTCTTCCTCACCCTCGAATCGACCGACATGGAGGTCATTCAGCAAAACTGGGGCAATGGCGTGGCGATGGGAGATGTCGACGGGGATAGAGACCTCGACGTCTACCTCCTGGGGCATTTCAGGCAGCCCAATAAGCTGTTCCGCAACAACCTCGACAAAGGCAGCAAGACTTTTTCCGACGTGACCCTGCCTCCCATCGACGATCTCGGCTACAGCCGGATCGGCCATTTCGTCGACTTCGACAACGACCGGGACCTCGACTTGCTCTTGCTCAATGATAACGACGGCTGGCATACGCCGAGCAAGATCTTCCGGAATGACGGGCAGTTCAACTTCGTCGATGTGTAAATTGTTACACGACGGAAAATCGCCATACGCCATCCACCTCTTCGCGTTGGATGGCATTACTTCCCTCCAAGGAGTCCAGATGCGCCAAGGTTTCGGCAATAGCAAAACTTGATTGGTGGACATTCAACTCACCTAAGCGAAAGACGGCCTGGCTCACCCCATTTGCAGAAACACCGGCTGTCTGCTGCACGGCTTCATAGGTTGTGGTCAGTCGTTCATCGTGATGCACTAACATCTCAACAATCCGCTGCTGCCAGTCACGAATCAACCACTTGTGACCGGGGAAACCGACCCGCACATCATAGGCCTTCAACTGTGCTAGCGAATCGAGGTAGCGTTGTAATACCCCAGGTTTTGTGTGGGTCCAGTAGCCGATGTTGGGGGTAATCTTCATCAACACTTGATCGCCGCTCAAAAATAGTCGGTCTGCCGGATCGTAAAAAATGATCTGCCCGTCTGCATGGCCCGGAGCATGGATTATCTCCCAGTTACGATTTCCCATTTTGAGTATGCCTTTAGACGAAATCGGAGTGAATTTTGGGTGAGGACGGGTTTTGCTTCCAGTGCTCATTGTCCCTTCGGTAATTGTTTGGGCCTCTATGGCAGGAATCCCACTTAAAATGAAAAAAGGAGTCATTGCATCGAGCAAGCTTTCTTCTTTAACCCCACCCCAAAACGTCAAGAACGTTTGATGGTCTTCGGCGGAAACGAAAACCGGTACCAATTTCTCAGCTTGGCTAAACCGTTCCTGAAGCCAACCAGCCATCCCAAAATGATCCGGGTGAATGTGAGTCACAACAATTTGCGCGACATCACTCGGACTTATCCCCAACTCTGCAAACGTCTGTTCCCACAACAGCCGGGATTTTGATATGTTCAGCCCAGTATCTACCAATGTCCAACCCTCGTCTCCCTGAATCAAGTAGACATTTACATGGTCGAGGGCATAGGGCAACGGCAGTCGCAACTGCCAAATATCGTCTTCTAGTTTGACTAGCGGGCGTTCTTGGGACTTCCAATTTTGTTCGTTAAACATAGGGAGAGAAGAATGGGTTACGAATAGTAAGTAGGCTTTTGCGTGTGCCAGCAGGATAGCTTTCAAAAACAGCAGCAACAGATTCGTCGGAGAACGGTTTCATATGTTAAAATAACTTCCAATCCAAATGGGTACTAATCTATTACGTTTCTATTCCATCAATGTCCTTACGAAGAATTCCTCACGTGACCGTCGAGATTCTTTCAGATGGGCTACATACGCTCCATGACCCGTTCCGTCATCGTAACGTTGATAATTAATATCTTTCACGCCAGCATCCCTCAACGCTTGGACAAACTCATCAAGTTGAGAGACCGGCGCCTTCCTTGTATCAGCTGTTCCGTGGATAAAGGAAAGGGGTGGCACATCGTGACTCACATAACTCATCGCATGTATCTTGGTGATATCTTTCCCTGAGCCTTTTCCTCTGCCGAATCTGGGCTTAGTTGGCGTGGAACTACAATGAGCTGATTGAACCATGCTTGAGAATTCCTGATAAGGGCCGTTTCCTTCCATGCCTGCCGAAGATGGACAGATAGCTAGTAGCAAAGCCAGATGAGCACCAGCAGAGTTTCCAGCAGCGCCAATACAGTCAGGATCAATTTGGTATTTCTCGGCGTTAGCTCGAAGCCACCGGATGACACATTTAACATCTTCTACACAGGCAAACTTGTCTTCATTCAAACGATAGTTAACAGAAACCGAAACAAAACCTTTGGTGGCATAATCGAGAGTTGTTTGAATGCCTTGTCCGCGCTTGTCGCCTTGCGTCCATCCACCGCCATGAATGTAAACAATTACAGGATAACGCTTTTCCCCACGTTTCTTTGGCATAGCCAAGTCAAGCTTCCAGGCCTCGTTTCCGTCGCGGTAGGCAATATCTGGGATTACAGTAACACCCTCTGGAGAAAGCTTTAACAACTCCGCGTCGGTCATTCTTTTGCTATCGGCCCTACTCGCCGTTCCCGTCGTTTGCTGAGCATTCATTGAAACAGAAACCAACATTATCAGAAATAATAGACTGAACTTCATGATGTTGAAACAATGTTTAGTTATTCACCAAAAGACCACGCTTTCTTTGTTCATTTTCAAACACACCAAAATATAAGTAAGGGCTTATCCTAAGACCTCTCATTCGTTTCGGCCACCACCTTACCAGAATTCTATTTCCGTATTACAGGCAAACTTGCAGCGGCAACCGCCTGACCATGACGTTTGTCCTGTTCATTTGGGGTTTGTAATTTGATTCCATCCGCAAGATCCGGAAATTCGTCTTTAAGTACGTCCAATCCTTTATTGATAATCAGTTCGCCGCCTTCACCGGATGTTACTCTCCCAAGAATGAGCAAATTGTGAAAATCATACATGTCAGAATACTGCGCTATGGAATAGCCAAAATAGGTTCCGATAGTCTCATAGATCGAGGCAGCATTTTCATCTCCCTTTTTCAACTGCTCCTGAACTAATTCAAGGCGTTCTGGAAATGGCATCCCATCATCAACCTCGTAACCAGCGTGAGGAAGTAAACGAGCTACTGCTTGCTGAGAGAAATATTGCGCTCCTACCCCAATATCACCGGACCATTCATCCCTGTGCGCATTCTCACTGTAGTCAATGGGTGCAAATGCCAATTCGTTTAGCCAGGGCTTAATGTGCCCGTTTGGGTCGACGTAGCCTGCTGCTTGACTCGTACCCATAGAGATGCCCAGGACACCGTTGTCGTTCATGGACATGGCACCGGCCAATGCGGTCACTTCGCCATCATTCACTACTTCGAAAGGTATTCCTCCCCAACGTTCTTTCAGAGTATAAAACATGCGGCGGATATGGCTATTAAAGTCATCCGGTTTAACACCTCTAAAGATAGAACCCACTCGCACCTCATTATTCACGTAGACGCCAGCTGCGCTTCCCCCGATAGCGTCGACGCGAGGAAGTTTGGCCGCAGCTCGTTTTAGAGATTGTTGTACGCCTTCAATGTGATAGCTAGGGTCATTCTCAAAATAGGGGTCCCACTTGATCTCCTCAGAAAATACTACTTCTCCGTCTATCAAGGCAGCGCATTTCCGGTCACTTCCGCCGAGATCAAACCCGATACGACATCCATCCAGATTTCGACCAAGGGTTACGTCAGTTTCGTTTTCAGCGGGCAACTCTTCCGGCGAGCAATGCACCATCATAAAGTCTCGTCCATAGACCTGGTCACCCATGAAGTTATAATCAAATTGCCGCTGTCCACCAGGGCTATAGATTCGTTTAAGATCTTCGAACAGTACACGATTTCCGGCAACATACACCTTGTATGCGCCTTTTTGCCAAAGTAGGAATTTTAGAACACGCTCAATGTATTTCAGGTTTAAGCCTACTACATTCCCACTATGAGCTAAGACTTTAGTCCTAAACACAGATACCGTTCCATCCGTTCTTTCCAAGGCAATTGCCAACGGTTCCGATTCGTTATTCCGGCAACATAAAGCAATATATTCTCTATTCCATAAAGTTGCCGGAACAAAATCCGTGTCGAGAACAGGCTTATGTTTTAGATCAATCAATAATTCGGTAGCTCCGTTCATTTGCACGGCCACTGTAACAGATATTCAATCAGAAACCATTAGCACTTATCGCAGGTAACTTAGCAATTTCGACTAGGTTAGATCTACGAAAACCATAAGGATCTTAAAATCGATTGTTTTAGCTCAGTCTTAAGTTGAAATTACCAGCTGAGTTTTAATCGATCTTGAGATCCTTTGTGATCTTTTCGAGCTGCTTTCCGATAGTAATCAATTGCCAGGTTCTTGTTCGTTTTGACTCCGGACCCTTTTTCCAAAAGAACCGCATAGTTGTACTGCGAACTCACATGACCTGCTTCAGCAGCTATGGAAAAGTAATTTGCGGCTTTTGCAGTGTCTTTTTTAAATCCTTTACCCGACAAATACATACCTCCGAGTTGAGCCAGGGCATTTTGATAATCTTGAGCAGCAGATTTTTGGAACCACTTAATGGCCCCCTGAGTGTTTTGGGGCGTAATCAAACCTTTATAATAAATCATACCCAGTTTATATTGGGCTTCTTGGTCATCCGCGTTGGCCGCTTTATTGAACCAGGATAATGCGGTCTCTGGGTTCGCCTTGACACCCACGCCACGTTAAATGCTCTCCCTAGATTTCTCATGGCCGCGGGAAAGCCCTGTTCAGCTGAACTGCGATACCATAATAATACCATGGTTAAGCTTTTTTCAACACCCCAACCATTCTCCGTAGGCGTTTTGAGAATACGGATCATCTTCGTTTGCGGCAATTTCGAACCATTTTGCAGCGGCTGCATGATCTGGATCTCCACCAAGGCCGTCGTGACACATAGCTCCAATAATAGGCAAGGATGACAAATATCCAAGCTCCGCCGCTTTGTTGAATCGTTGGCGAGCCGCCGAATGATTTTGAAGTTCTTCAGGTCCAAAACGATAAATGGTAGCCAGAAGGGGAAGTGCGGCTGGATACTCAGATTCAATACTCAACGCTCAAAGGTCAATATGGCTCGCCCAGGCTGTTCTGCAGCCAAATATGAGTAAGCAAGCTGAGCATGAAAACGCACTTCATTCGGATGATCTTTTGTTGCTGAACGACAAGACTTAACCACATAATAATAACCTCCAGACTAACAAATCACATGGCCCAGTTTGGGTAACTCGATCAAATCCTAATTCGCAATATCTTCTGTGTAGTAACGCATGCCCGTGGAGAAACCTTTAGGAAATAGATCCTTCTTTTTGGACCAAGGAACAGAAGGATCGAGGATTGTTCCGAATTGCTGGTAGTCGTTATGAGTTACCGTTTCTTCTTTCCAATGAGTGAGTTGGGTGTGAAAAAGGTTTCGCATTTGCTTGAGCACTTTGGCTTGAGACTTGTCGGCAATAACGTTCTTTAATTCGTATGGATCATTCTTGAGATCGAACAATTCTTCAGACGGTTCGAACTCTTCGCCGTAGGGCCAGTAAAGGTATTTATGAGTTTCGGTGACGATGGTCATACAGGTGGTGCCTTGAGTTCCCCATACATTGAAAACAGGCAATGCCTCTCGAACGGTCTTAGCTTTTCCTTGCACGATCGGGAGCAGGCTTTTTCCGTCCATATTAGCCGGCAATTCAACTCCGGCTACATCCAGGATCGTAGCCGCCATGTCTACGTTGCCGGTTACAGCAGGGACTCGGCGGCCTTTGCCTTTTGATTTCGATCTTGGGTCATATATGATTAACGGCACTCGGGCGCCTTCTTCATACGGAAGCACTTTACTGCCCATACCATGCGAGCCATTAAAGAACCCATTGTCAGATGTGAATATGATCACCGTGTTATCCGCGATATCTTGCCGCTCCAATTCTTCTACGATCATTCCAATGGCTTGATCCACTCCATATATTTGCTGGTTATAGCGCCTTAGAGATTTCTGATATTTTTCATCGGTATCATAATCCCAAACCGTAAAGCGTCCAAACTGCCTCCCCATACGACTCTGATGCGCAAGGTGTGCACCCGCATCGCGTCCGTAGTTGGGGAGTTTTCTAAATACAGTGTCCTTATAAACATCGTCGAATGCAGGATCGGGTTGAACCGGACGGTGAGGCGCTTTGAAGAAAATACTGAGACAAAAGCCTTCACCTGCTTTTACTGAGTCCTTGATAAACTCCTGACCTGCTGCACCGTAAGCTCTCGAACTATGTGGATATTTATCTGCGAAACGTGCCAGGTATTCGTTCTTAACCGTGTCGTAAGAAGTCTGGCCGACTCCACCGACCCAGAAATCAAAATCTTTCACAGGAAGATTATCGTACGTATTTTCTTTTCCACCTTTTGAAGGATCGTCCACGACCGCAAACCCAAATTTCCCACCGAAACCGGTTCGATAACCAGCATCCCGAAGCAACTTAGGAAACGAATGGTTCCAGATGTCCTTAGACATGGGACCATGCATGAAGTTGGTGCCTGTTTTGTATTCATACATGCCCGTCATCACATTGGCACGACTCGCCATACAGATGGCTGTTGTGTCATAATGCCGATCAAAGATAACTCCCTGACTTCCAAGTCGATCGATATTGTGGGTTTTTACATCTGGATTTCCGTAGCTTCCCAAAGTGTCGTACGCCTGATCATCGGTAAAAAAGAAGATGATGTTGGGCTTTTCTTCAGTTGTTTGTGAGGTGCAGGCAACTGTTGAAAATGCAAATATGGGAATGAGTAAACGTAGAAGGATGCGATTCATAGGATTGTGTGATTTAGGAATCAGGGCGTAAAGCCCCTCCTACAATTCTCATCAAGCTGTAGGAGCGGGTTGACCCCGCGATTGTTTTTAGAGTGTAAATTAGGTAGGACGAAACGTAAGAGTAGAAATTCGTATAGTTGCTCTACCCTAATTCACGAATCCCAGGGAAGAGTAAAGTCAACAACAACCAACTTCCTGCAACAAACAGGCCAAAAGCTGAGACGAAAATCATAATGTCTCCCCACTTTCTTGTTCGGAATGATCGACTTCCAGCTTCGAATCGAAACCGTATGGCCGCATATCCTAGGAGCGGAAGCATAAGGGTCTGCATCATGCCTGCGAAGATGATCCAGGCAATTGGCTTGGGGATAAAACAGAATAATACGAAAGCCAACAAAGGCAGTGCCACACAGAAAAAGCGATGCAGGGAGTAGCGCGTCGTTCCACTTTTCTGGCCTCCTCGAATTTGGAATACGGCATCGGCCCATACATAGGCGCTGCTGGCATTGTTAACAAAGAATGTTGAATAAAGGACTGCTACAGCCCCTATTAAAAACAACCCAACAGCCCATTCACCAAATACCGGCTCATACATGGCAGAAAGGGTCCGGATCATATCCGTGCCTTTAGGGTGTAATCCTGCGCGTCCAAGCACTGCGGCACCTAACAAGTAAAACGCTACGGAAGAAACGGTATATACAGCCATAGAACACCAGGCATCCCATTTCATAACACGTATCCACCCATGGGCACGACTTTCCCAGTAAGCAGAGTCTTCACGTAAGCCGACAAACTTAGCGTAGCCTTTTTCAAGACACCAATAGGGATAGAAAATCAATTCCCCCGCGGCCATACCAATAATTCCGAATGCGGCTAAAGCCGTAGCCAGCGGATAAATTCCTTCCACCTTGGGCGGTAGTTGAAATTTCAATCCTTGAACAAATTCATCCCAGCTAATCCCCCAATTTGCGGTACCCTGTAGCATGATCACATTGACCAGGGACATGATCGTAAATCCCACAACAAATATGGTGACCGCTTTCTCGATAAATCTATAACGACCGAGGAATAAAATAATAGCCGTACCAATAGAAATAATCAAAGCCCATATATAAACATCAAGGCCAGCTTTCGGCATCACCTTTGGTACTATAATCGTACTGGATAATTCAATACCTTCCACATCTGAAAGTTGCGTCCTAACTTTCGCATCTGAAGCCTCATTATGAATCCGCCCTTCTTCCGTAAGAGGTACCGACAAGGTAAGCGCCTGACCTACGCCGCCAACTACACCACCCATCTGACCAATCGACCCAAGGAACACCAACATGGCACACCAGGCAATCCAATGTAGACCCATTGGTTTCCAGCCGTTTAGTTGTCCCAGGCTTGCGAGAGTCGTTTTTCCGGTTAAGACGGTGAACTTTCCAATCTCCAGTTGGACAAAAACTTTGATGGAACAGCCGATCAGAATTACCCAAAGCAGAAAGAATCCTGCCTCCGCACCAGCTACTGTGGTGGCTATTAATTCTCCAGAACCAACAACCGAACCTGCGATGATTAATCCGGGACCCAGCTCCTTTAAAATACCACCTAATTTTTTGGGGGCTTCACGTGTGGTTAGATCCGAGTCACTCATCGTTTAGTCAGTGGTTTGAAATGATTTCCTGCACGGGCCGCTCGCCAGTCATTTTCGTTGTCGATCAATGCTCCCGGATCTCCCTGCGAAGACATCCAGGCATCCAGTTCACTGGACAAACCAACTTGCATCGACTGGTAGCCGGGGTCCTCAGCTAGGTTGTTCATAGAATACGGATCCTCAGGAAGGTAATACAATTCTTCTGATGGTCGGCGCATAAAGCGATGGACGAGATCGACACTTTTCTGGTTCATAGCCCGGTCTGGATTATTCCAAGGCCCGGACTCGGTAAGCCAGGACGGCCAAAAGTCATGGTAAGGATGGCCCCCCATCAGGTGTTTCTCAATATACAGCAATTCCGGGCGAAGATTGCGTATATAAAGATAAGAACCATCGGTAACCGCGCGGATGGGATACGGAGGCCCTTCAGGAATATTGTTGTGCATGCAGTATACAAAGGATCGATGCTCTTCTGTGATCCCCTCGATAACCGATAGAAAACTGGAACCATCAAGATTAAGTGCTTCCACAGCGCCACCAGCCGCGTCTACAAATGTTGGAACTACATCTGCATACTGAACCAACGCATCTGTCCGTTTACCAGGGTCCACGACTCTTGGCCAACGTACCACCATGGAGGTATGGACACCACTATTCCAGTTGGTCCATTTATTTCCTGGAAACATCGACCCTTGTTCGCTGGTAAACAAAACGAGGGTGTCGTCTGCTTGGCCGGACGCCTCGAGAGCACGTAGACCAAGACCGACTCCTCGGTCGAGCTCTTCAACTTCTGCCAGATAAAGCGAAAAGTCAGCCCGAGTCCTTTCATTATCTGCGATATTCGGTGGTAGCTGGATTTTTTCAGGTGCCAGGTGAGCCGGCGGTTCTACCGTCCAAGGAGCATGTGGCGATGTGAACCCCAATACTAAACAAAAGGGTTGTGACGGATCGCGATTCATGAAGTCAGCCAAGGCATGCGTGTCGATACCCTCAGATTCACTTTTAGAACCACGTTTCAACCCATTGACGTTTTCAAAAGGAAACACTTTGTCAGGTCCTACATGAACCTTACCACTAATCCCTACCCGGTAACCAAGATCCGATAAGTAATGGACGATACTTTTGAGCCCATCCCGAGCGGCAGAATGATTCCAAGCAGAACCGCCACGCACAGGATAAAGTCCGGTGTAGAGCTCCGTTCGACACGGATTACACATAGCCATCGATAGAAAGGCCTTGTTGAATACTAGACTCTCAGATGCGAGTTGATCGATATTGGGCGTCCTAGCATTTTCCCCTCCGTAGAGCGGCAGATCCTTGTAAGTGCAATCGTCCCCGATCATCAGGAGGATGTTGGGTTGCCGACCATGGGAAACGAGAGAAGTCAGCGATACAAATAGGAGACTTAACAGGAAACATCGAATTCTCATGCAACGGGGAGACTATGGAGATTAAGAAAAAAGCACAGGATGCGTTTACGCACCCTATGCTAAGAATAAAAAAACAATTATGTGAAATTACTTATCCGTTTAACGGCCAACCGTCGCGGTATTTTTTCTTAAGCAACTTGTTAGCGTCAGAATTGCCTACAAGCTTACCTGTCTTGCCGTTGTATTTGAGTTTTTCGCCGGCACGGAAAGCAGCAAGTCCAAGGAACATCATTTCCATCATCTTACCGTTGTAGTCGAAGTTACAGGAGGTCTTCAAATCACCCTTGGCGGCTTCAATCCACTCTTCTTGGAAGCCCTTTGCAGCTGGTGCCACATGCTTCTCTTTACGCGGTTTGTAATAAGTCATGTTTGCATTTCTGCCATAAGGAATGACTGCTCTGGTAGTAAAATCACAAACCAGGGCACCTTCACTTCCGATAAACATGCCACCGTGACCGATTTTGGAAACATCGATAAACTTGTTGGGCATCTTAGGCTTTAGAGCTCCCTGCCACCAATTGACACGGATTTCAGGACGCCATTTGTTCGCCGGCACCATAAACCATGAATGCATATCTACAGGAACAGTTTCCGAACTGACGGCTTCACCCTTAGCCTCGGCAGTTGTTGGTAAGTCCCCATCAAGAGCATTCCATACCAGGTCCATCGTATGAGCCCCCATGTCACCAATCTGACCACAGCCAAAGTCCCAAAAACGGTTCCAGCTAAGGCAGTTTGAACCAGGACGATCATAGGACGGATTGTGAGCTTCAAAATAACCATTACTATAACCATGTTCAGGAGAGGGTCCGAGCCAGAGATCCCAATCCAGGTACGACGGCACTTTGCCTTTAGGTTTCGGGTAACCCGGTGAGCGAAGTTCACGATTACCCCATGCATGGACGTCCTTCAGTTTTCCGATCGCACCGTCTTTAATTAACTCACGTACTCTGGCAAAGTTATCTATGGCATGGCGTTGTGTCCCAACCTGAGTGGCCAGCTTGTCGCTCTTTTTTAGCCACTTTAGCCTATTGTAACGAGCTTCGTGTACGCAGTTCCCAAGTGGCTTTTCCAAATAAACATGGTAATCACGATTGAGTGACCAGGAAGCAATATGACCATGCGTATGGTCGGGTGTGCAGACAACCACCGCATCGATATCCGGTTGATCAAGTGCCTTACGCCAATCTTTGTATGTTTTGGCCTTTGGAAACTCTTTTACGGCTTTGGCCAGCATACGGTCGTCCACATCGCATAGAGCTACCACATTCTGCGTTTTCAGTACGGGATAATGAGCCTTTGCCCGACCATAAGAACCAATGAGCGCAATGTTCAGCTTGTTACTGGCAGCGCTTTGTCCAAATAGGGAGCCACTTGGCATAATAAGTAAACCGGCACCAGCAGCTGCCGTCGTTTTAACGAAATTTCGTCTATTAATTGGGGATTTATTCATATTCATGTGGGTTAAATGATTGAGTTCCTAATGGGAATTTCGGCGAATACTTGACTACCAATACTAAAACCTGATGGCGACGCGACATCAAAGCTTTGTAACTTACGATTTTCGAAAATCCTTATGAAAATCAACGAGAAGTTAGCTGAGGAAAATAAGGTTTCAGGTCCAATCCATCTTCCATTTCATCCTGCACTTCAAGAAGCTTGTTGAACATCTTTCGAACGCGGGGCCATTGGGCTGGATCTCCAACCAGGTCATTCATCTCTGAAGGATCTTCCTTTACATTGAACAAGCGCACCACATGCCCCTGCGGGTAAAGAATTAATTTGTAATCCCCTACCCTTACCATCCTCTGAAGCTTCATTTCATAGGCGAAATAAAGCGTATCTTTTAAGTGACTCTCCGCCTTTCTATTTTCAATCAAAGGTAATACACTGCTGAATTCGACGTAGTCTGGTTTTTCTACACCTCCCAGATCAAGCGCTGTTGCCATCACATCTTGCACATGTACGAAGGCATCTCGGCTTTCTCCTTTCGGGATGTCGGGACCAACCACCATAAAAGGAACCTTCAAGCTGTGTTCATACATGTTTTGTTTTCCCAATAATCCGTGGTTTCCGCAGGACAAGCCATGGTCGGCTGAGAAGAAAATGTAGGTGTTATCCATCTTTCCGGTCTCCTTGAGCTTGGCGATGATCCGTCCGATTTGCTCGTCCATATGAGATATGATCGCGTAGTACTCTTGGCGATTTACCCGAACAGAGTATTCCGTTCGCGGAATAGGCGCTAGGTTCTCATCTCTCAATATCGACTCTGTGCCATCGGATTTCCGCCAATTGAGCATACCCATATCCTTCATATGAGGATACTTCCGCAAATAATTTACTGGCACTTCCATTTCTTCCTGTGGATACATATCCACAAAACGTTTGGGAGCCTGTCGCGGATCGTGGGGGGCGTTGAAGGCTAAAAACATAAAGAAGGGCTTTTCGCTTTTGCCAGCCTTGTCCAAGAATGTTTCGGCATCATCGGCCACAACTTCGCTCCAATGTTTACCGCCTTTCCAAAAACCTTCAAACGACTGATCATAAGGTGACCATTTATCCGGCTCTCCTTCAATCGGCCGCACATAACCTTCCGGTGTTTGATTGGGCATACCAGGTCTTTCGTGGACGGCATTTTGATATATCTCAGCCGAAGGAATCTTAACGTGCCATTTGCCAGTCATGTAGGTTTCGTAACCTACAGCTTCCATGAGTTGAGGCCACAATTGGCCTTTTTCTGCTAATGCTTGCAGCTTCTCCTTAGAATCCACTTCATGGGCGCGCCAAATAAATCGGCCGGTTTGCATCATGGTTCTTGAAGCTACGCAAATGGCGCCGTTCCAACCACCCATGTTATAGGCATTGTAAAAACTAGTGCCAGATTCTGCCAAAGTGTCTAAATTAGGAGTGCTAATAGCCTCATTACCATGCGCATGAATAGTTTCGTAGCTGTGATCGTCAGCGAAGATAAACAGTATGTTGGGTTTGTCCTGGGCGAACACACTAGATACTGTCAGTAGGATGAAGCCAAGTGCCAATGGACGCATGATAGAGGATTGGGGATTAGTCATAGTTTTGGGTTTTATAGACAAGAATCATGAGGTGGAGATTGCCAAGGATCAATATCAGAAACTGATAAATGCTTATTGGACCTTGAGATGCTTCAGTATTCGCATCTTTAAAGTCTCATTAGCCCTTTCGGCATCTTCTTTTGAAAGTATTTCCTTTTTAAACACACCCTGGTTTCCATGCCCGATGGAGTTGAGCAGATAGAAATCATAATTCAATCGTTGGTCACGAACCAGACCGATAAGCGTCTGCCATGATACAGCCATGAGCTCGTGTCCGAACGTACTGGGGTGAATGGGTTCCTTTTGTAACCTTGCTCCATGAGCCGTTCCAAAGCGGAACGATTGGTAAATGCAGCGACTCCGCCTATCTTATTTTGGGACCGTATCCATTTACCATATTCAGCCAATACTTCGTTGTAATCCGAAACCGGTGTTTTGTATCCAAAAGATTCA
>Ga0115002_10002994_pt1 | contig 21519 bp, 11 predicted proteins | sample ArcticOcean_MG_C_8_FD_89576 | JGI IMG/M metagenome (GOLD analysis project Ga0115002, IMG submission 89576) | Marine microbial communities from western Arctic Ocean - ArcticOcean_MG_CB11_86 | ecosystem: Environmental > Aquatic > Marine > Oceanic | place: Arctic Ocean: Canada Basin | collected... | reverse complement strand
TCCGGTGGTGGCTCATTGCTCTCCCGCGTTCGCCGCTTGGCGATGCCCTCGAAGCAAGGTCAGTTGAACGCGGGTTGGTGGTTGGCCAGCATGGTGTCGATCGCCACTGTAGCCATTATTGCGACGAGTTTGTGGGTCTCCACAAGTCGACTGACGGCCGCTGAATCCGACGACGATTGGGGGCAGTCGGTCAATGGACTTCAGATTCGAGCCGTTCCGGTTTCGGCGGAGATGAACGACGACGCGGTCGATTTGTCGAAAGTGGTCGCAAAAACAAAGAGCCAGCAACAGCTCGCATTCGCTGTTGAACTAAAGAATATCACGGACAAGCCAATCAAGATTCTCGACGCTCGTTACGGCGAAGGGTACGGCGACTCCAAGGGAAAAGCAAACTCCGATTGGTCCGCTCAATTTCTTTTCACGATCGATTACTACGACAAGAGTCGCAAATTGATCGCGCGGCCCAAAGTCGAAGTGGTCGACCACGACTCGCCTTTGTCAGGTGCAATGGCTGTGGAGCTACAACCCGGTGAAAGCCGTCAAATTGTACTGCGGCATGCAAAATGGCTCAGTGTTTTGCAACAGCGGCTCGATCGTGGAAAGTTCACCGCAGTGATTCACTACCACGGCCTGCCTCTTCGAGTCGACAAGCGGATTCGCGAATATCGTTCGACGAGCGCTGTTCTCGGCGCTTGGAATGGAGACGCGACATCTTTGCCCGTATCGTTTGAGTTGACCGGTAAACCCGCCAAGACACGTTTGATTTGGAGGAAAACAGTAAAAGGACTTCGCGGAGCGTTGGAGTTTTCTCCGCATCGTCGACAGTTGACTCACGGCGAAAAACCGGACACGAAATTACACGTGCAAAATGTCAGCAACGAGACCATTTCTCTAGGAAGCCATCTTTGGCTCAGTGAATTGTTGTTGACGGCTATTAACGAAAAGGGCAAGAAGGCGGAAATCAATTCTACTTGGTACAGCGGCTGGACCTTGACAGGTCGAATTGTTATCGAGCCGCAAGAAGTCGCGATTTTCGACGCCGGCAACTTGGGAATCGCCAAAGATAAGAAACAGCGAGGCGAATTTGGTCACGTCACACATCGCACAATGATCGCTGCACCAGGAGCTTATAAATTCCAGCTGCAGGCGAGTTACAGCCAAGGCGCAATTCTCAGAGATGGCAAGGGAAAACAACTGGCTCCGCATCCGGACGATTGGTTCGGATCATTCAAGACGGGCAGGAACTCGGTGACACTCGTCGGCAAAGATGTTCCTCCCAAAAACTCTCAAACGTCGACCAACGACGCCAATAAACCCGACGCCAATAAACCCGACGCCACCAAATCCGACGCCAACAAATCCGATGCTGCAAAAGTAACAGGCACGATCGTAGATTCGGACGGCAAGCCTGTCGTTGGTGCGAAGGTCATTGTATTTCAAGGCGAAAAGGCGACGGGAAAAAGTTTTGTCGCTGACGACGACGGCAAGTTCAGAGTTCCCAGATTGTGGCGACTCGACGAACCTCGCCATTCTCTGGTTGTCCAGCACAACAAAGCAGTTGGCTGGTTCAACTTTCGTAGGCACCGTTTCTCCAACGACGGGCAGAAGAATGAAGACGGCTCGTTCGAGATCGTCTTGCTTCCACTCAGTCGTATGATAACGGGGCAAATTACAGACACGGAGGGTAAACCGCTACCGGGAATTACAGTGGGTGCCGAAATCCTCCCACACGAGGTGAATTTCATCGGCCTGCATTGGAAGGGACGCCAGCTTCAAAACGAATGGATCGTTCCTCCAACAACGACAGATGCCGACGGAAAATATATTCTGAATGTCCCAGCCGAGACGTCGGCGACCTTGCGAGTCGCTCACGAAAACTGGGCGTCGGCAAGAATCTCGGTACCAAAGACAAAAACAACTGGCGGAATCGTACAATTACCACCCGCCTCTATCGTGACTGGCCGAGTCGTCGACGGGCGAACCAATAAGCCAATTAGTGGAGTTCGCGTTGCAGCTCAAATGCTAAACGCGAAGGCTGCTATCAAGCACGGCGGTTGGGGCGAGACCGTTTCAAACGCAAACGGAAACTTCAAGATCGCTGGCCTGCCGGCTGGAACGTGGTCCGTAATGTTGACTGGTAATACGCCCACTGAATTGATTGCGCCTGCGAACTCCATCGACCTCGCAGCAGGAGAAACGAAAAAGGCAGACTTTACCCTGCAGGTCGGCTTGGCCGTTCGCGGAAAAGTCCTCGACAATAAAACGGACCAACCTCTTATTGGTTGCGAAGTCTATTGCACGAGCCCGGCAGGTGGAAGCGGTATGACCGAAACCACAGATGTGAACGGCGAATTTGAGTTCCACGTGCCACCGGGAAAATGCTCGCTCAACATCTCTGGGCACCAAGCCGTCGGCGGCTCCTGGAAAGAGTTCATCGTCCCAGAAAATAAAGCCTTAGCCCCCATTGAACTGAGAGCGGGGCCGGTAAGAAGAGTTGCAAAGCTCCGCTACTTTATCGGACCTCCGCTCAAGCGAAAAGTATCGAAAACCAAGGACCGAATGGCACTCAGAGTCGCTCTCGAAGACGTTTGCGATCAAGCGGGACTGAAACTCGAACTCGATGTTCAAGCACTCAAGTTCGAGGGCATCACTCAAAACGCAAACGCAAAAGCGACGTTTGATCGAATCGCTTTGGAAGACGGACTCGGAAAACTTCTCGCACCGTTTGCAAATCTCACGTTCACTCTCGACGACGACAAGATCTTCGTAAGCTCCAAAGATCGCGTCGCCAAACGAAAGAAAGAGAAAACGCCCAAAGAAGAAAAACCGGCAGAGGATCCGACCGACGAGAACGATCTTGGAAACGAAGACGATAAAAACAACGACAGCGAAAAAAACAACGACAGCGAAAAAAAACAGACGGCGACAAGAACAACGTCGGCGATAAGAACAACGTCGGCGACGAACCGGCTGCAGACATTGGGCGCGTGATCAAAGGTCGAGTGTACGACTCCAGAAGTGGAGTAGCGAACGCGAAGATCGAGATTACGTACTCAGTTAGCGACCTCAAGAATCCCGTCGCGACCGAGTTGATGAAGAGCGTCACCGTGAAGAAAATGACCATCGCGGCGGACAGCGAAGGAAATTACGTAATCAATGTCCCTGGGGAGCTCGCCAAAAATCCAGCCGTGCGGATCGGGGCAGTGATCTCGCAGACCGGATACCTCACTCGCACCATCCCCACGCTGCCGCTTTCGGACTTCGATAAACAACGATTCGCGAACGACGAAGCCTATTGGCTACACCGACAAATGTCGAAAAGCCAGTTTCTCAGCTGTCGTCTGAAGAAAGCCGAACGACTCGCAGGCCGAATCCTGCTTCCAGACGGAAAGCCAGCGGTTGGGGCCAAAGTGATCGTCAGAAGTAAGTACAAAGCTTATTCGTGGAAGTTCCACAATCCTCAAGAATACCGTTCGATCGATACACAAATCACCAACGATAAAGGTGAGTTTACAGCTTCACACGAAAAGGCGGCGACGTTGGCTGTCATGTTTGATGGTGAAGCGACACTATTGGTCGACAACTTGTCGAAACATTTGAGTGCGAACGACCCCAACAAAGTCGTTGAATTCAAATTGCCCCTTGGACACATCGTTTCGGGTAAGATCGTCGACAGTAATGGCAATCCAATCTTCGGAGCGGTCGTCGAAGTTCAACGACATATCGTGTGGAACGAGTTCGATATGCCGCTGTCGTATTTTCGGTCGGTCGCCACCAACGAAAAAGGCGAATATCGGATCGCTGCGCTGCCCAGCTACCACTACAAATTCAATGTCCGACGAAAATTGAAAGACCTGGCGCTCGCCATAAACTACGACCGCCAAGGGCCACTGGATACCAAAACGGTGCTCGAGCCGATCGATGATGTGTTCATCGAAAAACAGATTGAGATAAAATCACTTCCAACCCAACGACTCGACTTCGTACCGATCGAAACGGCCAAAATCGAAGTCTTCGTCGAATTCCCACCCGCCGGGCGTCCCACAGACGGTCGCGTTTACGATCTCACAATTCAGGGACGGGTCAAAGGTAAGTCGTGGAGCGGAACAGCAGTTCGAGCGGGTAAAGACGGCAAATCAACTTTACGCGTTCCCATTGGAGCGGAAGATGCTTGGATCGGCACTGGACTCGCGCGTCATCGCCGCACCCCCAACGGCCCCCTCAACATCGGAACAGTTGTTCACCTCGGAAAAATCACGGGCGACGTTACAGGCATCCACGTTATCGAAGAAGAGTTGGCCCAGCTAAAAGTGAAGTTGAAATTGGGTGAAGAGCACAATCGAAACAAGGTGTTCATTCGAATCAATGCTTTTCACGCAGAGAAAGGCGTTGTAAGACAAAAAGCCGACATGCAAAAGTTGTATTTAATAAACAGTATGCAGACCGGTAAAACGGGGTACCGCGGTCAAGCTCTCCCCAACGAAGAAATCATTCTTCAAGTCCGTCAAACCGAAAAAGGCGAAAGCGACAAACTGCTGTACGAGCAACGTCTGACTTTCAAGCCCGGTGAGAAAAGTGTTATAGAAGTCGATTTGACGAAGTAGAAGGTCAGTAGCAGGACTCGCCAGAGTTCTGGCCGACACTTCAAGATACGTCATCCAGTCTATCCGGTCCGGAAGTCTGGCGACATCCGCTACGACTCACTCTTAACTAAATTGAGATTGGGATTACGCATTACTTGAGTTTCACGGATCGACGGGCCATAATCTTCATGGCCACTAGCTCGACCAAATCACCAAAGGAAACTCAATGCGACACCTGACACTCGCTTTGCTATTCGTCAACGTTTTATTCTTCAACGTTCTAGCCCCCTCCGATCTTCGCGCAGAACTTAAAGAATCAAACGCGAAAAGGCCCAACGTCTTGCTGTTGTGCATAGACGACCTGCGGCCCGAGCTCGCTTGTTTTGGCAAGTCCTATATTCACTCGCCGAACATCGACAAGCTTGCGGGGGCTGGCCGAGCCTTTCATCGACACTATGTGCAAGCTCCAACTTGCGGAGCCTCTCGCTTTACACTTTTGACTGGCCGCTACGGTGGTAACAACAACGGCGCGTTGTTCATTCGCGCCGGCGCCATTGCCAAAGATGCCGATAGCGTGACCCCAAGCCTACCCGGTTGGTTTCGAAATCACGGTTACACGACAGTGTCCGTCGGTAAAGTTTCTCATCATCCCGGTGGCCGAGGCGGCCGAGATTGGGACGACGACAAGCAACCCGAAATGCCGCTCTCTTGGACACGACATCTCTTACCAGCGGGCCCTTGGAAACATCCCCGCGGATCGATGCATGGTCTCGCCAATGGTGAAATCCGAGGCAACGCGGGAAAGATGGACGTCTTTCAATCGACCGCCGGCGACGATTCAATCTACCCCGACGGTTTGATTACCGACGAAGCACTCAACCAACTCGATCAACTCGCTGACGCCAAAGCTGACAAGCCTTTCTTTTTGGCAGTCGGCATCATTCGCCCGCACCTTCCTTTCGGTGCTCCTGCTAAATACATGGAACACTACAAAGACGCGAAACTCCCCGCGATTCCTCATCCACAAAAACCTGCGGGCAAAACGACGTGGCACGGTTCCGGCGAGTTCATGAAGTACAACCGTTGGAAACGAAATCCAAATACTGATGCAGAATTTGCCACCGATGTCCGAAAACATTACGCAGCATGTGTTACCTACGCCGACGCGCAGGTAGGTCGAGTTATCGCCCGGCTCGAGAAACTCGGCGCTCGCGAAAACACGATTATTGTTCTCTGGGGCGACCACGGTTGGCACCTCGGCGAACACGCCATTTGGGGCAAACATGCACTCTTCGAAGAATCCCTCCGCTCCCCGTTGATCATTCAGTACGATGGAATCGGAAGCCCCGGTGAGCCAACCGACTCCATCGTCGAAACGCTCGACATTTTCCCGACCTTGTGTGAGCTAGCCGGTCTACCTCAGCCGGACTTCTGCGACGGTATCAGTCTGCGACCGATTTTGGGGAAACCATTGGCGTTGGGACAGGGAGTTGCGATCAGTTACAACAGCTCGCGAACGATTCGCACCCACACTCATCGCATGATCGTTCATCGCTCCGGCCACGTCGAGCTTTACGATCATACATCCGAAGCGGGTGAAACCGAAAATGTTGCCGACAAGAATGCCGACGTCGTGAAGAAACTTCTTCGCATCCTGAACGATCGCCGCCCGTAGTGATTCGGAGCGAAGCAGGCCGTTAACGACAATATTTGCAGTTGAAAGCGAAACGTGGCAAGAATTCTTTTAGCCACGGATTAAACACAGATTTCAGAAATGATTGAATTCCATCTGTGCCAATCTGTGTTTCATCTGTGGCTTTTTATTCTTAAATCACGAAGTCAATTGGCCACGGATTAAACACAGATCTCAGGAATGACTGAATACCATCCGTGCCAATCTGTGTTTCATCTGTGGCTTTTTACTCTTGATGCACGAAGTGAGCCGTTGACGAACGGGTTCCAGGGCCCCATAAATACTTTCACCGATTTCCAAAGCCCTCCAAAATCCCGTACATTGTTAGGTTATTGTTTCATTAAGTTTTCGAATTCACCAGTATTGGATGTACTCACATCGTCACGGAACGTTTTCTATGTCAGGACCAAATTTTCTCGCTCAGCTCACGGGCTCTTTTGCGCAACCAGCCGCGGAGAATCCTACTGTGGCCATGATTGAGGCGGCATATCAACATCACGATTTGAATTGGCGTTACATCAACTTCGAGGTCCCGCCCGAGAAACTAGCCGATGCGGTTATTGGCGCGCGAGCAATGGGCTTTGCAGGATTCAATTGTTCGCTGCCACATAAAGTCGAAGTGATCCAACACCTCGACGGACTTGGCGAATCGGCGGCCATTATGGGTGCCGTCAATTGTGCTGTGCGTCGCGACGGCAAATACATCGGTGAAAACACGGATGGCAAAGGCTTTCTTTCTTCATTACAAGAAGCGATCGACCCGTCGGCAAAGTCGATGGTAGTCTTCGGCGCAGGCGGAGCGGCTCGAGCAGTCGGAGTGGAATCGGCACTCGCCGGCGCCACTCGGATAACGGTCGTTAATCGCAGCCGCGAACGTGGCGAAGAGCTGGTCGCTTTGTTGAACGAAAAAACGCCAGCCAAGGCCGACTTCGTTTTATGGGACGGAGACTATAACATCGCTGCGGATGTCGACATTGTTGTCAACGCGACATCGATCGGACTTTTTCCCGACGTCAATGCTCGACTTGCACTCGATCTCAATTCACTTCGCGAAGGCCTTGTCGTCGCGGACATTATTCCCAACCCGCTGACGACTAACCTCATGCGAGACGCCAGAAAACGCGGTTGCACTGTGATCGACGGTCTAGGGATGTTGGTCAACCAAGGTGTTATCAGCATTAAGTATTGGACGGGCGTCGATGTCGAGCCGACTGTGATGCGCGACAAGATCATTGAAATCATCGGCCAAGATTAAGCTAGTTAGAAACAGACTCGTCGAGTCTTCACGGGCTCGATACAAACTCATTATTCCAAACAAATAGCGGCCCAAATTTACAGGAACCCAAATGATGAAACGAATCGGATTCTTCACATTATTGTTCGCACTAACACTTTTTGTCGGCTGCGGCGCCGACCCAGCAGACCCTGGCACCGAGGGAAACCCCGGCGGTGAAACCAACGGCAATGTGACAGGGGAACCCAAAGGAACGATTGGAATCTCAGTTCAAAATCTTACCAATCCATTCTTCAAACTCATCGCCGACAAGGTCGAAGAAGAAGCGGCCAAACACGGCTACGAGACTCTAAAACGCGACGCCCAACAAAAGGTCGCCAATCAAAACACACAAGTAAAAGAATTCATCGTCAAAGGTGTCGCGGCAATCATTCTCTGCCCAGCTGATACGAAGGCGATAGGTCCGATCATCAAGGAAGCGAACGAAAAGGGAATTCCCGTTTTTACCATCGACACCGTATGTGAAGACCCCGAAGCGAAAGTCGTTTTCCACGTCGGCACTAACAACTTTCAAGGCGGCGAGGTGGCTGGGCAAGCGATGATCGATGCCCTTGGTGAGGCAGGCGGAAAAATTGCGATTCTCGACTTTAAAGATGTCGATTCCTGCATCGATCGAGTCAAAGGATTTACCAAAGCTATCGACGCCCACAACGAGACAGCGGCCAACAAGATCGTCGTCACTGGTAGTTACGAATGCCTTGGCGATAAAGCCGCTGGCCAAAACGCGACTCGCGATGCATTCAACTCCACACCGGACCTCGTTGGAATATTCGCGATCAACGATCCGGCAGCCCTCGGAGCTCGCGCTGCACTCGAAGCTGACGGCAAAGCAGACGCGGTAACGATTATCGGATTCGACGGTCAGCCAGAAGGCAAACAGGGCGTCAAAGATGGCCAACTGTTTGATACGCCGACGCAGTCTCCGGGCAAAATGGCAATCGAATCGGTCGCGGCAATGATGAAGTACTTCGATGGCGAAACGGTTGAGCCCACCATGTTCATCCTCACAGAATCGTATCGAAAAGAAAAAGCTGACAAAGATCCGTCGTTGAAGTAGTTGGTCGCTCGCTCTGGGGAGTCGCAGCAATCGACCGCTCCCCGCAAATCGGACTAGTTCACAAATTCGCCCGGACGCCATTTTCGTTGGCACCGGGCTCTTGTGTTAGGAAAGCATGACAACAGCCACCGGCACGCCATTGCTTTGCATGAACGGAATTGAGAAGTCATTCCCAGGCGTCAAAGCGTTGCGCGGTGTCGACCTGCAACTGGCCGCCGGAGAGGTTCTCGCTCTGCTAGGTGAAAATGGAGCGGGAAAAAGCACGCTCATCAAAGTGCTCGGCGGCGCTCACCTTCCCGATTCGGGCACTTTAGAGATCGACGGCATCAACGCGAAAATCACCAGTCCCGCGGAATCTCAGCAGGCGGGGATCGCGGTCATCTACCAAGAGTTTAATTTGATCCCCGCGCTAAGCGCTCGAGAGAACATTTTCTTGGGACAAGAGGAGTCCACCGCCGGATTTGTTCACGCTGGCGACGAGCATCGTCGCGCGCTCGAACTATTTGAACGGATTGGAGTCGACATCGATCCCTCGACTCCGTGCGAACATCTTTCCGTCGCTCAACAACAAGTTGTCGAGATCGCCAAAGCGTTGGCGATGGACGCTCGTATTATTGTGATGGACGAGCCGAGCGCCGCATTGACGGGAAAAGAAGTTGCCAAGCTGTTGGAGATCGTCCGCGATTTGCGATCGCAAGGAATCGGCGTTATCTATATCAGCCATCGACTCGAAGAGATTTTTGAAATCGCGGATCGGATCACCGTTCTCCGCGACGGAACTCATGTCGGCGATCGGAAGGCGAGCGAAGTCTCTCGAGAACAACTGATCGAATTAATGGTTGGTCGCAAGCTTGAGAACGAATTCCCCAGTCGTGAACTTAAAACAGGGAAAGACCGCTTCGTCGTTGAGAACCTCTCGAGAGACAGCGCGGTCAAAGATGTTTCGTTCTCTGTGGCAGAGGGAGAGATCCTAGCGTTAACGGGACTCGTCGGCGCAGGACGAACCGAAACCGTTCGCCTGCTGTTTGGAGCGGACCGACGCGACGCGGGAACGATATCGCTCGATGGAAAACAGCTCGATATCACTAGTCCACGCAGCGCGATTGCCAATGGAATCTGCCTACTGACGGAAGACCGCAAGTCCCAGGGCTTGGTGCTGGCACACTCCGTCAGAGAAAACTTTGGTTTGCCGAATATGGATCGGTTTTCGACATTTGGGTTTGTGCGACAGAACGAGGAGAAAACAGAGTTTGCCTCGTACGTTAAGAGCTTACAAATTAAGATTCCCCATCAGGAGCAAGCTGCCAAAAATCTCTCTGGTGGCAATCAACAAAAAGTTGTCATGGCAAAATGGCTCGCGCGACAGTGCGAAGTCGTCATCTTCGACGAGCCAACTCGAGGGATCGACGTCGGCGCGAAATATGAGATATACGTCTTAATGAACGCACTCGTCGCAGCCGGCAAGTGCATCATCATGATCTCCTCCGAATTGCCAGAAGTATTGGGGATGGCGGATCGAATTTTGGTCATGCACGAAGGCCGTATCACAGGTGAGATTAACGACGTCGCCAACGCGACTCAAAATGACATCATGCATTTAGCAATTCAATAGAGCATCATGCAGAAACAAATCACCGACAAATTGCGACTCTTCACGTCTGACTATGGCATGATCTTCGTCCTTTTGACCCTCTGTGTTCTGTTTAGCATACTCACCAATAAGCAACAGAACCCACGTGACGCCGCAGCGGCCGAACGGCTGGCAAAACAGATCCTCAGTCAACACCCCGAGGCTCCGAAAGTCCTGGTCCTCACCGGAGAGTCAAACGAAGCAACCGAATTCTCTAAAGAACTATCGCGAACTTTGACCGAGCTAGGTGGCGAAGTCGTCGACGTCGTTAACGGCGAACCGGCCGCTATGCGAGCGGCCTTGGACGCGGTTGTCACCAACGAAATTGACCTCGACGTCGTCGCCTGTGACAGCCAAACCGCAACTTACAGTTTGATCGATAATCTCGGCGAAAAAATTCCGAAGTTGAAGGACGTGCAAGTCGCTATTCCTCAGACCTATACCTATCCAGACTTCCTCAAAGCCGACAATTTGCGGGCCGTTTCCATCCGCATCGCGGTCATCGCCATTATAGCGATTGGTATGACACTTGTGATTATCACCGCGGGGATCGACCTATCCGTGGGCAGCCTCATCGCTTTTTCCGCAGTTACCTGTGCGTTGTACATCCGCCGCAACGGCGCGGAAGAAGCGACGGTTACCGTGATGATCATCGGCTCGGTTATTCCGATATTACTCTGCGCAGCAGTAGGAGCATTTTCCGGATTCATGGTCGCTTGGCTGCGAATCCCCGCATTCATTGTGACGCTCAGTGTGATGCAAGCCTCCAGTGGTGTCGCTTACTTGCAAACACAATCCGAGTCGATTTACCAAATCCCCAAATCGTTTACTTGGCTGGGTAGAGGACTCTACCTAGGAATCCCGCACTCCGTCATTCTCATGATTCTGCTGTACTGTATCGCTCACGTTATGATGACTCGCACCGTTCTCGGCCGGTATATCTATTCTGTCGGCGGCAACGAAGAAGCGGCCCGGCTTTCCGGCGTCCCCGTAAAATCCGTTCTCATTTTCTGTTACCTCGTCTGCGGCGCACTTGCCGGCGTGGGTGGCGTCATTCGAGCGTCGGAATTAAAGAGTGGTGCACCGAACTATGGCCAGATGGTGGAACTAGAAGTAATCGCTGCCGTCGTCGTCGGTGGAGCCAGCCTTGCCGGTGGCCGTGGAAAGATTTTTGGAACGTTGATCGGGGCACTGATTATCGGCGTCATGGGCAATGGCATGAACCTGATCAATATCGATAGCAAAGCGCAGAAGGTCGTACTGGGAATCGTTGTTCTCGGCGCTGTAGTGATCGACACGCTTAAAACCAACGACAAAGTGAAGAGGCTATTCAGGAGGGTTTGGGGACTCTTCACCTAGCTCCAGCAACTCAATTTCCTCAAAGAACAAATCTTGCTCGAGCAATTCGCCTTCATCGACAAGAATATCTCCGCCAAAAACATCTCCGACCTTACCTTCTTCGCCAACAATTTCGTCGAGCGGCAATACCCAGCCACCACCCAATGCTCGATAGAGCGCCACGATGTCCTTGCTTGCGTTTGCTTGGCTCAACGCCACTTGGTCTTCGGTCTGAAGCAGCGAGCGTTGAGAATCGAGGACTCGTTGAAAAGTGGCGGTACCCTGCGTGTATTGCTTTCGCGCCAGTTCGACAGCTCTATCGGACGCGGCAACGGCGTCTTGCAGGATGCCCAGACGCTGCTGTTCGCGAGTATACGACATCAACGCGTTGTCGACTTCCTCTGCCGCCCGCAGGACAGTGCTCTCGTAGGCCGCTAAGTTTTGACCGTTGCGAAAGTGCTGCAACTGCACGTTATTTCGGAGTTTTCCAAAGTTCAAAACATTCCAACGCATCGCCGGACCAATATTGGCACCTAAACTGGCAGGCGTAAACCAATGGCTCGCCTGTTGCGCATCCGCGCCGAAACTGCCTGCGATGCTGAACTGTGGATAAAGCTCAGCAATCGCCGCACCCACTCGAGCATTCTGCGCTGCCAACTGCCATTCAGCTCGACGAATGTCGGGACGGCGACGCAACAAATCCGCTGGAATTCCTATCGCAATCTGACGCTCGGGTTTTGGAATCGGACTAGTTTCTTCTAACAGGTTGTCGACGTAACCTGGCGGACGGCCCATGAGGACGCTCAACCGATTGACGGCCTGCCGATAACCAACTCGCAAATTTGGAATCTCCGCTTCGGTAGTGAGTGCGTTGGCACGAGCTTGTGCAACATCAAGTTCGTTGGTCAGACCGGCGTCAAATCGCTTCGATGATATCTCGAGACTTCGCCTTTGGGCAACCAAGTTGCGTTCGGCGATTTGTATACGTTTCTGAAATGCGCGAACGTCGATGTAATTGCTCGCAATGTCGCCGAGCAAAATGATGTTGATGTCTCGGTAGTCCCAAACACTGGCTTCCAAGTCTCCATCCGCTGCCTCGATCAACCGCTCGATTCGCCCGAAGACATCCACCTCCCATGAACCATCAATTCCCATCGACCACTGATCGTTGGTAGTGTCAATCGAAAGACCAGGTCCGCCGCCGCTGTTGATTTGGCCAAAGAAGCCGCCCGAGGTCGATGTCTTCTGATGTCGGAATGATGCATCGTATTCAAAGGAAGGCAACTTGTCTGAACGGACGGTCCCCCTCTGTGCGCGAGACTCGAGGATTCGCAAAGATGCTTGGCGAAGATCGATACTCTGAGAAGTGGCTTCGGCAATCAACGTATTGAGCGTTTCGTCATCAAAAACTTGCCACCACGTCGCCAATTCATTTTGATCACTCGATGCAACGACACCCTGTGGCAACAGCTCTTGTTCGTCGAGCTCCGCTGCACTTGGCCAATCCGTCGGGAGCTCCGCCCCAGGACGCCGAAAATCGGGTCCGACGGTACAGCCTGCCATCAGAAAAACGGGCAGTAGTGCTAGCAGGAATCGACACATGCTGTTGTTCGCCAGTGAACTCGGAATAATGGTTTGAAGGAGTTGAATAAGAGCGCGCGCAGCTGGCGCACTGTCACACGCTCTAAATCGGACTTTGCCGATTATCCGGGTCAGGCGAAATAGTCAGAAAATGCGGATTTCCCCGCACTGGAGGCACTACAATAGGTCTGACGTGCTATTGACGGGCAACGATTCCGACGTAACACTATACGCACCAACGACTTGAATACCTCCCTGCAGCTCGGCCCCGTAAGAAAACCCGTAAGAAAACCCGTAGGAAAGCCAGGACGCATGAGTCGATCGCCGATTCTCAATTCGATTGTTTCGTTGCTGCTCATCGGCGCTGGGGGTTTCGCACTTTTGTGGCTTGGCGAAGGGGAAGCCAAGCAACTACCGGAAACTGGAGACCAGCGTCTCGCGGTCAAAGTAGCGGAAGTGGTCGATCACACCGACGGCATCACTTTTGATGTCAACGGAGTGGTGGTGGCGCGGCGCGAAATCAAGATCGCGGCCGAGGTCGCGGGTCGTGTTGTGTTCAAGGCCGAGAATTGTCGACCGGGCCGAACGGTCAAAACTGGCGATGTATTGGTCAAAATCGACGACAGCGAATACAAGCTGGAGGTCAAACGCTTGGCCGAAGAAGTGGCTCAAGCTGACGCGAATCTGAAAGAACAAGACGTCGAAGTCGAAACGATTCTCAACAAGATCTCGACGGCCAAAGAAGAATTAATAATCCGAGCGCGCGAGTTAGCTCGTTTTGCCGACATCGACGACCCCGGTGTATTCTCTCAAACGGAAGTCGATGCCGCTCGTCGAAACGAGCTTGCCGCGCGAGATGCATTGCAAAGCCAGAAGGATAAGTTGCAACTGCTAAAGACTCGCAAGGCTCGATTCGCGAGTGCCAAGGCGCTGGCGAACGCTCAAAAGGAGAAAGCGGAGTTAGAACTTAGCCGTTGTGAACTTCGGGCGCCGAGTGATGGAGTCATCATTTCAGAAAACGTAGAACAGGATGGCTACTTACAAAAAGGGAGTATCGTTGTTTCACTGCAAGATCGTACCAGCTTGGAAGTGAGTTGCAATTTGCATATGCGACAAATGAATTGGCTGTGGCAAGCAGCTCCCGCGGCCGACCCCACTGTAGACGACGAATTTAGTTTCCCGGAAACGCTGGTCACAATCACCTACAAACTCAACTCAATCGAATACGAATGGAACGGAAAACTACATCGGTTTGAAGGGGGCGGTATCGATTCTCAAACTCGAATGATACCGTGCCGAGTTAACGTTCCCGAGCCACGAAAAGTTCTCCGCGATGGCAAACTGCTGTCGCCAAGCGGAGTACCACGGCCACCGGTATTGCTGACCGGAATGTTCGTAAGTGTGAAAGTAAACACGACCCCTCCATTGCGTTTACTTCGCCTTCCCGATCGAGCGGTGCAGCCGGGCAATACGGTGTGGGTGGTCCGCAACGGCGAACTATTCCCGATCGAAGTTCGAATCGCAGTCATGCGAGATGGAATGGCAATCGTTCTGGCAGATGAATCGGAGCTCCGCGCAGGTGACGAAGCCGTCACAACGCCGTTAGTTTCACCGGTGGAGGGAATGGCAGTCGCGATTCAAGAGAGCTCATGAAGTCCATCGTCCGCTGGTCGATAAACAATAGTGCCGGCCTGAACATCATCGTTATCGCAGTCTTGGTTGTCGGCACGCTGGCGTTCATGTCTTTGCGTCGCGAGTCGTTTCCTGAATTTGACTTGGATCGAATTCTGGTAGCGGTTGCTTATCCAGGAGCTGCCCCGCAAGAGGTCGAGGAAGCTATCTGCTTGAAGATCGAAGCTGCTGTCCGTTCGATTGAAGGCATCGACAAAGTGACTTCGGTAGCATCCGAAGGATCGGGGAACATTGTCCTTGAGTTGAACTCCGTTGTGCTCGACAAGGATCAAGTTGTAGCCGAGGTCCGTAGTGCCGTAGACCGGATCGCAAGCTTTCCAGAAGAGGCAGAGGATCCAGCGATCGCGATGGTCACGTCGCGAAGAACGGCAATTCGAGTTGGGGTCATTGGTCCAACTGCGGACGACAAACGATCCGAACTGAAACTTAGGCATCTTGCCGAACAGATTCACGACGAGTTACTGTTACTGAAACAGATTTCACAGGTCGATATTTCGGGCAGTCGAAACTACCAGGTCGACATCGAAATTCCAGAGGCGACTCTGCGAGCCTACAATCTAACTTTGCGGCAGGTGGCAGAAATTGTCCGCCGCGAAAATCGCGAGCTTCCAGCTGGATCCATCCGCAGTGAAACGCAAGAAGTATTGCTGCGAGCTAACAACCGCAAGACTCGTGGCGTCGATATCGCCAAGATACCGCTGGTGACTCAACCCAATGGAGCCGTTCTTACCATCGGTGACTTGGGAACAGTTCGCGACGAATTTGTCGACACAGCGGCGATAAGTCGGATCAATGGAAAACCCGGACTCGCTCTGACGGTTCAGCGAAGTAAGACCGAAGATTTAATCGCCGTCGTCGATTCGGTTAATCGTTACATCAAAGAAAAAAACTTGCCCTATGGCTACGAGATGATCACCTGGGGTGACAAGTCGGTCGAAGTCCGCAGTCGACTGCAGCTCCTCTTAAAGAATGGCTGGCAAGGCCTGTTAATCGTCTTGGTGTTGTTGGTCTTATTTTTAGAAATCCGGCTCGCATTCTGGGTGGCGATGGGGATCCCCTTCGTCTTCATGATCACGGGCGGCTATTTGTATATGACGGGACAAACGCTGAACATGATTTCGATGTTCGCATTTGTCATGGCTCTGGGAATCGTCGTCGATGACGCCATCGTAGTTGGTGAGAACATCTACGTTCACCGCGGTATGGGAAAAAATTTCCGCCAAGCGGCGTACGATGGCGCGGTCGAAGTAATGCCCTCGGTGACGGCGTCGGTATCGACAACGATCGTCGCGTTCTCTCCACTACTATTCGTGAGTGGCGTGATGGGTAAGTTTATGGCGGTGATGCCGGCAGCTATTATCGCGATGCTCGTTGCATCACTCATTGAGAGTGTTACGATTCTCCCTTGCCATTTGTCGCACAAGGACAGCCTCCTTTTTACCATTTTTCGAGTTCTATTCTATCCATTCCTTTGGATAATATGGATCGCGAAATCGGCAAACAAAAAAGCATCCGCGGGGCTCGCATGGTTCATTGAAAATGTTTACTCGCCAACTTTAGCTTGGTCGCTTAACCATCGCCTCGTGGTCATGGGCGGCGGCATCGGAATCATGCTTGCGGTAGCTGGACTCTACAGATCGGGCGCGGTGAAGTCCAACTTCTTTCCCAAACTGGACGGTAACAGTCTGTCTGCCAACATCACTTTTCCCGACGGAACTCCCGAATCGCTCACAGACAAATGGACCCAACATATCGAGGCCTCGTTTTGGCGTGTTTCCGATCGATTCGAGCAGAAAGGCGAGAAAATCGCTTCCGTATCCTACCGCACGGTAGGGCAACAGATATCTTCTGGCGGCCCAGGCGGCAGCGGACAAGTCACCGGTAGTGGTAGTCATGTGGGGACGGTGGAAATCGAATTATTGAGCACCGAATTTCGTAGCATCCGAAGCGATCGCATCGCGGCCGCATGGCGAAAAGAAGTCGGGATCATTCCAGGTACGGAAGAATTGAGCATCGCGGCCAGAGGTGGCGGCCCCGGCGGGATCGCAATCGAATTCAAAGTTCTGGCCAGCTCTGATCACACAGACGAACTCGACAGGATGGTTGAGAGTTGTAAAAAAGAACTGGAGAAATTCCCCGGCACGTTTGACGTTAAGGATGATTCCGTACCGGGCAAATGGGAATATCGCTTTCGAATAAAAGAACAGGCAGTCGCGATGGGCGTGCGGCTTTCTGACTTAGCCGAAACCGTCCGCGGTGCATTCCACGGCGAAGAAGTCATGCGACTTCAGCGAGGTCGTCACGAAGTGAAACTGATGGTCCGCTACCCCAAGGACGAACGCCGCACTTTGTCCAACTTCGACGAAATACGCGTTCGGCTCGACGATGGAATCGAACGTCCAATTACCGAATTGGCCGAAATCGATATCGTCAAAAGCTACTCGGAAATCAACCGTATCGACCAGATGCGTTCCATTACCGTCTCCGCCGACTTGGATGAAAAAGTTGGCAATGCTGACCTTATCGTAAAACGCTTACAAGACGAAATAATACCGCATCTTCAAAAAACCCACTCCAACACGTACGTGCGATGGGAAGGTCAACAGCAACGACGAGCCGAATCACTTGGCAGTCTAAAAATTGGATTCATCGTCGCGTTACTGGTCATGTTTGTATTGCTGGCAATCGAGTTTCGATCCTACTTTCAACCGTTCCTCATTCTGCTGATCATTCCCTTTGGCATTGTCGGAGCCGTTCTTGGTCACGCCGCGATGGGACTACAACTGACGATTTTCAGCATGTTCGGTTTGGTTGCATTGACGGGAATCGTCGTTAATGACTCCATTGTGCTGATCGACTTTATCAATGCAAAAGTTCGCGCTGGTATGCCAATACAAAAAGCGTTAACCGAAGCGGGAAAACGTCGCTTTCGCCCCGTCATGCTGACAACGGTGACGACCATCGGTGGCCTTAGCCCAATCCTATTCGAGCGATCATTTCAAGCGCAGATCTTGATCCCCATGGCGACGAGTGTCGCGTTTGGAGAAATGTTTGCCACGGTGCTCGTGCTGTATCTCGTCCCAGTTACTTACTCTTTGTACTGGACTATAATTGGTCAGCACAATCATCACTACGTGGAAGAGATTATCGATAAGGTCGAGCAGCCCAGAGATGTTGGCAAACAAAACTACGAAGTGCCCGATTAGGTAAGCGAAGTTTGTCGCCACTGATTCACGCAAGACAAACACTAATCGTTATTCGATTGGCGTTTTCAATATCTTAATTGCGTCGTCGAGCGAATGGCAAATCGGCATCAGTTCCTCAAAACGGGAGAGCCTCAATACTTCTTCCACATCGGTAGAAGGATTGAGAAGCACCATCCTGGCTCCGTGGCGACCCAGTGATTGAGAACAGGAAATCAACATCCCCATACCGAGCGACGAGATGAAGTCCATCAGAGTCAGGTCGACTAGGGACGGTTGCCCTTGAATTGCAGTCACGTCGTGAAACTTTGTATCAACCAGATGCAAACCCTCGATGTCCAATTTCCCAATGAGGTGGACGTGCGTGATACCATCATCACGCAATGTGACTTTCAATTCCATACGACGGCTCCAAACTTGATTTCGAGGTGATATTCTACGCCGACACGTAGCTCGATTGAAACCCGTCTGACACGAGGCTAGAACTCAGTTTCTCTGATATCTTCGTAGCTAAAGCAGAGCAGGCACATATCGTCGCGTTGCGGATGATCTTTGAGAAATGTTTTGACCTCCTGCACGATCAAATCACCGACTCGGCGAGCGTTGCCCGCTTCCGAAATGAGACATTGGGTGATTCGTTTGATGCCGAATAGTTCACCGGCGGAATTCTCTGCCTCATTAAAGCCATCGGTGAATAAAGCGAGACAGTCACCTGGCTCCATCGTGAATTGATGGGACTCGTATTTTCGGTCCTCGATAATACCGATTGCCATGCCCCGTTCTTTATCGCCGACGGTAGCGACCGAGCCGTCACCGCGACGTAACAGCGGATCTGTGTGTCCCGCATTGACGACGCTTACATCTCGCGAATCGAGATCGATGACCGCGACCACCATAGTGACAAATCGACCTGCAAGTCGAGCGTTACAGAGGCTGCGGTTTACGCGTTCGATTGCGGCCCGAGCGTCATCTTCGATCGACAGCGCAAACTTCAGTTCACTCGAAACTTTTGTCATCAGCAAGGCAGCGGAAACTCCTTTGCCCGAGGCGTCGGCCATGACGACTGCCAATCGGTTTCCGGGTAATGGAATGTAATCATAATAGTCGCCGCCCACATCACTGGCTGCATCGTAAAAATCGTAGAAGACGCAACTCGCAACCTGGGGAGCACTCGATGGCAACAATCCCAGTTGCACTCGGCGAGCCAAATCGAGGTCTCGCTGTAGTGCTTGTTGTGCCAACGCATCGTCAAACATCATGGAATAACTTAACGCCATAGCGACCTGGGGAGCGATGCTACTCAGAATCTCCAAGTCGTTCTCCTCAAAGACTCCGCTACCGGTTGTGTCTAGTTGAACCATGCCCAAGACGCGATCGTTGGCATCAATTAGTGGCGAGCACATCATGGATCGAATCGCAGCTCGCTTCACACTGCCACTATCTACGAACCGTTCATCTTCGGTTGCATTAGTCGACAAAACAGACTCTCGCTGTTCCATAACATGATTGGTAATCGTGCGACTGAGCGAGAGTTCACGCAACGAATTCGAATGACGGAATCTGGTGGCTGCGGGAGTTACATCTCCGTCGTCGCCTGCTCGGATGCCGACAAATCCGCGGTCTGCTTTCGGAAAAATCTCGAAGAGCGCTTCCAATAATTCTTCGAGAATCTTACTGCGATCGAGGGAGAGTCCCATCTTGCTCAACAGTTGCAAGAGAGCAGCGAGTTTTCGCTCGGGACTGGCGTCCGCCAATTCGAGAGAACTCGAAGGTGACTTCACTTGGATAACAGACGAGACGATCCGTGGGTCGGGCGCGAAGTTAATAGCAACTTCTTCCGAGCCTTTCGGAGAATTGCGAATTCGGTCCCAAACCGTGGCTTCGGAATTGACAAAAAGAAACTCGCGGCCACCAATGAAAATACGATCCTCGTGAATCAACCGTGTTTTACGAGACAACTGTTTTCCGTTGACAAATGTCCCGTTGCGACTGCCGGTGTCTTCAATAATATACTGGTCGTCGAGCGCCGTAATTTTCGCGTGTCGACGACTCACCAATGCGTCGTCACCGAACATGTCGGCGATGGGGCAATCTGGATGTCGACCCAGAATGTACTCGGTTTGCGTCAGCTCGATTTCGGTCCCTTCTTCGCGGCCGTGTATGATTTTCAATTCAGCCATCTCACCAGATTTCTCAACGTTGGAATGTGACTATTTCACCCGGCAAATTGGCGCCAATTACCCGAAACACCAGTGTCAACAAAACGATTCACTCACAAACACTGACAGGATATAGGGTTACAGAGCGAACCGCAAGCGATGTCCGAAATTGAAACTCGTCCGTAGAGTTGTAAGCCATTCAACGCAAATCTTTTTAGGTAAATTACTTGCGGTGAACTTTGTGTTCTTTTAGTCTAATCTTATCACGCGCTCTTCGGCACTAAATCTCACTTCCGCTCGGAACGGGAAAAACCGTCTCTTTTTGAGATTGAATTGCGCCAGAACTAATCCTCATGCCAGCCATAGTAAGACCATCAACGGAGTTGATTATGCGTCACCTTTACAGTCGCTCATCCAACCAAAAAACCCACAACGTTACGACACGGGAAACTGTGCTTCGCCGTCGTAAACGTCGTCGGGAATTTGAAACGCTGGAACGTCGTCTTTTGTTAGCTGCCGAAATTTCGGAAATCATGGCCGACAATGAAACGACATTGCGCGATGAGGATGGGGACTATAGCGACTGGATCGAACTTCGCAACACCTCCGGCGCCACAGTCAATTTAGGCGGCATGTATCTGACGAACGATACGAATGACCTGACGATGTGGGAACTGCCTGCAGGTTTGACTTTGGACGACGCCGAACACTTGCTGATCTTCGCGTCAAGTAAAGACCGCATTGCTGGCCCAGAGTTCCACACGAGCTTTGATTTGAACGAAGCGGGTGGCGATATTGCATTGGTCGATACCAACGGCACGACGATTGTCTCGCAGTTTGCCAACTATCCCGCTCTCGCTACCGACGAAGCTTTTGGACTCGTGCGTTCGACAGCGACCACAGACCTGGTCGGCGATGGCTCGGCAGTCAACGTCTTGATTCCGACCGACAATTCTTTGGCGACGAGTTGGACGGGTGGTAATGAACCGTTTAACGACGCCTCGTGGACGACTGGAGTTAGCCCCATCGGTTACGACGTTCAATCGAGCGCCGGTTTCAGCGTCGACGAAATTCGTTCGACCGTCACCGTAGGTTCGCTCGCCGTCGCCGATAGCCTGATCGCAGGTCAAAACGTCTCGCAAACTTTCTCAGCGGTTACCGATACGATTAATATGGTAGGCAGCGGAGCGGCAGGAAACTTCGGCAACGACGATCCTTTCCCTGGCCAAGTAATCGGTCAAGACTTAAACAACTTCATTATTCATGCTACCGCCACAGTATTCGTCACG
>Ga0115002_10002991_pt1 | contig 21540 bp, 15 predicted proteins | sample ArcticOcean_MG_C_8_FD_89576 | JGI IMG/M metagenome (GOLD analysis project Ga0115002, IMG submission 89576) | Marine microbial communities from western Arctic Ocean - ArcticOcean_MG_CB11_86 | ecosystem: Environmental > Aquatic > Marine > Oceanic | place: Arctic Ocean: Canada Basin | collected... | reverse complement strand
CTATCTCTGTTGGGTCGGTTATTCGCTCTGCGTGAACGCCCATTCCCTGTGCGATTACCGAGAGATCGAATGGGGTGGGGAAGTCCATGAAGAGGTAGTTGCTGCCCGGCTCCGGTTCTTTGATGACGTCTCGCTTGTAGATGTCCATGTTGGTCTTGAGAACCCGGTAGGCGCCGTTGTCCAGCACGACCACAACTCCCGGGATGTTGTCGTTGGCGGCTGACCACAGTCCCTGGATGGTCATCATCGCTCCACCATCACCAAGTATTCCAACGACGGGACGATCTGGATTGGCCAGCTTGGTCCCAAAGGTTGCGCCGAGCCCCCATCCGATCGACCCGCTCTTTTTGGACACGAGTTCGTCCGGTGCCAGCGACTGCATGTAGTGGTTGAAGGACAGTCGGTGGCTGGATGAATCGTCCACCACGATGGTCCGCGGTGGGAGGGCGTCAGCTATTTCAGAGAGCGCACGGTCGGGCGACATCGGGACGTTGTGCCACTTCGCTTTTGCGGCTTCCGCGTATCGCTCACGTGCTTCCGTTCGGACACTGGAGATCTGTTGGGTGCGTTTAGCGGCGGCGGCGCGGGCCTCGTCCGTCATGCTTGATTCTAGCGCGTCCGCCAGTTGCGACATGGCTAGCTTCGGGTTTGCCATGATGCCGATATCTGTCGGCTCAGACTTGCCCACCGCGCCCGGTCGCTGGTCGATGTGGATCACGGTGGCCGACTCCGGCATTAGGACGTCGGAGAAGTAGAAGAGATCGGCGAACACCTCTGCGCCTACGGCGAGCAGAGCGTCGGTGTCGTCGAGAAGCTGTCTGTGTTCTCGACGGCGTGTGGCGAGTGCACCCATGTACTGCGGATGGTTTGTCGGGAAGCTGACCTCGGAGCCGCGGGTCGTGTATACCGGCAACCCTAGGAGCTCTGCGATGCGCACGGCTTCGGCAACACCATCGGATTTGGCGACGCGGTTGCCCAGCAGCATCAGCGCGCGCTTGGAGTTTGCGAGTACGTCCGTGATGCGGGCGAGCGCGGCGGGGTCTGGTGCGCTGGACGTGAACATCGGCTTAGACGGGACGATGTTCATCTCCGCCTCGCCGTCCAGCGCATTCCCGGCCAGACCCACGTACACGGGCCCTTTTGGCTCGCTGTTTGCCTCGTTGAACGTACGTCGTATCACGCTCGGCATCTGGTCCGGGTGCGTTACTTCGACGGCCCACTTCGTGACCGGGCGTACAAGCGTCGGCAGGTCGGCCCGAAACTCGGCCAGCTTGCGGGTGTCGTAGTTGCCGGAGATCACCACCATCGGCGTGCCGTCGTTCAGGGCGTCGATCATCAGGCTGATGCCGTTGGCGAGGCCGGAGTCTATGTGTAGCTGGACAAATGCGGCCTTGTTGGTGGCGCGCGCGTACCCATCAGCCATCCCGACTGCGACGCCTTCTTGCAGTGTCAGGATGTACCGAAGATCGGGGTAATCCTCCAGCGCGTCCAGGAAGGGAGATTCACTGGTGCCGGGGTTGCCGAAGATGTGTGTGACGCCCTCGGCCCGGAGCATTTCGAGCAGGGCTTTCTTGCCGGTCATTTTTGTTGACATAGTTGCGGATGATAACCCCGGGAACCTTGTGCGGGTCGGCTAGCGGTGCCAAAAATGTCTGAACACGAAACTGCGCGCAGGTTCGATGACTAGAAGGCTGTTGAATCCCTCGGGGTTTCATATCTCTGATCCATGACCCACCCGGGCATGACCTCGCGATCCGTACTTGGGTCAGGGCGTGTATCAGGCCACTCCGGACAGGAACTCCAACAGAATCTTGTTGAACGTTGCCGGGTCCTCCATGTTGGACATGTGACCAACTCCGGGTATGACGACTTTGCGTGCGCCTGAGATTCCTTCCGCCATCACGTCACCCATGGCGTGAAAGTCGATGAGATCGTGCTCGCCGACAATCACCAGGGTCGGCGAGTTGATAACGCCAAGGGAGTTTACGGTTGGCGTGTCGCGCCCGGCGCCCTTCGCACCGCTGGTCCAGTGCCAACCGGAGTAATCACCGATGATCTCTCCTAACGCGGGAGCGCACGCCGGATTGTTCATCGCCGGTACTAGGAGTTCGTCCTCCAGCCATAGCTTGAGCGCGGCTTCGATCCCGACCTCGTTTGCCAACCCCGCCGCGACACCCATCCGTTGCGGGAAGTCGGTGACCCAGTCGACGCCTCCAAGTGGGGCGTCGACCGGGACCAACGAGAGAATTTTTGAGGGGTGTTCGACGGCGAAATCGACCACGATAGCTCCCCCCATGGAGAGACCGACCAAGTGCGCTTTCTCTGTGCCAAGCGCATCCATGAGGCCCAGCAAGTCGTCCGGGTAGGAGTATGGCGTCGTTGGGGCGTCTGACGACTTCCCGAAGCCACGAACGTCGTAACGGATCACCCGGTAATCCTCGGATAGCATGGCGAACTGGTCGTCCCACATTCGGCGGTCCAACGAGAAGCCGTGGACCAGTATCAAGGGCGTTCCTGATCCGGAGATCTCGTAGTACAGCTTTGTGTCGTTGACGTCTACGTAGCCGGATTCGTAATCGGGCATGGCGGCAGTCATGCGTTACCTGAGCCTTTCGGTTGTGGTCGTTTAGGGCCGTATGATCTATGCGTCCGACAGGCGGAAGGGTTCCGCTGCGGTGGAGCCCTCAGGGAGGCCGGACGGCAGGCGCACGTCCAGCACGTACGGTCGTTTTTCATCTTCAACAATGGCCAGGGCGCGCGCGATTGTGCCGGACACTTCCGCCTCGTCATCCACACGCTCACCATCAAGTCCGTATGCGCGGGCCAGTCCTAACGGGTCGATGCCCTCAAGCCCGACACCGGCAAACGTGCCGGTCTCCGTCATGACCCCGCCTGTGGCTGCAAATATCCTGGAAACGATGCCGTAGGCGGCGTTATTCGGGATTATGTAGAGCACGGGAATGCCATGTGCGACGGCGGTCCAGAAGACGTTATCGGAGTAGTAGACGGAGCCGTCACCAACCAGGCCGATCACCGGCGTGTCGGGTGCTGCGACCTTTGCGCCGGCGGCTGCGCCCATGCCCCAGCCCTCGGACTCACCGGGGCGCCTGAGATGCGTGTTCACCCCGCCGCCCTGTACCTCGGCCATGCACTCGAGCTGTATGGCGAACTGCTCAGATGTGATGATGCCGCCGCCGATCCGCGCAAGTTCTTCTTCGATGGCGTCCAGCAGCACGAGCGGTCGCACTCGTCCCGGCACGATGTGGTCGTCGCCGGGTTGTAGATCAGCACGGCGGGCGGCTCTCAGCGCTGCCGCTTGGCTCAGCACCGTCTTTCGACGATCTGCATACTCGTCTTCGCCGCCATCGATTGCGTTGCGAGATATCTCCAGCAACCGACTTATGGCCTTGTTCTCGTCGGCCACGATTCCGTTGTCCAGTGACGGGAAGTTCTGGAGGTAATTGATGTCGGAGCCGATGGCGAATACTTTGTTCACCGATTTCAGGGTGGCGTAGTCGCCGGGAGTTCCGGCTCCTGTGTGCCGGACGCCGATGGCGAAGATGCAGTCAGGCTTCACGGTCGCTGCCGCTGGCCCAAAAGGACCGCAGTGCAACTGGTGCGCCATCGACATGCCGACGAGGTCCGGGGATGCAACGCCCACCGCTGCGCCAAAGTGTTCCGCAAGCGCCGTGACGGCCGCTGTTGCGCCGCTTTTTGCGATACCGTCGCCGATGTACAGCATTGGTCGTTCGGCGGCGTCGAGGGCGGCTGCGATCTCTATCAGGTCGGAGTCGTCGGCGTGCCCGGCCCGGATGGGCGGCGCTTTGGATGCGACGATGTCCACAGTTACGGGTCCGGCGTCCAGTAGTCGGTCGTACACGGCGAGGTGTACCGGACCGGTGGGGGCAGCAGTAGCCACCTTGATGGCGCGCTCGATCGCCTCGGGCAGGCCTTCGGGTTCGATGATGGACCAGCCGGCTTTGGTGAACGGGGCCGACAGGTGGGTCGGCCCGAAGTCGTGGTCAATGTTCAGCATTACCGAATCGGCAAAGCTGCCTGTGTCGCCGTGGAATGAGATCACCACAACAGGAAGGCCGCCGTTCCAGGCATTGAAGAGCTGTCCGAGCGACTGCGCGAGTCCTGCGCCCAGGTGGACCACCATCACCGCCGGGTCGCCCTGTACCTGTGCGTAACCGCCGGCCATCGCAGCCACCGGGCCTTCATGCAGGGCCAGGATGCCATTCACGTCCGGGTTGACGTGGAGGGCGTCGAAGAACATAGCTTCACGTGAGCCGGAGTTGTAGAACACGTACTTCACGCCGGACGCAGCGAGTTGCTCAACCATCACCTGGGATGGGTTGCCGGTGAACTTACGGGTCGACATGTTTGTGGGCCTCCTGTCGGTCTAACTGTGTTAAGGCGGGTGCTTGTTGGTGGGCAGCAGAAGCGAGATGGTTCGGGCGTGTTGCTAACAGATTTTTGCTCCGGTCCAGGTGAATGTGCCGAGGTGTTCAGGTCCTGGATAGCCGCGTTCACGGTCTTTCCAGACCCTGTCCCAGACACCGTGTTGCGGGAACATTGGGCGTTCAAGAACTTCGGCGCGCTCTACGAACCACTTTGCCTCTTCCGAGGTCATGCCGCTTCGGTCGTCTAACGAACCGCCGATAGCGGTCGCTTCAAAGTACATGTGAGGGCGGATGATGTTGCCGTCGACTACGTGGCATATATATCGAAATACACCCGGTTCTATGATTAGCTCGGTTTCTTCACGCATCTCACGTATGAGGCAATCGTGTAACGATTCCCCGGGTTCGCTGCCGCCTCCGGGGATTTGCCAGTGGTCGCCGTCTTCCGGGGGATTGAACCGGACCATCAGCATCGAATACGAATACGAGTCCGCTGCAGCGCTGCGGCCCTATTTCGAAGCTGTTGTTGGTCAACGTGGTTCCTCTCACGCCGGGATGATAGGTGATATTGGCGTGAGAGGGGGGTCGGCTTGTCTGGGCCCGCTTGATAGAGGACTTAGGTGTTCGCAGGTAGCACGAGCTTCAAGCGAATTGTCATTCTGAGGAGCTTGCGACGAAGAATCTCGCCGTCGGAAATCGTTTGCGCGTCTGGTCAGCTTGACGACGGTGATCTGCGAGATCCTTCGCTCCACTCAGGTTGCCTTTTGGTTGGACGGCCCGTTGCGAAACCGGAGAATCCTGCGGACTCCTGGCGCTTCACCATAGCCGGTTGGTCAAATACCTCTACCGGCGGTAGCTCTCCCCCAAACTTCTCGATCTGCACCAGTGTTGTGTGGGAGATCGGTCCTTGAGCAAGGCGCGAGGTGCCTCTGTCCAGCGTCAGTACGTTGGGGTTGCCGTGGCGGTCTAGCCCTCCGGGCGTAACCGGGTCGTACCAGGCTCCCGTCGACAGGTTCACCACTCCGGGCCGAATGCCATCGCTGAGTCTGACACCGGCAAGGCACTGGCCTCGGTCGTTGAACACACGCACCACATCGCCGTCTTTGATCCCTCGTGATGCTGCGTCGACGGGATTGACGGTTATCGGCTCACGCCCCTGCACCTTGCTTGCCACGCTCACCGAGCCGGGATCGTGCTGGCTGTGCAACCGGGTGGTTGGCTGGTTCGAGATCAGGTGGATCGGGAATGAGTTGCTGCGCTCCGACCCCAGCCATTCAACGGGCTCCAGCCATGTGGGGTGACCCGGGCAGTCGTCGTAGTTAAAACTGTCGATAGTCTCAGAGAATATCTCGATCTTGCCCGACGGCGTCTTGAGCGGGTTATTAACCGGGTCGTTTCGGAACTCGGACAGGTGAACCCGGTCAAACTCCCCGGTCGGCAGCTCCAGCTCGCCGTCCTTCCAGAAGTCATCGAACTCGGGAATATCGATGTCTTCTCGTCGTTTAAGTTGTTCACGGAATCCGCCGTAAAGATGACGCAGCCAGTCGTCTTCGGTTCGACCCTCGGTGAACGCGTCATCCACGCCCATTTGCGCCGCTATCCCGGCGAATATGTCGTAATCGCTTCGCGCCTGACCAACCGGCGGGATCGCCTGCTGCATCGGGAATATAAAGGTGTCTTCCGGCGCGCGCCCGATGTCGTTCCGCTCTAACGAAGTGGTGGCGGGTAGGACGATGTCGGAGTGCCGGGCCGTGGCGGTCCAAAACGACTCGTTGAGGATGATCGTCTCGGGCTTTTGCCATGCCACCGCCATGCGATTCAGGTCCTGGTGATGGTGGAACGGGTTGCCTCCGCACCAGTAGATCAAGCGTGCGTCCGGGTAGGTAAGGCGGCTGCCGTTGTAGTCGAACTCCTCGCCGGGTTTTTCCAGCATCTCCGTGATTCGGGAGACCGGTATGAAGCCCCGAACAGGGTTGGTCCCCTGTGGGAAGGTCAGGCCGGAGACGCGTCTTGCTTCTCTGCCGGTGCGCCCGAAAGCGCCGTATCCGTAGCCAACTCCGCCGCCCGGTAGGCCGATCTGGCCGAGCATCGCCGCCAGGGTCGCTGCCATCCAGTAGGGCTGCTCGCCGTGGTCACCGCGTTGTAGCGAGTAGGCGACCGTGACGAGCGTGCGTTTGGACGCCATACGTCGTGCGAGTTCACGGATCTTGTCCGCCGGGATGCCGCATATCGCAGCAGCCCAGTCAGCGTCTTTTGGCTGGCCGTCTGACTGGCCAAGGAGGTATGTCTCAAAACGGTCGTATCCGTGGCAGTGGGTCTCGAGAAAGCTCCGGTCGGCGAGTTCTTCCACGGCCAGCGTGTGGGCCAGTCCCAGCATGAGCGCCGTGTCCGAGTTCGGCCTCGGGGCCAGCCATTCGGCATCCAGATTTTCGGCGGCGTCTTCTCGTAGCGGGCTGATGTTGACGAACTCTACGCCGTTCAATTTGCAACGATTTAGCCAGTGCTGCGCCGTGTGTTTGCCCGCACCGCCGGCGCTGATCTGCGTGTTCTTGGGCGGCATTCCACCGAACATGACGATTAGCCCGGTGTGCTCCGCAATCACGGGCCACACGGTTTGCTCCTGCGTGAACAGCATGTGGCCGATCCCGAAGACGTGCGGGACTATGACCTCGCTGGCGGCGGAACTGTAGGTATTGCTGGAGGCTGTGTAGCCGCCGATGGTGTTGAGGAAGCGGTGGATCTGGCTCAGTGCGTGATGGAACCGGCCTGCCGACGCCCAGCCGTAAGAGCCGCCGTATATGGCCTTGTTCCCGTGGGTGTGTATAACCCGGGTGAGTTCGTTTCCGACCAGCTCGAACGCCCGCTCCCAACTGACAGGAACGAAGGGCTCGCTCCCACGACCGCCACGATTCGCCTGGGGACCGTGTTCCAGCCAGCCGCTTCGGACCATGGGCTGTGTGATCCGGGATTTGTGGTGGACCGCGCTCGGGATCGACTGGCCGATGGGAGATGGATCGGGATCGTCAGCCCACGGATGCGCCGCGACTATCTGGCCGTCTTCTACGTCGACGTCATAAACGCCCCAGTGCATGGACATGCGTGTGCGCTTCTTGAGCGGTCCGGTCAAAGCAGGCTCCCGGCTGGTGGATTACAGAACCGACACATTATGCCGGTAGGATCACAAGGAAGTGAACGTCGAAAGTGTGTCGGCGCGGGATCAGGCCCTGAGAATTTCCCGTCGAGCCAGTATTCGTTCGACCAGGGGCTGCATGCCCATTTCGCGGGCGGGCGCAAGTGCTTTATCGTGAAGGCTCGTAGCCTTCTCGCTGTCACTCTCGGCATCGCGATCCAACAGTATCTGGGCATAGTCAGATTGCGTCCAGGCCAGTTAGAGCCGGAACTCGCCTTTACGACAAAGCATCCATAGATGCCTCAAAATGCTCACCGCATCATCGTGTCGGCCAAGCGCTGCGGTGAACATTCCCATGTGTCTGTCGTACGGCACCAAAGCTACGTCTGTGATGATCCCGGCGTGAGGCAATAGCTTTCCGTACACTCGCTCGATCTCTTTCAGGTCACCGTCTGATCGACCGCGAGATAGGTAAGACACCCGACACCGAGCTTTTGTGCGCATGACCGTTGAAGTCGGCACGTGTGCATCCACAGGCGTTAACGGCCTTGTGGATCGGGTTCCGTCATTCCCGCCTGGTGCGGGAACGACGGTTAAATAGACCACACTCCGGGGGACTAACCTCCGACGGCGCTTGCCACCATGTCGCCGAACTGGACCGTGCCGATGCACTTGTCGCCTTCGTCAGCGATGTCACGCGTTCGGAATCCTTCAGACATGACTGCGTCGATGGCTTTTTCGATGGCGTCTGCCTCTTCGTGAAGGCCAAACGACCACCGAAGCATAAATGCACTGCTGATGAGTGATGCGACCGGGTTGGCCACGCCGTGTCCAGAGATGTCCGGGGCACTGCCGTGGATGGGTTCGTACAACGCGGGCTTTCCACCACGACGGCGACGGACACCCTTTTTCGGCGGCGGGCTGGTCAGGCTGGCCGACGGAAGCATTCCCATGGAACCGGACAGCACGGACGCCTCATCCGAGAGGATGTCGCCGAAGGTGTTTTCTGTCACGATCACGTCAAACTGCGCCGGGTTGGTGATCAACTGCATTGCTGCGTTATCTACCAATACATGGTCCAGTTCCACGTCACGGTACTCGTGGTGGAGCTCGGTGGTGATTTCACGCCATAGACGGCCGGTTTCAAGCACGTTCGCCTTGTCGACAGAAGTGAGCTTCTTGCGGCGATTGCGCGCCATTTCGAAGCCGACGCGTACGATTCGTTCAATTTCCTTCTCGGTGTACGAGAGGGTATCGACAGCTCGTCGTCCCCTGGCATTCTCCCAGCGCTTTTTGGGTCGGCCAAAATACAGGCCACCGGTCAGCTCCCGGAGGATAACCATGTCGACGCCCTCCAACCGCTCCGGGCGGAGCGGGGAGGAGCCCACAAGATCCGGGTAAACCTTGATCGGCCGGACGTTTGCGAACAGGCCAAGTTCTTTGCGTATGCGGAGGATGCCGTCTTCAGGTCGGGTTTTCGCTCGCGGGTCGTCCCACTTCGGTCCGCCCACGGCACCGAACAGGATGGCATCACACCCGAGAATCGTGTCCATCGTCTCTGCGGGTAGCGGTGTGCCGTATTTGTCTATTGCACAGCCGCCCATTTCACCAGTTCTCCAGGTGAAATCGTGCCCGTAACGTCGTCCGATGGCGTCGAGCACTTTTACGGATTCGGCCGTGACTTCCGGTCCAATCCCGTCCCCACCGATGACAGCGATCTTTAGGTCCAAGGTTCTTTTCTCCGTTTTGGGCGACTACCAGCGTGCTGGGTGCGCCTCTTCAAAGTCGGTAATTTCGTTGTTGTTCTGGAGTGAGCGTTCGATCTCGTCGAGGCCCTGGACCAGAGATTCCTGACGGAAGGGCTCCATCTCGAAAGATTCCGAGAAGTCTTCATCGTCGTAAACGCGTCTGGCTTCTACGTCCACGGTCAAGGTGTAGCCGGGATTCCGAAGCGCACGGGCCAGGATGGTGTCCACACTGGCCTGAGAAAGAATGACGGGCGCCATGCCGTTCTGAAAGCAGTTGCTTCTGAAGATATCGCCAAAACTTGGGGCGATGATGGCCGTGAAGCCGTATTCCTTCAACGCCCAGGGCGCATGCTCCCGAGATGAACCTGAACCGAAGTTGGGTCCGGCAACGAGAATTGGGGCGTTCTGGTATTCCGCCCTATTGAGGATGAAATCAGGATTGGGGACGCCGTCTTCCAGGTATCTCCAGTTGAAGAATGCGAACTCGCCGAAACCGGTCCGTTCAATCCGCTTCAAGAACTGTTTTGGGATGACCTGGTCTGTGTCCACGTTCGCCATGTCAAGCGGAGCGACAATCCCGGTTACTTTTTTGAGAGGATCCAATGTTTTGTCCTGTTGCTCGGTAGTCTCAGATTTTTGAGGAGCTATGCCTGTGAGGGCAGGGCTCCTCTCCAGATTGTGGCGGTTTCTGGGTTACGAATTATTTTCCGACCGTTTTCGCCGGGCCAGCACGAGATTATGCCTGATTTCTTGTGCCCGATGAAGCCGGTACACAACAATAACCGTTAATCCTAGCGGTAGGACCTGAAAAAGGTCTGACAAGACCAGCAATCGTCCCGCTTCCGCCCAGTCTCCTATGTCTTCGCGTCCGACAAAAAAACCAATCCCTCTGGGTCCGAACAGGATAGCGGCGATAACAAATGTCCACCATGAGGTAATGATTTTTCCGTCTGAAGTTCTAGCATTCTGCCACGCTCGTCGGTTTTTGGTATCCGAGGACCCAGATGCCTGCGCAAGTTCCCTAACGATACGGGTGGGTTTGACCAGATTCATTATCGGTATAAAAAACCAGCCGACTACCCATCCCGGTGTGTACTTTTGACCCGCAATACGTAGGTGTTGAAGATTGGAACTGGCACGGTGTATGAAAAGGGCGAACGTGATGATGAGTGCGATGTTGGACAGGAGGATGAAGGACCAGACCAGGGAGCGATTCAACCGGTAGTCGTTCATGGTCCGGGCAATGTCGACCAACGTGGAACATGCGGTCGTCTCGGCGACCAGGTCCTCTATGGATTCACATTCGATCGCCTGTTCATCGGCGAAACTCAGAAGCTCCTGAGTGTTGGCGCTGTTTGACGGAAGATTCGTTAGCCCGGAGGATTTGTAGTCATTGATGACATTTAGCATCTTGCTATCGACCCAGGCCAGTGCGAGCGAGAGAATCATCATCAGGGCCACGATTCCGGCTAGCGCCCTGAATAGCGTCGCCCCCGATTGGTAGCGGGGCTGATCTTGGTTGGGAGTCATATGTTGACCGGATGCTCGCGTCAGTGCCGGCTACGGTGCCGGGCTGTTGCCGCTGCTGAAGTGGAGGCGTTTAAGCCTCCACGCTCTCCCAGTCTCGTACGTCAACGAAATGGCCTTCGATTGCCGCCGCCGCCGCCATCTCTGGACTAACAAGGTGCGTGCGTCCGCCACGACCCTGTCGTCCTTCAAAGTTACGGTTGGATGTTGAAGCGCAGCGCTCGCCGGGTGCGAGGATGTCCGGGTTCATTCCCAGGCACATGGAACACCCTGCCGTCCGCCACTCGAAACCGGCGTCGATCAGGATCTGATCCAGTCCTTCTTCCTCCGCCATTTTCTTCATAGGCGTTGAGCCAGGCACCACCATGGCGCGAACGCCCGGCGCTACTTTGCGGCCCTTTGCGATCTCGGCGGCGGCCCGAATGTCCTCGATCCTGCCGTTGGTGCAGGAGCCGATGAATACCCGGTCGATTTTAATGTCCGTGACGCGCTGTCCGGCGGTGAGGCCCATGTAGTCCAGGGCTCGAGCAGCATTTTCCTGCTCATCAGGCGACTCGAAATCCTCTGGAGACGGCACGTTTCCGGTGATCTCGGCGACCTGACCGGGGTTGGTGCCCCAGGTAACCCGTGGCTCGATCGCTGATGCGTCGATCTCGACTATTGCGTCGAACTCAGCGCCTTCGTCGGTTGTGAACTGCTTCCAGCCTTCTACCGCCTCGTCATAAGCTGCGCCGTGCGGGACCTTTTTGCGGCCTCTCAGGTAATCAAATGTCTTCTCGTCCGGGGCGATCATCCCGGCCCGTGCGCCGCCTTCGATGCTCATATTGCATACGGTCATTCGGGCCTCCATAGAGAGGTCTCGGATCGCCTGACCTGTGTACTCGATAACGTGCCCTACGCCGCCAGCGACACCGATCTGTCCGATGATGGACAGGATCAGGTCTTTCCCGGTTACTCCGGCTTGGAGGTCACCGCTTACGCGAACTTCCATCGTCTTCGGGCGTGCCTGCATCAGGCACTGCGTGGCGAGCACGTGCTCCACCTCTGAGGTGCCGATACCGAACGCCAGCGCGCCGAACGCGCCGTGGGTTGCGGTGTGGCTGTCTCCGCAGACGATGGTCATACCGGGCTGGGTTGCGCCCATCTCCGGGCCGATCACGTGGACGATGCCCTGTTCCGGGGAGTACATGTCAAAAAGTTCTATGCCAAAGTCGCGTGTGTTGTCGTTCAGCGTGTCCAACTGTTGTTTCGCGATCGGGTCTTCGATCACCACTTCTGTATCGCGTGGCGTGGTCGGGACGTCGTGGTCCGCCACGGCAAGTACTAGATCGGGCCTTCGGACCTTGCGTTCGGCCAGTCGGAGACCTTCAAACGCCTGTGGCGATGTCACCTCGTGGATGAGGTGGAGGTCGATGTAAAGAAGAGAAGGTTTACCTTCCTCTTCCTGTACAACGTGCTTCTCCCAGATCTTCTCGAACATCGTCTTAGGCATGGCTTGAATCAATCTCTCCATTTTTAATGTCGGCTTTGATACTGGGAGGGGCTATCGGGCCCCGGACAGAATTACGGTTTTAGTTATTACTTGTCGCTTACTCGGAGAAGGTTAGCTCGGTCTGATCAGGACCGAGAACGCTCATCCGGTTAATTGCGTTGATGTACGCCTTTGCGGAGGCGACGATTATGTCGGTGTCGCCGCCACGTCCAGCGTAGATGTGACCAGCCTCGTCCTCGACACGGATCGTCACCTCGCCAATGGCGTCGATGCCGTCCGTTACGGATGCCACCGCAAACTCGGTCAGGTTGCACGACTGTTCGACGATCTGGTCGACCGCCTTACATACGGCGTCTACCGGTCCTGTGCCCTCCGCCGTGGCGGTTTTCGTGCCTCCGTCTGGGAGTCCCACGGTCACCGTTGCAACCGGCGTCACCATGTCCCCGGCCTCAACTTTCACGCCCTCGAATCGATACTGAGGAGACGTGTCGGACGAGCGGTGGTGCTCCGACATTAGCGCCTGCAGGTCAAAGTCAGTGACCTCACGCTTGGTGTCGGCCAGGTCCTTGTACCGCGGGAACAGATCGGTCAGTTCCTCATCGCTGAGCTCGAATCCCAGATCACCGAGTCGTGATCGGAGTCCCGCCCGGCCTGAGAGCTTACCCATGACGATGGCCTCGCCACGCCAGCCGACAGACTCCGGCTCCATGATCTCGAACGTTGTGCGTTCTTTGATATAGGCGTCCTGGTGGATGCCCGAGCCGTGTCTGAAAGCGTTCTGACCGACGATGGCCTTGTTCGGCTGGATGGCGAACCCGAACAGGTCCGCAACCAGCCGACTTGATGGGCCGATCTCTTTGGTATTGATATTGCTCTTGACGCCGTAGTGGTCCTGGCGGGTTTCCAGAGCCATGATCACCTCTTCTAGAGAGGCGTTTCCGGCGCGTTCGCCAAGCCCGTTGATGCACCCCTCAACCTGCCGTGCCCCGTTTTCCACCGCGGCCAGGCTGTTGGCGGCGGCTAGTCCGAGGTCGTTGTGGCAGTGGACGCTTATGGTGGCTTTGTCGATGTTCGGAACGTTATCGAAGACGCCCTTGATGAGCGCTCCAAACTCTTCCGGGTTTGAGTAACCGACGGTGTCCGGGATGTTGACGGTAGTCGCTCCGGCGTCGATCACCGCTTCGACCAGTTTGTAGAGCCATACGGGGTCCGTCCGCGTGGCGTCCATCGGCGAGAACTCGACGTCGTCGCAGAGCGCTTTTGCCCGGGTCACAGCGTCAACGGCCATCCCGAGGATGTCCTCTGCGCCTTTGCGCATTTGGTGCGCCATGTGGATCTCAGAGGTCGAAAGGAAGGTGTGGATGCGCGGGCGCTCGGCGTCCTTGATCGCTTCCCACGCCGCATCAATATCACCGGGCACTGCGCGGGCGAGCGAGCAGATGATTGGGCCCTTGATCTCACGGGCGATCTGCTGGACGGCTTCAAAGTCTCCGGGGGAGCTTGCGGCAAACCCGGCCTCGATCACGTCGACACCAAGTTTCTGGAGCTGCCGCGCTATCCGGAACTTTTCCTCCGGAGTCAGGCCGGCTCCGGCTGACTGCTCACCATCCCTGAGGGTGGTGTCGAAGATGATGACTTTGTCGTTGTTTGCTACGTCGGTCTCTGCCATTTTTGAACTCCCGCCCCGGTCCTGATTGACGCGGTCCCTGTAAGCGCCCTTCGAGAACCTCAGGGTGCTACGTTTTGCCTCAGAGTGCTGTCTCAAACGCTCCAGGGTGCGGCCATATTTTCGGGGTTAGGTTGTCGACTCCAGCCAGGGCATCATGCTGCGCAGCTCACGGCCGATCTCTTCAACCGGGTGAGATACGTCTGCCGCCTGCAACGCCTTGTAGCGGTGCAGACCTTCGTCGTTCTCCGCAATCCATTCCCGGGCGAACTCGCCGGACTGGATCTGCCTGAGAACCTCTTGCATGTTTTCCTTGACCTCAGGGCCGATGATTTCCGGTCCCCGGGTGTAGTCGCCGTACTCCGCTGTCGTGCTGATGGAGTGGCGCATACCTTCCAGGCCGCCGGTGTAGATGAGGTCCACGATCAACTTCAGCTCGTGGAGAACTTCAAAGTAGGCCGACTCCGGCTGGTAACCGGCTTCTGTGAGCACCTCGAAGCCGGCCTTGATAAGGGACGTAACTCCGCCGCAGAGAACGGCCTGCTCGCCGAAGAGGTCGGTCTCCGTTTCCTCTTTGAATGTCGTCTCAAGGATTCCTGCGCGGCCGCTGCCGATACCTGCGCCGTAGGCCAGCGCACGGGCATGAGCGTTCCCTGTGGCGTCCTGGTGGACAGCGATCAGGGACGGTACGCCGAGCCCTCGCTCGAACACCGCTCGTACGCGGTGGCCGGGGGCCTTGGGTGCGATCATCGTGACGTCGACGCCCTCTGGAGGCTCGACCTGTTTGTAGTGGATGACGAAACCGTGGGCGAACATCAGCATGTTGCCCGCCTCCAGGTTGTCAGCGACCTCGTCCTTATACACCTTGGCCACTGTCGTGTCCGGGAGGCAGAACATCACGACGTCCGCCGCCTTCGCAGCGTCCGCAACGGTCATGACTTCCAGTCCGTCTTCCTCGGCCTTGGCCTTGGATTTTGAGCCTTCGTAGAGGCCGACCACTACGTCAAAACCGCTGTCATGCAAATTTTGGGCGTGTGCGTGGCCCTGGCTGCCATAGCCGAGGATCGCGATCTTTGACTCCTTCAATGGAGTCGTGTCGATGTCCTTGTCGTAGTAGAGAGTCGCCATCCAGATTCCTTTTGGCGTTTAAACGCCGCTTTAGTTGATTAACGGGTGTCGGGTTTGTCTCGGTGTTATTGGGGCCCAGATTAGACGCTGCCGGATCCCAGACCCTCGCGGGCGATGATGTTACTGCTGATCTGATCGCCGTAGGTACCGTCTTCGTCGCCCTGCGAAAGCGCAGAGCGCAGCATTGCGACCCGTCCGGTGCGCATGACCTGCTCAACTCCGAACTCATCCATCAAGGTGATCATGGAGTCGATCTTTGCCGTATCACCCGTAATCTCCATCGTCAGGGCCTCTGCGCCTACGTCGACGATGCTGACCCGGAAGATGTTCGCAAGCTGGATGACGCGGTGTCGGCTTTCAGGATCCGCTTTGACTCGGACCATAGCCATTTCACGCCACACGACGTTGTTGTCGCTGATGTCTGCCACCTCTACAACCTCGATCAGCTTGTCCAGATGTTTTGCGATGTGACCGACGGTCGATGGATCGCCCTCCGCCACAAAGGTCATCCGGGAGAGATCTCTCTGCTCGGAAGCTCCCACGGCGAGGCTGGCGATGTTGATGCCGCGTCGTCGGAACAGGCTCGCAATACGGGCCAGGACGCCGGGCTTGTTTTCGACCAGCGCGACGAGCGTTCGTCGCGCCAGTCCGTTAGCCATTATTTCCACCATTAGAGGTTCTCCTCTATTAGTTGGGCCACGGACTGACCAGACGGGATCATTGGGAACACGTTTTCGTCCCGGTAGATGACGAAGTCGATGATGAACGGCCCGTCGTGGGCGCGAGCGGCATTGATTGCGCCTTCCATCTCGTCCTGGTTCGTCACTCTCAGGGCTTTGATGCCGTAGGCGTCCGCCAGTTTCACGAAGTCCGGGTTGCCGGTGTAAGTGTTTGCGTAGAAGTTCTTGTCGAACACCATGTCCTGCCACTGCGTGATCATCCCGAGCATGTTGTTGTTCAGGATCGCGATCTTGACCGGCAGATTGTTCTCGGCGATCGTCGCAAACTCGGACAGGGTCATCTGTATGCCGCCGTCGCCGGCGAACGTCCAGACCTCTTTATCAGGGTGCGCGAGCTGAGCGCCCATCGCCGCCGGAACCTCATAGCCCATCGTTCCGGCGCCGCCGGACGAGAACCATGAGTTGGCGTTCTTGAACTGGTAGTGCTGCGCCGCCCACATCTGGTGTTGTCCAACGCCAGATACGATCAGCGCGTCGCCCTTTGTGGCGTCTGAAATCGCCTTAACGACGTGCTGCCCAAGCAGTTCTTCGGTCTCACGGATCTTCAAAGACGGGTGGTCCGCTTTGAGTTGTTCGACGTGCTGGATCCACTTGGTGTGCGTCGTCTTGTTGACCTGCGGGTTCAGCTGATTGAGGACGTGTTTCACGTCTCCCATCACCGGGGCTTCGACCTTGACGTTCTTGCCCAGTTCTGCCGGGTCGATGTCGATATGAATCTTTTTGGCGTTCGGTGCGAATCGTTTCGTATCGCCGGTGATCCGGTCATCGAAGCGACCGCCGATGTTGACTATCAGGTCCGCCTGGTCCAGTGCGAGGCTGGAATATGCCATGCCGTGCATGCCCGGGAACCCGGTGCTGAGCACGTGGTCCTCAGGGAATGCGCTGATGCCCAACATCGTAGTGATCACCGGGATCTGGGCGTTTTCAGCCAGTTCCCGCAGTTCTTTGTAAGCGCGCGAGATGATGACGCCGTGTCCGGCCAGGATGACCGGGCGTTCGGCCTCATTAATCAGCGCTGCTGCTGCTGCGACTTCGCTTTCTTCAGCGGTAGTCGGTGGGTTATAGCCGCGCAGTGAGACCGGCTTGTCCCACTCGGCCTCGTCGAACTCGATCTCCCCGGCTTGGACGTCTCGGGGGATGTCGATCAGGACGGGACCGGGCCGGCCGCTGCGTGCGATGTAGAACGCTTCCTTTATGGTTGCGGCCAGGTCGGCCGTGTCCATCACAAGGTAGTTGTGCTTTGTGACCGGTAGAGTTGCACCTGTGATATCGGTCTCCTGGAAGGCGTCGCTGCCTATTGCTCCGCGCCCGACCTGGCCTGTGATAGCGACGACGGCTACTGAGTCCATCATCGCCGTGGCCAGCCCCGTGATGAGGTTGGTCGCTCCGGGTCCTGACGTCGCCATGCAGACGCCAACCCTGCCGGAGGCGCGTGCGTAACCGTCTGCCGCCAGACTGGCACCCTCTTCGTGACGTACCAGTACGTGGCGCAGCTCCGGATAACTTCCAAGCGTTGCATAGAGCGGCAAAATCGCTCCGCCCGGAAGCCCGAATACGACATCGACGCCCTCACGAATGAGTGCGTCGCAGACGATCTGGCCACCTGTCTTAATCATCATTACCTGTCTTCCGGGCCTTCCGGGCCCGGTCATCTGTTTATCAGCGATGCCCGCTGATCGTTTAACCCCCTCTCCCAGCGGGAGAGGATCTTGAGCCCACGCTGAAACTCTCGTGAGAACTCACCCTGAGGTTCTCGAAGGGTTGGCGGGGAATTTTGACTTTGGAAAATCGCACAAAAAAAGCCCCGCCCTCTCAAAGGACGAGACTTGTTCCCGCGGTACCACCTTTGTTGCCTCAATCCGGGTTATCGCCGGACAAGACCACTTGATGCCAGTAACGGGGGCAACCGTCGGACCCTAGTAACTCCACCTTGCATGGAGGCGTTCAAGTCAGAAGCTCAGGGGCGAGTTCTCATAAGTCGGGCACCGGTTCACACAACCACCGGCTCAGCCCGCCTATCCGGTACTACTCCCCGTCAAAGCGCATAGAAGTAATTATATTGACTGTGGATAACAGTAGTCAACGAATTTTGGGATTGTGCGTTTGGCACACCCACAACAAACGTACCGGTCTTTAATGGCGCCACGCACTTCGGCTTCCATTTCTGGAGGCTATTCGCCTTCCTCGTGGATCACCGTGCCGTGGTCGCGCACTTTGGCGAAAACCTCATCTTCGGTATCGCCGCTGACGGTCCAGTCGCAATCCATGCCCAGGTCGGAGCAAGCGTATGCCTTAGTCAATGGTTTGGTTCTCCCTCTGTCGCCGAGTAGTTTTCTGGCGTCTGCATCTTGGGGAAGATTAGTCGGTCGTTCTTTCGGGAATCAGGAACATGATCACCCCGATTCCGAACACGATGCTGGCGGCGATGGTCCATATATCGCCGCTGCGGAGGCCCGAGATCAGAAACAGCGGGGCGCAGACAAGAAAGAGGATCGATCCCGCCGTTTGAAGTCGTTCGTTGGTCAAAACGTCAATATTGTTGAATCGTATGACGCGGTTTCCTGTCTCCGAAATGAATGCAGTTCTTCGCTGATCCGTTCTCCCCCTGTTTGGAGTGACCGCCTCCGTCGACTTAGATCAAAAGTTTGTGATTGGCACAGTAGAAATCGACCACGTAAGGGCCTATCGGTTGTAGGCGACGAAATCGGTATTCGGCTAGTTCGCGATTACGAAGCGCCGACCAGAGATTTCTTTCTGTCTCTGTTGATTGTTTTCGTAAGCTGCTGGCTCGTTGGACCAAAGGTGTATTCCGGTTGAAGGAAGTTGCTGACTCACCCTAACCCGCGGAGGGGAGAGGGAATGTGTCACACCCATACATTGCAGGTGTAGATGCTGATGGACGTGGCGGTGCCTTGGGGCTCTGAAAAAATGGGGTTCGGGAATGAGGGACCCGGGTTGCACCCGTGCCAGTGGGGGAGGGGCGCGTCGACACCTTGTTGTACGTCTCAAGCCACGCAGACACGCGTCTGCCTGTTATGCGGATGTCCCTACGGTTTTCGTGATTTGGCCCGAGGTAGTACTGGGTTTTGGGCCTGTGAACTGGTTTTGCAGCGCGTCCGGCGATTTTCGCCTGCCAATTGCACGGCTCCACCGGGCTTTGTGAATTCAAGGTGATGGTATTCTGCCGAGTCTCTACTGGTAGCCGAAGAACATACATATGATGGCCACGATGTTGATCGTGCCTGACCATTACGACGGGAGTCTTCTTGAGCGACGCAGCTGATATCCGGAGTTTCATATGGGACGACTTAGACGCCGTTTTTGACCTGCGAGCCGCGGTCACGGGTATCCCCGATGCGGACCAGGACGAAGAGCGATCGCACTTCCGGGCACGTCTTGAGCTTCCCGGGGCCGACCCTCTGGATAACGTTTTTGTTGCGCATCAGTCGGGCGCGCTGGTCGGGTGCGCTATCGCCTCGGTCGAAACGGCAATCGGTCGTGCCGTTGGCGAGTTCGGCGTGATCGATTCGGCGAGAGGGCAGGGCGTCGCACGGTTACTGCTGGCGGCTCTTGAGGCGCGTGGCGCTGCGGCCGGAGTGGCGGTACATCAGGTGAACGTCCATCACTCAAATAAAATGCTAAGTACCTTTATGAAGGCGGCCGGGTACGACCAGATTCGGACATTTAACGAGTTGAAATACCGGCCCGCCCCGGCCTACCTCGAGGGCGACTACCGACCTTTGCCGGACGGTGTCTCGCTGCGCGCCTTTGAATCAGGGAGCGACGAGGTGTCACTGGCGTCGGTGCAGAACGCCGCATTTGAGGGCTCGTTCGGGTTTGCACCGAACACGCCGGAGCAGATCGCTGGGTACGTCGCAATGAGGGGTGCCCCGGGCGACATTTTGATTGCCGAGGACGTTAACGGCGACGTGATCGGATATGTGTGGACGAGCGTCTCCGAGGGTGATGACGAGATCTCAGGGATGATCGAGATGACCGGCGTTCGACCAGACCAGCGTGGGCGTGGTGTTGGATCGGCCGTGATAGCCGCCGGTTTGCGTCACCTGCGGGAGCGTGGCGTAGGTGTGATCGACCTTGAGGTGGATGGCGAGAACCTGTCCGCACGGCGCATCTACAAAGACCTCGGGTTCAAGAAGGTCGGCGAACAGCTCTGGTACCAGAAGAACCTTATCGAGTAAGGACTCCGGCGGAGCGAGCGGTGCACCCGCCCGTGTGTCTAGTCCGCGGCCGGGGCTCCGGACGCGTTACCGATAGCCAGCGATCCAAGGACTCGTTCTTCGGCCAACCCGCAGAACACGCCCATCAACCGGTCTACCGCGACGCCCCATCCAAGTTGCAAGGCTCGTTCACGTGCGGCACGTCCCATGATCGTCCTGAGGTGATCGTTTGTGATCAGGATCTCGATGCGTTGAATAAATGCAGACGGGCAGCGTGAGGGGATCAGATAGCCGGTTTCGCCCTCTTTGACGATCGACGGTAGTCCGCCAACCCGGGATGCCACCACGGGCGTCCCGCACGACATCGCCTCAAGGGCCGCCAGACCAAAACTTTCGTAATAAGACGGGAACACGCAGACGTCAGCCGCCGAGTAGTACTCCGGCAACTGGTCCTGCTTCACCGAGGGTAGGAACCTCACCCGATCGGTGATGCCAAGGCGATCCACGACCTGTCCAAGTCGCCGTCGTTCGGGGTCGATTTCGTCCCCGCCGATCACGAGAAGCGTGACGCCGTCCTCTTCCTCCATGCCTGCGACGGACTGGATGAGAATCTCGATTCCCTTAAGCCGCTCGACACGTCCGACGTACATCAGGATCTTGCCGGTCTCCGGCAGTCCGAGTTTTCCACGAGAAATAAGCTTGTCGTGGGGCCGGAACATCTTTGTGTCGACGCCCGGCGGGATGATCAGGACATCGTCACGGTTTGCACCGTAAAGCTCCGCAAGGAGATCGCGCTCATGTGCGCTCCAGGCGATGATCTTGTCCGTATTTCGGGCTATCTGGCGTTCGCCGGAAGCCCTTTGCGGAACCTCGACCTCGCCCGGTCGAGCCCGTCGTTTGACCTCGGCCAGTGTGTGAAAACTGGTGACATGCGGCAGCGCCCATCGGGTCGCAAGTTCTTCGCCGACAAGACCTGATAGCCAGTAGTGGCTCACGATTACGTCGTACTCGCCGTCCTCTTCGCTAACGAAATCTGCGACGCCATCTGTGAACTCCGGGAGGAGGTCAAAGACGCCATTCTTTTCCGGCCTGACCGGCCCCGCTTCCAGGTGGATCACGCGGGCACCGTGAGCAAGCTCAATAATCTGCGGATCAGCCGGGTCGTGAGATCGGGTGAAGACGTCTACCTTGACGCCCCGTGATGCCAGTTCATTAACCGTCGCCAAAACGTACACGTTCATACCACCGGCGTCTTTTTCGCCGGCGCGTACAACGGGACAGCCGTGGACCGTCAAGACGGCCACGCGAAGTTCCGGGGTGTCTGGAAACTCTGGGAACCCGAGGCCGTTAGCCGCGGGTAACGACCAGGTTGTAGAGGGAACGGTCATGGGCTCCAAGGTGGTACTTGTAGGACTCATCGCCACGAAGGAAGTCGAAGTATCGAATCCCGTTTTCGATGGCCAGTTTGATGGTCATTGCATGGTTGAGCAGTCCAACGCTAAGCGCTCGCTGCTCGGGGTCGTAT
>Ga0115002_10002990_pt1 | contig 21553 bp, 20 predicted proteins | sample ArcticOcean_MG_C_8_FD_89576 | JGI IMG/M metagenome (GOLD analysis project Ga0115002, IMG submission 89576) | Marine microbial communities from western Arctic Ocean - ArcticOcean_MG_CB11_86 | ecosystem: Environmental > Aquatic > Marine > Oceanic | place: Arctic Ocean: Canada Basin | collected... | reverse complement strand
AGCTGAGACATAGCTTTTCACATTGATATCGCGGCCACTTAGGTAGGACAGCCCCAATTAGGCGTCAAGCCGGTCCGTTCTGCCGACGCCATCCCCTGGCCGTGATATGATGGGCGATCGAGTAGCAGAGAGCATGATGGAAGAGCCGGGTCTTCTCTACACCCTTATTGTCGTTGCCGTGGTCGTGATCGGATTGGTGGTCATGATCCGCCAGATGCGGCGATTCCAAAATGATTCCGAATACCTCGCCCGCACGATCGCCTCGGTGCTGCGCACCCAGAGCGAGCTGGCCGGCCGGTTCGATCAGTTGGCTGCCGATTCCGACTCACGGCAGGCGAGCCTCAGCCAGGGCTTGAACGAACGCCTGGATTCGGTATCGAAACGGCTCGGTGACACCCTCACTCAAACGTCGAATAAAACCGCCGAGACCCTCGGCGAGTTGCGCAAACACCTCAGCATCATCGATGAAGCACAAAAGAACATCACCGAATTGTCGGGGCAGGTGGTCGGTCTGCAAGACATCCTATCCAACAAGCAGGCACGCGGCGCATTTGGCAATGTGCAGCTTCGCGACCTCGTCCGCAATGCCCTGCCGCCGTCGGCTTATCAGTTCGAAGCCACGCTTTCGAACGGACGACGCGCCGACTGCCTGATTAAGTTACCGATGCCACCGGGGCCGATTGCGGTCGATGCCAAGTTCCCGCTCGAAGGGTTCGAGGCACTCCGAGCGGCCGCCGATGAACAGCAGAAGAACCTGGCGGCAAGCGCCTTTCGCCGCGATATCCTCAAACACATTAAAGACATTTCCAAGCGTTATATTGTGCCCGAGGAAACCGCAGAATCCGCGCTTATGTTTTTGCCTTCCGAAGCGATTTACGCCGAGCTGCACGCAAACTTTCCCGATCTCATCCAGCAATCCTATCGCGCACGGGTGTGGATTGTTTCACCGACCACGCTGATGGCGACGCTCAATACGGTCCGCGCAGTTTTGCAAGACGCCAACATGCGCGAACAGGCCGCCGTGATCCAAATCGAAGTGCGCAAAATGCTCGAAGACGTCTCCCGCTTAGGCGAACGCGTCGGCCGATTGCAACGTCACTTCAAGCAGGCGAGCGAGGATGTCGATCAGATTTTTACGTCGACCAATAAGATCGGCCGCCGCGGCCAGATGATCGTCGATATCGAGCTCGGCGAAAAGTTGGGCGAAGGTGTTAGCGACAAAGAACTCGACGAAGACCAGCCGGAGCTACAGATTCCCTTTACGGAGAATCGTTGATTCTTTTGCGACCGGCGAAAGCCGCCGACAGCGTTCCATCGTCGAGGTAGTCGAGCTCGCCGCCAACAGGAACACCGTGAGCCAAGCGCGAAACGGCGACCGTACAGTCTTCAAGCGCATCAGAGACGTAGTGGGCGGTGGTTTGTCCGTCGACTGTTGCGTTCGTCGCGAGAATCACCTCGGTGATTTCGGGAGCGCGGGCTCGCCCGACGAGGGTGGGAATGCGCAGATCGTCGGGACCAATGCCATCCAGCGCGGACAAAGTGCCGCCGAGCACGTGATAGCGCCCGTGATAGGTCTGCGCGCGTTCCAACGCCCATAAATCGGCGACTTCTTCGACCACGCACAACACGCTGCCGTCGCGGCGCGGGTCTTGGCAGATCGTACATGGCTCAACGGTATCGACGTTGCCGCAGGTAGCGCAGATAACGACGTGCGCGGCGGTCGCGTGAAGCGCGTTGGCAAGTGGCGTGAGCAGACCGTCCTTGTTGCGGATGAGATGAAGAACTGCCCGCCGGGCTGAGCGCGGTCCCAGACCGGGCAACTTGGCCAGCAGTCGTATCAGGCCCTCGATCTCAGGCCCGCCGAGACTTGGTTCACTCATCACGTCTGCCTATGACCACCTCTAGAACATGTCGAGATCGAATTGCCTTACCCAACCCCACCATAGGATGCCTTAGCTGAACGGAAGCTTGAACCCCTCCGGTAAGCTCAGCCCGCCGGTGAGCTTTGCCATCTCTTCAGCCATGTGCTTTTCGACTTTGGCGCGGGCATCGTTGTGCGCCGCGACAATCAGATCCTCGATGACTTCGGTGTCGCCGCTCGCGAACACCGTCGGATCAATTTTCAAGCGACGCATCTCGCCCTTGCCATTGAGTGTCACGGTCACCATATCGCCACCCGCACGCCCGCTGATTTCGATCTCAGCGAGCTGTGCCTGCATATCCGCCATCTGTGACTGGACCTGCTGTGCCTGCTTGAGCATCTGACTAATGTTCTTCATGCGTCGTCTCTGTCCTCCGAGTCCGCGATATCGTCGTCGATCTGATCGCCTAAATCATCGTTAAAGTCGGCCTGCGCGAGCCCAACTCGGCGAACATCGCGAATTTCCGCATCCGGAAACGTCGCCAATGTCGTTACGACCAGCGGATGATCGGCAACTGAATGGCGGAGCGCGGCCGAGTGTTGCTGGCGCTGTTCGTGGAGCGTCGGCGCGCCCGGCTCGCCTGAGATGCTCACCACCCAGCGCCGCCCCGTCCATTGCTCAAGCAGGGTTTGCAACCGGTGCGTGAAATCGCGTGGCACGCGGTTTTCGAGCCGCAACTCAAGCCGGCCCTGCTCGTAGTGAACCAGGTGAACGTCGCCGAGCAGCGTCGCGTGCAGCGTGGGCTCGCGCCGGTGTTCAACCAACCCGACCAGAGCGTTGAAATCGGACAGATCTAAGGTCGGTGGGGCGGCGGGGTCGGCCACGGCGACTGGATCGACGCTCGGCACCTCGATTGGTTTCGCTTGGGCCGATACTGGGGGCGATGCTGGAGCAGATCCTGTACCCGAAGTCCACCCTGGCGCGCTGACCATCGCTTCGTCGCCCGGTGGGGCTGGTGTTAGCGTCGGGGGTGGCGCCCCAGCAATCGGCGTCTTTCCCGCGGCCTCTTGATTTGCTTCGCCCTTTTTATCCCCTTTGACTTGGCGTAGCAGCTCAGCGGGATCGGGTATGTCAGCGACATACGCCAAACGCACCAACAACATCTCCACTGCGATGAGCGGCATCGGCGCCGCCTGCGCTTCTTGAAGCCCCTTGAGCAGCATCTGCCAGGCGCGCGCGATCACCGCCATCGACAGTTTGTCGGCCATTTCGCGGCCGTGCATGCGCTGGGCTTCCGCCACCGCCAGATCCTCACCTGCGTCGGGCGTAACTTTGAGACGGGTAAGCCAATGGGTTAACTCCAACAGGTCCTGGATAATCACGATCGGATCGGCACCGGCGGCGTTCATATCGGCCAGATGTTTAAGCGCCGCGGGCAAATCACCCGCGAACACGGTGTCCAGCAGATCGAGCACGCGGCCGCGATCAGCCAGGCCGAGCATTTCACCCACCAGCGCTTCATTGATCTTCTCGCCACCATGGGCGATCGCTTGATCGAGCAACGATAACCCGTCCCGCGCGGAACCCTCGGCAGCGCGGGCAATCAGCTGCAGCGCCCCAGGCGCCGCCGCCACCTCTTCGCGGGCCGCGATATCGGCAAGAAAAGATAGCATCGTGGTGCCGTCGAGCCGGCGCAGATCGAAGCGTTGGCAGCGTGAGAGCACGGTGATCGGGATCTTACGGATCTCGGTCGTTGCGAAAATGAACTTAACGCGCGGCGGCGGTTCCTCCAGCGTCTTCAGCAGGGCATTGAACGCCTGTGTCGAGAGCATGTGAACTTCGTCGATGATGTAGATCTTGTAGCGCGCCGACACCGGTGCGTAGCGCACCCCATCGATCAGCTCGCGAATATCCCCCACGCCTGTGTGGCTTGCCGCATCGATCTCCAGCACATCGACATGACGATCCTCACTGATTGCCGTGCATTGCTCGCATACCCCACACGGGGCGTCGGTTGGTCCGCCGGTGCCGTCTGGCCCTACGCAATTGAGGGCGCGTGCGATGATACGGGCGGTCGTGGTTTTGCCAACACCGCGCACCCCGGTGAGCACGAATGCATGCGCCAGGCGTCCGCTGTCGAGCGCATTCGTGAGGGTCCGCACCATAATTTCCTGACCGACCAGTTCGGCGAACTTGGTGGGTCGGTATTTACGCGCGAGCACCCGATAGGATGCGTCGACGGCATTGCTGGGCGCGGAAACGGACATCGCGACGCGCGGAACTCCCGAACTCTAACGGATTGCCCCAGGCCAGCTGAACGAGGTACAGCCAGCACGAGGGACAGCAGCTAAAAACAGTGGGGACTGGTGAGGCGACCCGGAAACAATCTCGTTACGGCTGCTTCCTTCCGGACCTGACCGGGTTGGCGAGCGTTCCGTCCACCGCCAGCCCCCAATTGCACTATATCAGGCTCATCGATCAGAAATCAGGACTCAGAGGCGACGAATCCTCAATTTTTCCGAATTATTTATCCGCTCCCTTTATCTGCTTCCCTATCCCTGATACCTCACATCCCATGATCAACGTCTTTGCTGGCAACCCGCTCGACCGGGCCGCCAACCAGCGTCGCGAACCGGCGTGGTTGGGCGACCGGCTACGGGAGCCCGGAACCCGTTTTCTGCTGCTCTGGAAGCTCAATGCGCTGGCGACCGATACCGACAAGCCTGAAATAGCCTGGCAGCCCGCCACCGTTGTTGCTCCGTTCCTCGGCGACGACAGCAAATGCGTGTTTCTCGGTCTCGACGGCGGAGCCGCTCGTTTTGCCATCGACGTCTCACGCGCATCTGAGGACGACGCCCCGCCGTTTACCGAACACGGCCGGTTTGGCGAAGTTCGTGCGTTGGGCTCGCTGGTGCCGTTGGCCGAGGCTGGCATCATCGCCCAGGCGCGCGCCCTGATCGACTGGCACAATCGTCATACCCATTGCGCCGTGTGCGGGGCGCCGACGATCGCGGTGGAGGGTGGCTACCAGCGCAATTGCAAGGCCCCGGCCTGTGCGGCGCAGCACTTTCCGCGCACCGACCCGGTGGTGATCACCCTGATACGACGGCCCGGGGTGTGCCTGCTGGGACGATCAGCCCGTTTCCCGACCGATCTCTACTCCTGCCTGGCCGGCTTCATGGAACCCGGCGAGTCGATCGAAGAGGCAGTACGCCGTGAGGTCCTCGAGGAATGCGGAATTGCCGTCGGCGCAGTGCGCTACCACTCGTCGCAGCCGTGGCCGTTTCCGGCGTCGCTGATGATCGGCTGTATCGGCGAGGGCGAGAGCGAACAGATCGAGCGCGATCCGATCGAAATCGAGGATGCCAATTGGTTCACCCGAGCCCAGGTGATCAATGCGTTAAATGGCGGTGATCCAGAAACCGGCCTAAAAATCCCGCCGTCGCTGGCGATCGCCCACCAATTGATCCGGTGGTGGGTGGACGACGAGGCCTAGCGGCGGAAAGAGCGTTTGGCTTAACCGCCGAGCGTTTCCGCCCGCGCCGGATGGGCGGGGTAGACGCCCAAGATCTTCGCGTGGCTGGAAAAATACTGGAGCTCGTCGAGCGCGCGCGCGACCGCGGGATCGTCGGGGTGGCCCTCGACATCGGCGTAGAACTGGGTCGCGGCGAAACTGCCACCGAGCTGGTAGCTCTCGAGCTTGACCATATTGACGCCATTGGTGGCAAAGCCGCCCATTGATTTGTAAAGCGCCGCCGGCACGTTGCGGACCCGGAACACCAGGCTTGTCATACATGGGCCGATGTCGGGATCCGGCCGCTCCTGGCGCTTCGATAGCAGAACAAACCTGGTCGTGTTGTGTTCGGCGTCTTCGATATCGGCCTTGAGGATTTCCAAGCCATAGATCTCAGCCGCCAGCGTCGATGCGATCGCGGCTTGCGAGGGATCGCCACGTTCGGCGATCTCCGCAGCGGCCCCCGCGGTATCGGCGTGGAGGGTGGGGTTTAGCGCGTGACGGCGGAGAACCGCGCGGCACTGCGATAGCGCGTGGATGTGGCTATGGACGTGCGTGATCCCATCGATCGACGCGCCTGCGATCCCGAGCAACTGATGCTGCACACGTTGAAAGTGTTCACCGACGATATAGAGACTGGAATCGGGCAGGAGGTGATGAATGTCAGCAACCCTACCAGCGACCGAGTTTTCTATCGGAATCATGCCGTAGCGAGCCCCACCGTCGCTGACCGCGGCGAAGGCATCGTCGAATGTCGTACACGACAACGGCACCATGTCGGGCACGGCGTCACGGCAGGCCAGATGGGAATAGGCGCCCGGCAGTCCTTGGAAAGCGACATTCCGCTCGGGGTCGGCGTTCACGACGGTTTCCGGCGTGCTCATCTCATAAAAATCCTAGGTATCGACCTGCTTTGCCGAAAATTTTTGCCGAACCTGCGCGAGGTCGGCCGGAGTATCGACACCGACCGGAACGCTGTCAACGAGCACCGCATCGATCCGCATGCCCGCCTCGAGCGCACGCAACTGCTCCAGTCGCTCACGACGCTCCAGCGTCGACGGCGGCATTCCGACGAACCGTTTGAGCGCCTCGCGGCGAAAGGCGTAAAGACCGATGTGATGGTAGAGCGGCCCCGCCCCGGTTGGCGCCGTCGCCCGGGTGAAGTAAAGCGCGCGACCTATCCTGGCGTCTTCGCCGCTTAGCTGATCGTTAAACGACACGATTGCCTTAACCACATTGGGATCGTCGCGTTCCGGTGGCGCCACGATTTCGGCGATCAGGGTTGCGATATCAACCCCAGCGTCGGCCAGCGGCGTGAGCGAAGCGCGAATCGCGGCGGCGTCAATCAGGGGCAGATCACCTTGAAGATTGATCACCGCGTCGAAGCGCTGGTCGCCGTCTGCGTTGTTGATAGCCTCGAAAACTCGATCCGAGCCGCTTTGATGGTCGGGCCGCGTCATTACAGCCTCGCCACCATGGTCGCGCACGGCCTCGGCGATCTCAGGTTCGGAACACGCGACAATCACCGGCCCGACATCCGCCTCACACGCGCGGCGCCAGACGTGCACGATCATGGGCTCGCCCGCAATATCAGCGAGCGGCTTGCCCGGCAGCCGGGTCGAGGTCATCCGCGCGGGAATGACGATTGCGGGAGCGATAGTTCGGCCCATCCGTTGGCGCGGCCCGGGGCCGCCTGAGCACGTTGTGTGCGGTTGAAAAGGCTTTATACGGGTTGCGTGTACAGCGCGGAAGCCGTTAATCTCCGGCCGACCCATCATCGGATTGCCCAATGGACACCTTATTCATAAATAAGATCGCTGGCGCCTTGCTAGCCACCGTTCTTTTCATCGTCGTGCTGCATATCCTCGCCAATGAGGTATTCCATCCACACATTCCCGCGGAGACGGCAATGGCCGTCGCTGTCGACGGCAGCAGCGGCAGTGCGGCCGTAGCCAAAGAGGTTCCACCATTGCCCGTCTTGCTTGCGTCGGGCGATGTGGATGCCGGTGTCAAAGTCGCCAAGAAATGCAAGTCGTGCCATACCTTCAAGCAGGGCGGCAAAAAGAAGGTCGGCCCAAATCTGTGGGGAGTGTTGGGTCGCAATGTCGCTTCGGTCGAGGGATTCGGCTATTCCGGCGCTTTGAAGGATTTTGGCGGTGCGTGGGATTACAGCCGGCTTGATGCCTTCCTGACCAGTCCCAAAAGAGCGGTTAAAGGCACGAAGATGACGTTCAGGGGTCTCAAAAAGGCCGAGCAGCGGGCCAATCTGATCTTCTATCTGCGCAGCCTCAGCGCTTCGCCGCTCCCGCTGCCGCAATAATCCGCAGCGGCGTCGCGGTCACTTAACTTTGGTGCCTGAGATGCCGGGTCTCGATCCGGCGCTGCTCGATTCGTTCGCCGGTTTTGCCGGACAGCTCGCGGATGCCTCCGGCGAGGTGATCAAGCGTTATTACCGCCAGCCGATCGCGGTCGACACCAAATCCGATGCAAGCCCGGTAACCATCGCCGATCGCGAAGCCGAGGCGGCGCTGCGGCAATTGATCGAGGACACCTACCCCGACCATGGTATTATCGGCGAAGAACTCGACGACGTTCGCGTGGACGCAGAGTTCGTGTGGGTTCTCGATCCGATCGATGGCACCCGCTCCTTCATCACCGGCAAACCGCTCTTTGGCACGTTGATCGCGCTGTGCCACCAGAAAACACCGGTGCTTGGCGTCATCGATCAACCGATATCGGGAGAGCGTTGGGTCGGTTGTAGGGGACGACCAACCCTGCTCGGCGACCAACCAGTTGCCGCACGGCCGTGCGCTGACCTCGCCAAAGCGGTCCTGTTCACCACCGGGCACGAGTGGTACGGCGATGGCGAACTCACATCGTTCAAACACCTCGAGGCGCGGGTGCGCATGACGCAATACAGCACCGACTGCTACGCGTTCGCGCTGCTGGCGACCGGGTTTGTCGATCTCGTGAGCGAGTGCTCGATGCACAATCATGACATCGCCGCGCTGGTGCCGGTTGTCGAGGGTGCGGGCGGCATAATGACCGACTGGCAGGGCCAGCCTCTCAATCTCGATAGCGCAGGATGCGTGCTCGCGGCCGGTGATCGCAGCCTCCACGAACAGGCGCTTGCGGTTCTTCACGAATAGGTGCGCGAGCCGCACTACGGGTTGTCGCGAAAGGGTAACGCACCAATAATTGCACTAGAGAACGCTTCAGGCGGGAGCAATGGAGGGAAACGATGCCCATAACCTGGCTGCAACGGGGTCTTGCGCTAGGCGCAACTCTTGCGATGGTGATCGCCGCGAGCGCGGAACTTGCTGCCGGTGAGCGCGTGCATGGCTATGCGTTGCTCGGTGAGCTCAAGTATCCCGCCGACTTCAAGCATTTCGACTACGTCGATCCATCGTCGGTAAAGGGTGGCTACGTCCGTCAGTCCGCGACCGGCGGGTACGACAGCCTCAACCCGTTCATTCTCAAAGGACGATCCGCGAGCGGTATCGGTCTCATATATGAGTCGTTGCTGGAGGGCTCACTCGACGAGGCCAGCGCTGCCTATGGATCGATTGCCGAATCGCTCGAGATCGTTGATCAGAATCGCGGCGTCGTGTTTTATCTGCGACCCGAGGCGCGCTGGCACGATGGCAAACCCATCACCGCCGACGACGTGGTGTTTAGCTTCGATGCGCTAAAAACCAGGGGTCATCCGTTCTATCGCGCCTACTGGAGCGCGGTGATGAAAGCCGAAGCGCTCGGGCCCCACCAAGTCAAATTCACGCTGAGTGATCCCAAGAATCGCGAATTGCCCGGGATCATCGGCCAGCTAACGGTGCTGCCCAAGCATTACTACGACAGCCATGATTTCGAAAAGACGACTCTGGAGCCGCCGCTAGGCAGCGGTCCCTACCGCATCGCCGAACTCGATGCCGGTCGCTCAATCACCTACGAACGCGTCCCCGATCATTGGGGAAAGGATCTTCCCACCAACATCGGGCGGCATAACTTCGACCGCATTCGCTTCGACTACTATCTCGATCAAACGGTCGCCCTGGAAGCATTCAAGGCGCATGAGTACGATTTTCGGGCCGAGAACGGATCCAAAAGCTGGGCGACCGGCTATGACTTTCCCGGGATACGCAAAGGCCTTGTCGTCAAGGAGCAGATCCGCCACGAGAACCCAACCGGCATGCAGGGCTTCGTCCTCAATACCCGCCGGCCCAAGCTCAAAGAACGCGCGGTCCGCGAGGCGATCGCCTACACCTTTGATTTCGAATGGTCGAACACCAATCTTTTTTATGGCCAATACACGCGGACGACGAGCTTTTTTTCGAATTCAGAGTTGGCATCAAGTGAGCTTCCAGGTGGCATGGAGCTCGCGATCCTGGAGAAATACCGCGGGCGGGTTCCCAACGAAGTGTTCACCACCGCCTACCAACCGCCCAAAACCGATGGCTCCGGAAAAATCCGCGGCAATCTGAGGACGGCCAAGAAGTTGCTCGACGCGGCTGGATATGCGGTAAAAAACCGCGAGCTCGTCGACCCGAATACCGGCGAGCAGTTAGAGGTCGAATTTCTGCTCGTCGACCCCCAGTTCGAACGCATCGTTTCGCCGATGATCAAGAATTTGTCGCGCCTGGGGATCAAAAGCAGGATCCGCATTGTTGACAGCGCACAGTATCAAAACCGCCTTGACCAATTCGATTTCGACATCGTGGTTTCCACGTTCCGTCAATCGCTATCACCCGGGAATGAACAGATCGACTTTTGGCATTCCTCCAAGGCCGAAATTGATGGCAGCCGTAACATCATCGGCGTCAAAGATCCGGTGGTTGACGAACTCATCGACCTCGTTATCAACGCGCCTGATCGCGCGAGCTTGATCGCCCACACCCGGGCGCTCGACCGCGTGCTGTTGTGGGGCCACTACGTCATTCCACAATGGCACATCCGCAGTTTCCGTGTCGCCTACTGGAATAAATTCAGCCGCCCCAAGATCGCGCCCAAATATGGCTTTGGCTTTGACACCTGGTGGGTCGACCCGGCCAAGGCAAAGGCGCTCGACGCCGGTGTCGTCACGCTCAAGGGATCGAATTAGGTGGCAGTCGTGCGGTGCCGGGAGGTTGAAATGTGTGACCTGAAACAGTCTCGGACCCACGTCGCAGTCGCAATCGTCCTGATCTCGCTGCTCCTGTTTCCCGGCATGGCGTTTGCCCAATCCGGGCCAGCGCACGGCCTATCGATCTTTGGCAATCTCAAATATCCTCCGGGCTTTGCCCACTTCGACTACGTCAATCCCAATGCGCCCAAAGGCGGCGAGATGCGCATTTCGTGGGTCGGTTCATTCGACAATCTCAACCCCTTCGTTTTGAAAGGGGATTCGGTTTACGATCGCTACGCGCTCCTGCAGTTCGACACACTCATGACCGCGTCGGGTGACGAACCCGATTCGGTGTACGGCCTGGTGGCCAAGAGCGTCGAGGTCGGGCCTGGTAAAGCGTGGGTCGTATTCACGCTCGACGACCGGGCCCGCTTCAATGACGGCACGCCCGTGACACCGGGCGACGTGGTGTTCAGCTTCGAAACTATCAAAAAGAAGGGCCACCCGCGGTTTCGGGTTGTCTACCGCGATATCGAAAATGCTGAAGTGGTTTCACCCAACCAGGTCAAATTCTCCTTCGGCGCCAATGCCAATCGTGATCTACCGCTCGTCGCCGCCGGTATCCCGGTGCTCTCGAAGGCGTACTTCACCGAGCATAAATTCGACAAGTCGACACTCAATCCAATCCTCGGCAGCGGTCCCTACCGCATAGTCAAAGCCGACCAAGGACGCAGCGTTGTCTTCGAACGGACGCCCAACTACTGGGCTCGCGACCTACCGGTCAATGTCGGGCGCTATAACTTCGATCGCTTTCGTATCGACTATTATCGCGACCGGCAGATCGACCTCGAAGGGTTCAAGGCCTATGCCTACGACTTTCGCGAGGAGTTTACCTCGAAGGATTGGGCCACGGCCTACACCTTCCCAGCGGTCACTAAAGGCTGGGTAGTCCGCGCGACCCTTAAAGACGCGCGACCGGCCGGCGCGCAGGCCTTCTTCATCAATACGCGACGCGACAAACTTTCGGATCGCCGGGTGCGCGAGGCGCTCGATTACGTTTTCGATTACGAATGGCTCAACAAAAACATCTTCCACAGCCTGTACAAACGAAATCAGAGCATTTTCGAGAACACCAATCTCGCCGCGCGGGGGGTGCCTGGACCATCCGAGCTTGCATTGCTCGAACCCTATCGCGGGCAACTTCCTGAAGCTTTGTTCACCCGGCCTCCCACCTTTCCAGAGACCGATGGCAGCGGCAACAATCGCAAGAATTTTCGCATCGCAATTCGGCTGCTGCGCGAGGCTGGCTGGACGATCCAAAACGGCAAGCTGACCAACGCCGCCGGCGAAGTGATGAAGATCGAATTCCTCACCGATCAGCCAACATTTGAACGGATCATCGGCCCGTACGCGCGCAATCTCGAACGCGTCGGCATCGCTGCCAAGATTCGCGTCGTCGACTCGGCGCAATATCAGAATCGACTCAACGAGTTCGATTACGACATCATCACAGCGCGCTTTCTGATGTCGCTTACCCCCGGCATCGAACAGCGCAACATGTGGGGGTCGGACACAGCCGATGTGTCGGGCAGCTACAACTTGAGTGGAATCAAGAACAAGGCGGTCGACGGATTAATTGAGACGCTGATTGGTGTGGCCGACCGCGATGCACTGACCACGGCGGCGCGCGCACTCGATCGCGTCTTGCTGTGGAACCACTACTTTATTCCGCAATGGTTCAAAGCCGAGCACAACATCGCCTATTGGGACAAGTTCGGACGGCCACCTCTCAAACCTAAATATTCCGAGGGCTACCCACACACCTGGTGGTACGACCAAGCCAAGGCCGACGCGCTGGAAGCAAAACGCGGCGGCGCAAACTGAACCTTTGCGCCGGAATATACTCAACCAGGGTCCCGACCCTGCTAAGGTCTCGCCGGTCCATGACTAACCCGCGCCCCTAATGCTCGCATATATCGTCCGCCGCCTGTTGCTGATCATACCGACGCTGTTCGGGATCATGGTGATCAACTTTGCAGTGGTCCAAGTCGCGCCCGGTGGCCCGGTTGAGCAGCTAATCGCTCAGATCAGTGGTACTGCCGTCGATCCCACCGCGCGGATCGGCGGGGCCGGTGGCAGCGAGGTGCAGGGTGGTCAGCAGCGTGCCCAAGCCGGCGGCTATACCGGCATCACTAGCAAGTATCGCGGTGCCCGCGGTCTCGACCCCGAATTCGTCAAGGAACTCGAGAAGCTGTACGGCTTCGACAAGCCCGCCCACGAGCGCTTTCTCATTATGATGGGCAACTACATCCGCCTTGATTTCGGCGACAGCTACTTCCGCGACCGATCCGTGGTTCAACTCGTGGTCGATAAAATGCCGGTGTCGATCTCGCTCGGCCTGTGGACCACCTTGCTCGTCTACCTGATCTCGATACCGCTCGGCATCCGCAAGGCGGTGCGCGACGGCACCGGGTTCGACGTATGGACCAGTGGGATCATCATCTTCGGTCAAGCGATCCCGAGTTTCCTGTTCGCGGTACTCCTAATCGTGGTGTTCGCCGGCGGCAGCTACCTCGATTGGTTCCCGTTACGCGGGTTGTTTTCCGAGAATTTCAGCGAGCTCAGCTTCGGCAATAAGATTCTCGATTATTTCTGGCACATCGCACTGCCGGTTCTATCGCTGGTGATCGGCGGTTTCGCCGGGCTCACCATGCTGACCAAGAATTCGTTCCTCGATCAGATCAACATGCAATATGTGATGACGGCACGGGCCAAGGGGCTGAGCGAGCACCGGGTACTCTACGGGCACGTTTTCCGCAACGCCATGCTGATCGTGATCGCCGGTTTCCCCGGGGCGTTCATCGGCATTTTGTTTACCGGCGCACTCCTGACCGAGATCATCTTCTCGCTCGATGGGCTTGGGCTGCTCGGCTTCCAATCGGTGATTGCACGCGACTACCCGGTGATGTTCGGCACCATGTTCGTGTTCACGCTGATGGGCCTAGTCCTGAATTTAATCGGCGACCTGATGTATGTGATCATCGATCCGCGCATCGATTTCGAGCGTCGCGAGCTCTGAGCCGTGGCGACCCACCAGGATCATTTTCTCGGACTGAGGATCACGCAGCTCACCGGCCGGCGCTTGCGCAACTTCCGCGCCAACCAGCGCGGCTACTGGTCGCTGTGGATCTTCCTCGTCATCTTTGTGATTACTGTTCCGGCCGAGTTCATCGCCAACGACAAACCGCTGCTCGTCAAGTTCGAGGGCGCTTACTACTACCCGGTCTTCAGCGAATATCCGGAAACGGCATTTGGCGGCGATTTCGAAACCGAGACCGAGTATCGCGACGAGTTCGTTCAGGAACTGATCAACGCCAATGGCTGGATCCTATGGCCGTTGATTCCGTACAGCTATCGCACCATCAATTACGACCTCCCGACGCCCGCACCATCGGCGCCGTCGACCGAGAATTGGCTCGGCACCGACGACCAAGGCCGCGACGTCACTGCGCGCACAATCTACGGGTTTCGAATATCGGTGCTGTTCGGGCTGGTGTTGACCTTTTTCAGCTCCATCGTCGGTGTCGTCGCTGGCGCCGTACAGGGCTATTTCGGTGGCTGGACCGATCTGCTGTTCCAGCGCTTCATCGAAATCTGGTCGGGATTGCCGACGCTGTTCTTGCTGATCATTCTCGCGAGCATCGTCGAACCGAATTTCTGGTGGCTGCTGGGATTGATGCTGCTGTTCAGCTGGATGGCGCTGGTCGGCGTGGTCCGGGCTGAGTTTTTAAGGGCCCGAAATTTCGACTATGTCCGGGCTGCACGAGCACTTGGCCTCGACAACACCCGCATTATGTTCCGCCATGTGTTACCGAATGCTATGGTGGCCACGCTCACCTTTCTGCCGTTCGTCCTATCGGGTTCGATTACCGTGCTGACGTCGCTCGACTTTCTGGGGTTCGGGTTGCCGCCGGGCTCACCGTCGTTAGGCGAATTGTTAGCCCAAGGCAAAGCGAATCTACAGGCGCCGTGGCTCGGGATCACCGCGTTCGCCGTTCTGGCGCTGATGCTGAGCTTGTTGATTTTTATCGGCGAAGCCGTGCGCGATGCGTTCGATCCGCGAAAGACGCTCCAATGAGTGACGTGCCTTTCCTCAGCGTCGACAATCTGTCGGTCTCATTCGGTCACGGCGAGCGCGAAACCAAAGCGGTCAAAAACGTGTCCTTTGCCATTGACCGCGGCGAAACCATGGCCTTGGTCGGCGAAAGCGGCTCCGGCAAGTCGGTGTCGGCGCTATCAATTCTTCAACTCCTGCCCTATCCACTCGCCTGGCATCCGAGCGGCTCAATCAAGGTGCGCGGCGAGGAAGTGGTTGGTGCGCCGGAAGCGATGATGCGCACGGTTCGCGGCAACCGTATCTCGATGGTGTTCCAGGAGCCTATGACTTCGCTCAATCCGCTGCACACGGTCGAGCGTCAGATCAACGAGGTCCTGTTCATTCATAAGGGCCTCAACACCGCCGCGGCGCGTGCGCGTACGCTCGAGCTGCTGGACCTGGTCGGTTTATCAAGCGCCGAGAATCGACTCAATTCCTTTCCCCACCAACTCTCGGGCGGCCAACGGCAGCGCGTTATGATCGCAATGGCGTTGGCCAACGAACCAGATCTGCTGATCGCCGACGAACCGACCACCGCGGTCGATGTCACCATTCAAGCACAGCTCTTGAAACTGCTCCGCGAACTGCAAGATCAGATGGGGATGGCGATGCTGCTCATCACCCACGATCTCGGCATTGTGCGGAAAATGGCCAAGCGGGTCGCGGTCATGCGCCAGGGTGAGGTCGTCGAAAGCGGGCCCACCGAACAGATCTTCGAGAACCCCCAGCACGATTACACCCAGATGCTGCTGTCCGCCGAACCCAAGGGTGACCCGGTGCAAGCCGCGGCGGACGCACCGGAAATCATGTCGACCCGCAATCTCAAGGTCTACTTTCCAATCAAGGCCGGCGTTTTCCGCCGCACGATCGATTATGTGAAGGCGGTCGATGGGATAACCGTTACTATCCGCCAGGGTCACACTGTCGGCGTCGTCGGTGAAAGCGGCTCCGGCAAGACCACGCTCGGCCTCGCACTCCTCCGCCTCATTCAAAGCGAGGGACCCATTCAATTCCAAGGCCAGGAAATCCAGGGGCAAACGTTCAAACAGATCTGCCCCTTACGCAATCAAATGCAGGTGGTTTTTCAGGATCCGTTCGGAAGTTTGAGCCCGCGCATGTCGATCGGCCAGATCGTCGAGGAAGGGCTGAAGATTCACGGCATCGGCGCCACACCCAAAGAACGACGTTCGATAATCGATCAAGTGCTCGAAGAAGTCGGGCTCGACCCCGAGACGCGCGATCGTTATCCACACGAGTTCTCCGGTGGCCAGCGCCAACGAGTCGCCATTGCCCGAGCGATCGTGCTGCGGCCAAAATTCATCGTTCTGGATGAACCGACCTCCGCGCTCGATATGTCCGTACAAGCCCAGATCGTCGATCTGCTGCGCGAGCTCCAGGCGCGCTACCAACTGGCCTACATGTTTATCAGTCACGATCTCAAAGTCGTCCGCGCGCTATCGGATGAACTGATCGTCATGCGCGATGGCAAGGTGGTCGAGCTTGGACCCGCCCGCGAGATTTTCGAAGCGCCCAACGAAGCCTACACCAAGGCATTGATGGCGGCAGCGTTCGAACTCGAGGCGATCGAAACCGGTGCTATCCGTAGCTAACGCCGACCTACCCACAAGCGACGTTTCCCGACATGGCCGTTCTTTTGATCAGCAATTTTCACGACCCCGAGATCTGGCTGCCGGCGATCGGTGAACATGTTCCGGGTATTGAGTTTCGGTTTTGGCCGGAGATCGGCGATCCCGCGGACATCAACGTGGCGCTGGCCTACGATCCGCCGCCAGGTCTGCTGGCAACGCTTCCCAACCTCAAGGCAATCATCAATTTGTTTGCCGGCGTCGATTCACTGTTGAGCGACCCCGATCTACCAGACGTGCCAATCGGACGGATGGTTGATTCGGCGATGGCTCACGACATGGCCCAGTATGCCCTGCTCCATGCGCTCAAATATTTCCGCCAGATGCCGATCGTCGAAGAGCATCAGCGCACCCACACCTGGGAGTGGCTGAAGGCACCCAAGGTTGAAGAGCACACGGTCGGCGTTATGGGGATCGGTGCCATGGGCCGGCCCGTCGCCGAAATGTTGACGACCGTCGGCCTTGAGGTACGGGGTTGGAGCGGCTCAGCCAGAAAAATTGATGGCATCACCTGCTTCCACGGTGAGGCCGGCTTGCGCGCTTTTCTCGGTGGCACCCGAATCCTGGTCGTGGTGCTGCCAAAAACCGACGCCACCATCGGCATCATCAACGCCGATACCTTGGCGATGCTGCCGCGCGGCGCTTACTTGATCAACATTGGACGCGGCGAACAAGTCGTCGATGAGGATTTGTTCGCGGCGCTGGACTCAGGCCAGATCACAGCGGCGACACTCGACGTATTTCGCACCGAACCCTTGCCGGCCGATAACCCCTATTGGGACCATCCAAAAGTAACCATCACCCCGCACCACAGTGGCACTACGCGCGTCGCGACCACATCGCGCGTGTTGGCAGCCAACATTCGACGAGTGCTCGCCGGCGAGGCGCCGCTGGTTCCGGTCGACCGCACGCGCGGCTACTAGCTCGACAATTGGGCGCAGGACGAAGATGACGGTCATTATCATCGCGCAGAAACCGGACCAAGAGGCCTGGTACCGGCCGATTCAGGCGTTGGTGCCGGAGATCGAGATCCTCAAATGGCCGGATATTGGCGACCCCGGCGCTGTCGACGTTGCGGTGGTCCATAAAGCCGACCCCGGTATTCTCGCCCAGTTTCCCAACCTAAAGGCGCTGATCGGCATGTGGGCGGGCGTCGAGCACATCCTTGAGCGCCCGGACCTACCGGACGTACCTATCGCACGCATGGTCGACCCGCTGATCGCCCGTGACATCGGCCACTACGTGGTGCAGCACACCCTAAATTACTTTCGATCGATGCCGTTGATCCAGGCCAATCAGCGCGCTCACCTGTGGCAGCACATCGAACCACCGCCGGTGAACTTCACGGTCGGCCTCATGGGGCTGGGCGCGATCGGCAAGGCCGCGGCCGACATGTTGATGAACCTTGGATTTACCGTCCGCGCCTGGACCAGAACAGCGCGGTCCAGCGGCGGCGACATACCCATCTTCTGCGGTCATGATCGCCTCGAAGAGTTTCTCGCGGGCACCCAGGTCTGCGTCTGCACGCTTCCCTTAACCCCGGAAACGGAGGCAATCATCAACACCACGAGATTGTACCAATTGCCGGCCGGCGCATATTTGGTCAATGCCGGTCGTGGCGGTCAGGTGGTGGAGGAAGATCTTTTAGCAGCGCTTGATGCCGGCCACCTGGCCGGGGCGGCACTGGATGTCTTTCACGAGGAACCACCGGGCGCGGACAGTCCGTTTTGGGACCACCCTCGGGTTATCATGACCCCGCACAACGCGGCCGATCCACGTCCGGACTCGGTCGCCCCGGCAGTGGCCTACAACATTCGCCGCGCCTTAGCCGGTCAGCCGATGCGTAATCTTGTGGATCGTCGTCGCGGCTATTGAGTAGCGGTGCACGCCGCGCCAACCGTGCTGATTTAGGCCACGGCGGCAGCGACGTCGTGGCCGGCTTCGCTAACGTAAGCCCCAAATTCTCCAAGAAATGCGGCGCCTTTCACCGTGTGCTCGATGATCACGCTGCGCCCATCTCGCCGGTCGGGCGCTCGGCGTATGAACCCGGCGGTTTGCAGGCGATCGAGGGCTCGCGTGACCGCAGGCTTGGCCAAACTCAATTGACCGGCAAGCCCACGTACTGTGTGGGGTGCCGGCGTCAAATAGACGTTGAGCAGGATCGCCATTTGGCGCGCCGAGAGGTCAGGTTCCAGTTCGTGTACGGCACGGCTGAGGGCGATGCGCCAGAGGTTAAGCGCTTGTTGTGCGGTTAGATGAATCTCCATCAGACACTCCCTCGTGGAACGATCCAGCGCTTGGTTAGATAACTTGGTTAGATCACGTGGTTAGATCATTGGGGACCATCGGGCTGCGCGCCGCGCCGCCGGATTACAACGTAGGTGGGCGAGATAGTCTCCGCCGCTGATCCGGGATCGGTGGGCCAGCGAACCTTGGAACAGATAGATCCATGCCTGCAAACGCCCGTGCCTTCGCGTTGCTACGATACCAACTCGGCGGCAGTAGTCGCCCCCTTCATAGGTATCGAGCCGCCGTAACGTTCGACGCGGAGCGCGGAGCGCATAAACATCGCCAATCACTTGGTCGGCCGGATCGGTTGATGATGTCAGCCCGGGATAAGCACCGAGATCGTGGAGCTTGCCTTGGTAGGTGCCAGCGTCGAGATAGACTGCGGATCCCTCGGGCAACCGCCGCGCCGCTCCCGGCGTCCCACGGCGTAATGTTCCGTAAACAAACAACAGCCGATGCGCATTCAGGCGGAAACCTCGACCGCGCACCGTATGCGGGGGCGCTCGACGATCAGGCATAGTTTTGCCTGATCAACTCGTAAAGCGCGCGGATGCCTTGCGCCTCGCCGCCGACCGGGCGCCCCGGCTGCGCTTTCGGGTTCCATGCATACAAGTCGATATGCACCCACTTGCGCGTTGCGGTTACGAAATCCTTGAGGAATAAGGCCGCGGTGATACTACCGGCAAAGGGACTGTCGCCAGCGTTATTGATATCCGCGATTTTACTGTCGATCATTTCGCGATAGGGCTCCCACAACGGCATTCGCCACAACGGGTCGCCTTGAGCTTCGGCATGCCCGGCGATGGCTAGCGCCAATTCATCGTCAGGTGTGTAGAACGGCGGCACACTGGGACCAAGGGCAACACGCGCGGCACCGGTCAGTGTCGCGCAATCGATCAAAAGATCGGGCGCCTCCTCATCTGCGACCGCCAATGCGTCGGCCAGCACGACCCGGCCCTCAGCGTCAGTATTACCGATCTCGATGCTTAACCCTTTGCGGGTTGCCAGCACGTCACCGGGCCGGATCGCGTTCCCGGCGACCGCATTTTCGACCGCGGGGATCAGCACCCGAAGTCGCACCGGCAGGTTGGCGTCCATGATCATCTTGGCCAATCCGAGCACGTTGGCCGACCCACCCATGTCCTTCTTCATCAAGCGCATGCCGCTCGCGCTCTTAAGATCGAGGCCACCTGAATCGAAACAAACGCCTTTACCAACCAGGGTAACTTTCGGCGCGTTCGTTCCGCCCCAGCCGATATCGATCAAACAGGGCGGACGTTCACTGGCCCGGCCGACGGCGTGAATCGCCGGCAGATCCTGGTCAAGAAGCGCCGCGCCACTGATCACATCGCACGATCCGCCGTAGGTTTCGGCGAGCGCACGCGCGGCATCAGCCAACTCCGGCGGGCCCATGTGTTCGGCCGGCGTGTTGACCAGATCCCGGACCAACGAGATCGCCTCCACCGTACGTTTTATGTGGGGCCAGTCAGCCGCGCTGGGTACCGCCAGAATGGCGACCCGATCACCGTCGGAATCGGGGGTATCGGCGGCTTTCTTATAACGGTCAAATCGATAATCACCGAGCGCCCAGCCGATCGCCGCTGCGGTTGCGGCGGCCGCATCGAGATCGGCGTCGATCCGGTAGATCGCCGGCGGCAGCTTATGGGGGAAACTGGCAAAGGACCACAGATCGAGCGCTTCCGGTACGCCGACCAAAACACCCGCCAGTGCACCCTCACCCTCGGGTATCAGCAGCACCTCACCCGGCTTAGCCTTAAAAGCCGCAGCCCTAATCCACGCGACGCGAGGGTTAGGTTGATCGGCAAGCCATGATTCGAGGCGTTTGCCAGACACCGGCCAGAGGACGGTTGCGTCGCGAGGCGTTGATTGGGATAAGGCGCGCAAGGGATTCGATTTGGTAGCGAAACGACTGGACTCCAGCATGCCTTAGCCGAGACTCGGTGGAAAGAGCCAATCGTGTCGATCGGGCAAATATCTTTCAAATTATCCAGATACTACGGATGGATTGAGTTGCGGCGGGTTGAGGCGCTAAGCTCCACCACCCGACGACAGACCATCAATAAAATGAACATCGTAGCCCCCGCCAAACCGGCGACCCCAAACCTTCCCGTCGGACTCGACGAGTTGCTTCTGATTCGCGATTTGGAAAAATTCGTTACGGCCGAGTGCGAATTGCTCGACGGTCGTGAATTCGAGGCTTGGCGCGATCTGTTTACCGAGGATGGCTACTACTGGGTACCGTCGCGGATCGATCAGGAGAGTCCCGAGGACGAATTATCGCTGTTCTACGACGATCGCGAGATCATGGACCTACGCATTCAACGGCTTCGCCACCCGCGCGTCCATGCCCAGATTCCCTATACCCGCACGACCCATGTGGCGGGTAACTTTGTTGTTAACGCCGCCGACGAAGCCACGGGAGAATACGCGTTCGCCTGCCGCTTCGTGATGCACGAGTACCGCCCCGAGATGGCGCAACGGGCGTTCAGTGGACGCTGCGAGTATGCTGTCGTTCGGGACGGAACCAGCTTCAAGATCCGCTCAAAGAAAGTCACCGTCATCAATTGCGATGACTTCCATTTTCCGATCTCGATCCCGTTCTAAACTTAGTCGTTCGACTCTGCACCGCTATCGAGTTCGGCAATGGGTCGTTTGGGCGCGATCGCACGATAACTTTCCAAAATCCACTCTTTAAGAAGTTTTACCAACGCTCGTTCGTCGGGCGCAAAACGCGCTGAAACCCAGCCGTGGCGCCCGAGTCCATGCCCAGTCGGCTCGGTAAACGGGAGCGCCAACGCCTCGGTACTGCTGTGTGGCAATTTCACGGCGATCGATACACCCACTGACTTGTCGTCATGGCCCATGGAAGCGAAAACCTTCTTGCCGACCTTGGCGACGCGATCGCCCAGGGGAAATCCTCATGCGCGCCCGGCAACGACAACGCGTAGTCCCGCAGGTCGCGCTGGT
>Ga0115002_10002989_pt1 | contig 21555 bp, 18 predicted proteins | sample ArcticOcean_MG_C_8_FD_89576 | JGI IMG/M metagenome (GOLD analysis project Ga0115002, IMG submission 89576) | Marine microbial communities from western Arctic Ocean - ArcticOcean_MG_CB11_86 | ecosystem: Environmental > Aquatic > Marine > Oceanic | place: Arctic Ocean: Canada Basin | collected... | reverse complement strand
TCACGAAAAGGATGTCATGATCAAGAAATGCCTATTTCCCGTTGCAGGGTACGGAACTCGATTCTTGCCTGCGACTAAAGCGATGCCGAAAGAAATCCTACCGATATTGGACAAACCGTTAGTCCAGTACGCAGTAGAGGAGGCAGCCGAGGCGGGTCTAAGCGATATTGGCTTCGTCACTGGGCGCGGTAAGCGAGCCATCGAAGATCATTTCGATGTGAGCTATGAACTAGAGCACCAGATCGCCGGTACCGGTCAGGAAAAAGCGCTTATCGGCATCCGATCGCTGATTGAAAAATGTACGTTCTCATATACGCGGCAAGTGAATATGCGCGGGCTCGGCGATGCGATACTAACGGGACGAACCGTCATTGGAGACGAACCGTTCGGTGTTGTCCTCGCGGACGATCTTTGCTTTGGCACGGACGAGGGTGTTCTGTCGCAGATGGTGAGTCTGTTTCGCCAGTTCCGATGTAGCATTGTCGCGATCGAGGAGGTTCCATCAGATCAGACAAGTTCCTACGGGATCATTGATGGCGAAGTGATGAGCGACCAGTTGCTGCGGATAACGGACATGATCGAAAAGCCGGCTCCGGAAGATGCGCCCACCAACCTCGCCATCATAGGCCGCTATATTTTGACGCCGGATATTTTCGATATTCTAGAGCACACTGAGCCGGGGAAGAATGGTGAGGTACAGATTACCGACGCCTTGATGCAACAGGCGCGCGATGGATGTGTTATCGCTTACAAGTTTCGTGGCCACAGATTCGACTGTGGCTCAGTCGAAGGATTTGTACAGGCTACGAACTATTGCTTCGAGCATCATTACTGCCCATAGTCGCGTGTTGTTCGAATTGCGCTGGAGTCATACACGCATTCTGGAACTTGACTAGAATTCTTAAATGCCACATTCATTTGCGCTAGAGCAAGTACAAAGCCGATCGTTCGCTGCGGTTGAACTGCATGAGCCTTTGCCAGTATCTGATTTGCCGACCCCGGCGTTGGTCCTGAATCGCGCGGCGCTGGATCGCAACATCGCCAAGATGGCGGAACATGTCCGCACGTATGGAAAGGGCTTCCGCCCGCACGCCAAAACCCACAAGTGCCCGCTCATTTGTCAGGCACAAATTGCAGCCGGAGCTGTTGGGGTGTGCGCGGCCAAAGTTAGTGAAGCTGCCGCGCTCGTTGCGGCGGGTTTGGACAACGTGCTGATCACATCGCCGATTACGACCGAACTCAAAGTAGGTGTTCTTAACGAATTGCTGTTGTTATTGGCTGATCAACCCGACCACCGAATCATGCTCGTAGTCGACAGCAGCACTGGTTTAGAAATGCTCCAACGCGGTATCCACGCGTCGGCTCGCTTGGGCTTGCTCGTCGATATGGACGTGGCAATGGGCAGGACAGGCACGCGGGACAGCGATCAGTTAATGCGCCTTGTTGGGGACATAGAGGGCGATGATCGGTTTCGATTTGTTGGGATCCAACATTACGCAGGTCACCTCATGCACGTATCAGGCTTCGCCGAAAGGCGTGAGCAATCCCTTGCACTATGGGATCGCCTGACCGAGAAGATCGCATGTCTCGAAGACCACCGCATCGAAGTCGAGGTAATAACCGGATGTGGTACGGGCACTTACAATATAGATGTCGAGGTAGACCTGATCACCGACCTACAGGTCGGCAGTTATATCTTCATGGACGAGGAGTATTGTCAGATTGGTGCGCGAGACAGCAGCAGGTTTGACGATTTCGAAGTGGCATTGACGGTCGCGTGTGCAACGATCAGTCAACCCACAGGTCGTCGAATCACCGTCGACGGAGGCTATAAGGCGTTTGCGTCTGAAACGGTTGCGCCAGTAGCGCGAGACATCCCGGGGGTGGAATTCCACTTTGCCGGTGACGAACATGGGGTGCTACTACTCGGCGAAGGACAACAGGAGATTAGATTGGGTCAAGTGCTGCAGTTTGTTAGTCCGCACTGTGACCCGACAGTAAATTTGCATGACTTTTATTGGGTGCAAGAAGAAGACGAGATGATTCACTCGTGCTGGCCGATTACCGGTCGTGGGTGTTCGTGGTGAGTTTGGTAGGAACTAGCTCGCACTTGGAGGGCATGGTCGCATCAGGAGTCGCGCGCGTCAGGAGTCGCGACCCGAGTCAATTTCCGTAGGCCGCTTGTTTTAGGAAGAGGGAGGTTTTCTTTCCGCGAGGAGGCAATCCGTCGGAGCGAAGATTGCCTGCACCAATCGCAGATTGGCGAGATGGCAATTTTGGAACAAGAACTAATTAGATGACGCATCGTTCGATAAGCAAAAGGAGTTTAGCGTGTTAGAGATCGTGCAATCTGGCGGGTGGTTGATGGTCCCGATATTGCTATGCAGCGTAGTCGCGGCGGCAATTAGTGTGGAGCGGCTTTGGTCGCTGCAACGCTCACGAATTTTGCCAAAGAACCTGCTTGCGCGCACCTGGAACGGGATAAAGCAAGAGGAATATGGTCAACAGAAGGTGCGTGAGCTTAGAGCGGCTTCGCCGTTAGGCCAAGTGCTTGCGACAGGCATAAGCAACGCAAAGCGCGGCCGTGACATCATGAAGGAAGCAATGGAAGAGGCAACTACACAGGTCAACCACGATCTCGAACGCTACCTCACCGCACTTGGGATTATCGCGTCCATCGCCCCTTTGCTCGGATTGCTGGGCACGGTCGTTGGCATGATCGATGTCTTCAATTCTCTGATGCTCGAAGGAGCAGGTAACGCAAACGTACTTGCAGGCGGTATATCTACGGCTCTCATTACGACGGCGGCAGGACTGTCGGTAGCGATTCCAGCACTAATGTTTCACCGTTTCTTTCTGCGCCGTGTTGACGAGCTTGTTGTCGATGTGGAACAAGAGAGTTCCAAACTCGTCGATATGATGCACGGCGCATCCGCAGATGAGGCCGGACTTTAGATGGACGCGGCTAATCACGTCGGGAGCGCTACATAATGGCACGCCGACGGCGGGGCAGGCATGAAGCCACCGTAGAGCTGACCCCGCTGATTGATGTGGTGTTCTTGTTGCTAATTTTCTTCATGGTCTCGACGACGTTTATTCGAGAGACGCAGCTGAAGATTAATCTTCCCGAGGCAAGTGGCGAGTTACAGGAAGTCGAACGCGGCACGATTGAGATCACGGTTGCACGTTCCGGCGACTACGCGGTCAACGATCGGGTACTCGTCAACTCGGAAAAACGTACACTGATTCGTGCACTACAGGAAGTTCGCGATCTGGACGATCCGAGTCCACGAGTTATTATCACCGCGGACGCGGAAGCTTCCCATCAAAGTGTGGTGCGGGCGATGGATGCGGCGGGTAACGTGGGGTTGACTCGGATTAGTCTGACCACCCAACAGCCTGACGAAGAGGACTAGATTTTGCCAGGGCGGAAATTTCCAGACAGGACTAAACTAGCGAAATGTTCAGGACGACCATTTTGCGACAGGAACTAGCGGGGATTCAAACTTGCATGGCATCACCTAGTGCCTAAGACGGATGGCGCCCAGCCGGCGGAATGGCAAACGTATAGGCGCTTGCTTAGTTACGTTCGACCGTATTGGTTGCTGTTGTTGCTGTCAGTGGTCGGGTTCCTCGTTGCAGCAAGCTCAGAAGCCTATTTCGCTAAGCTGTTTGGTCAGTTGATCGATGAGTGGGATGACCAGGCCGCACGTCAGGCTGCCATGGTTCCGATTATCATGGCTGCTGTGGCTTTTGCACGAGGCGTTGGCTCCATCGTCGGTGAGTCATTCATGGCGAGAGTCTCTTTCCGAGTGGTATACAACCTGCGCGAAGAGCTATTTGCCCAGCTGATGGTCTTACCAAGTGCCTACTACGACAGCAGTTCCCGGGGCCACATCGTATCTAGGATCACCTTCACTGTGTCGCAGCTGCGCGATACTGGCACCGATGCATTGCGCGGGATCCTTCAAGATGGCTTAAAAGTCATCGTTCTGATGGTTGCTTTGCTGTTGCTCAACTGGAAGCTAACGCTGGTATTCGTGTTGACCGCGCCGATATTGACGGTGATTGTGATCTTCGCAAGCTCAAGGTTCAGGCGTATTTCGAGGCGCATTCAGCACTCGATGGGAGATGTCACCCACGTCGTATCTGAAGCGGTCAATGGCTACCGAGAGGTGAAGACGTTTGGCGGGCAGCGCTACGAGGTGGGTCGGTTCCTACGCGGAAACAGCATCAACCGACAACAGAACGTAAAGATGGCTGATACGAAGGTGCTCAGTGCTCAGCTCAATGAAGTGATTATCGCGACCGCTCTGTGTGGTCTTATGCTCATCCTTTACCAACCTGAGGTTGTCGGCGAAGTATCCCGCGGAGATGCGGTCGAATTCCTAATGTTGGCCGCGTTGCTAGGACGCCCAATCAAGAAACTTTCGGAGGTCAATGCCAAGCTGCAAAGGGGTTTGGTTGCGGCCGAAGATGTATTCAATCAGCTCGATGCCGATCCGGAACAAGACGTAGGGACAACCACGATCAAGCGTGCAGAAGGAACGTTGCAGTTTCGCAACGTGTTTTTTCGCTACGCGGATGATGGGCCGGTGGTTCTGCGCGACGTCTCGCTGGACATTCAGCCGGGGCAGACGATTGCGCTCGTTGGTCGATCGGGGAGCGGTAAGACGACCCTTGCAAGCCTCATTGCTCGTTTTTACGATGTGGACGATGGTGGGATCCTGCTCGACGGTCAGGATTTGCGCGAGTACGAATTAGTTGCTCTGCGTCGCCAAATTGCTCTCGTGTCGCAGCAGGTGACGCTGTTCAATGACACGCTAAGAAGCAATGTTGCGTATGGCGACCTCGCGAACGCTAGCGATGCGGCCATCCAAACTGCGATTAAGCGCGCATATGCAGACGAGTTTATTCGTACCCTACCCGAAGGCCTCGACACGCTTGTAGGTGATGACGGGGTACTCTTATCGGGCGGGCAAAGGCAGCGCGTGGCAATCGCACGGGCACTGTTGAAAGACGCGCCGGTGCTCATTTTGGACGAAGCCACTTCAGCGTTGGACAACGAGTCCGAACGATTCATTCAGGCTGCGTTGCAGGAAGTGATGCAGGGGCGGACTACGATCGTCATTGCGCATCGCCTGTCAACGGTCGAGTCTGCTGATGTCATTGTCGTTCTCGACGAAGGCCGGATCGTTGAAAAAGGCAGACACCGAGATTTGCTCAATCAGAATGGTATCTATGCCGAATTGTACGCGGCCCAATTCCAGGACGAGACGATCGAATTGCCGGTCGTCGGTGTGGAACATCCGGAGGAGGGCGCGCGCTACAACGCGGGAGACTATTTCGAGCGATCGGCGTCTAATCTGAGCGCCGCGTGGTATCGCGATGCGAAGTGGTTGAACCTGCTGCGGCCGATATCGTGGCTTTATGGCGAGGTCAGCCGCCGGCGTGCCGGCAAGTATGCCAACGGTACACATACGCCTCGGCGGACCAGCTTGCCGGTCGTGGTAGTTGGCAATATCACAGTCGGAGGAACTGGCAAAACGCCGTTGGTAAGTTGGCTGGTGGTACAACTGCGCGAACAAGGTTTCAGACCCGGAGTGGTTCTGCGGGGCTATGGTGGCAAGCTCAGCAAAAGTGGAACGCTTGTCCCGAGCGGCGCCGACCCAGAACGGTACAGCGACGAAGGCGTATTGTTGCGCGACAGACTCAATTGCCCAGTTGCCATCTGCGCCGACCGTTTGAAAGCGTTGCGCTTGCTAGAAACGCAAGATTGCGATATTGCGATTTCCGATGATGGATTGCAGCACTATGGCATGGCGCGAGATTTGGAAATTGCTGTGATTGACGGCGCGCGTGGTGTTGGTAACGGACTATTACTACCGGCGGGTCCGTTGCGTGAACCCGTGCAACGTCTCGAACGTGTTGATTGGGTGATCGCCAATGGAGAATTGTCGAATTTGATTGAGAACGAGACTGTAATGCACCTTGTCGCCGATAAACTAATCAATCTCGGTTCGGGACTCGAGTTCGACATGCACGATTTTGCGATGAACAATCCACGCGTCCATGCCGTATGTGGAATCGGCAATCCACAACGGTTCGTCCTCTCTTTGCGCGACTTAGGCTTAGTACCCGAGTTACATGCGTACAGTGACCACTTTGACTTTGAAGGGCCGGAGGTCCAATTCACCGACAGCTTACCGGTCGTGTGTACCGAAAAGGATGCTGCCAAGTTCAAACATCTCGAGATTGATCTGGACTATGTCTACTACTTGCAGGTGTCGGTTGACCTGCCCCCAACTGCGCCACAACGCCTGCAAGACCTGTTAAGTGAAAGGGCGATTGCGCCTATCGCTGTCCCTAATTCCTATGATGATGAGGGCGTCTGGTGACTGTGCACGTTGTGATTCCCGCCCGGTTGGACTCGACAAGATTGCCGCGCAAGCCACTCGTCAGAATTTGCGGCGTGCCGATGATTGTGCGTGTTGCACGACAGGCAGCCATGGCCGATGTGGATGATGTAACCGTAGCGGTTGACGCAATCGAGGTTCAACAAGTGGTTGAAGACGCCGGGTTCAACGCGGTAATGACTGACCGCGATCACAACTCCGGCTCGGATCGCGTGCATGAAGTGTCCACAACTTTGGCTTGGGCCGAGGATGACTTGGTTGTCAATGTCCAGGGAGATGAACCACTCCTTCCGCCACACATAATCGACGCGCTCGTGAGTGCAATGCGTGAACGCCCACAAATTGAATTAGGTACTGTGAGCGAGCCAATCGCCAGTATGGAGGAGTTTCTCGACCCAAACGCGGTCAAAGTAGTAAGTGATGCGCACCAAAATGCGTTGTATTTTTCGCGAGCCCCTATTCCGTATCCGCGAGACCAAATTAGTGACGCGGCAGCAGATGCTGACTTTGAAGCCATGTTATCGGCTGGGTTGTCGGCCGCTGAATTGCGTCGTCATGTGGGCATCTATGCGTTTCGCGTCCGCGGGTTACGAAAATTCGTCGCGCTCGCCGACTCTCGACTAGAACAGCTTGAGAAGTTAGAGCAGCTTCGTTGGTTAGAGGCGGGAAATGCTCTATTTGTCCTCGCACACGATACACTCATTCCGGGCGGGGTAGACACGCAGGATGACCTGCGTCGTGTTGAGGCGATCTTGAACAGCGCGTAACGCTGCTCAAGACGTCGCGCCAATCCTTGGCGCCTCTATCTGGCAGACATCCGAATGCCACCGTCTAGGCGGATGGTTTCACCATTGAGGTAACTATTTTCGACGATTTGCTTTGCGAGTAACGCATACTCGGGTGGCAGACCTAAGCGTTTGGGGTATTGCACCATGTCGATCAAGGGGTCGCGTACGCTGTCAGGCGCACCTGCCATCATTGGTGTATCGAATATGCCGGGGGCGATCGTACAAACCCTAACGCCTTGGCGTGAGAGGTCGCGCGCGACCGGCAACGTCATGCCTGCTACCGCAGCTTTGCTGGCGGCATAGGCGGCCTGACCGATTTGGCCATCGAATGCTGCGACCGACGCAGTGTTGATGACTACCCCGCGTTCGAGTGCTTCACCTTCTGGTTCGTTTTCTTGCATTAGTGCCGCGCATTTGCTCAGGACGGAAAATGTTCCAATAAGGTTCACCTGGATGACAAAGTTGAAGCGCTTTATATCCATTGCGCCATCCTTGCCGACCGTGCGAGAGGCAGCACCAATACCTGCACAGTTGACGTTGATGTGAATCGCACCATAGTCGGCTAGGACCTGTTCGATGGCTGCTGTCAGCGAATCATCGTCTGTTACATTCACTTGATACGCAGTCGCGTCGCCTAGTTCGCTGGCGGTTTGCTTCGCCAGATCTTCGTTCAGATCCAGAATCGCAACCTTGCCCCCATTTGCGATCACCATTTCACTAGTTGCTCGCCCTAAACCCGATGCCCCGCCTGTTATGACGGCAACTTTCCCTTCGATGTTCACCTTATGGGTCCTCTTTTGTTTTCGTAATTGTTAACCGACGTATTGTACTCTAACCTCTCCTGCAGCGAGAACGCGACTCAGGCCCGAGATGATCTCTTAGTGCAATTTCACGACAGCTCTTTGGCGCTTGATGCGGCCGATCGGTTGTTGGATTGGTGCATGAAGTCCAAATGGCAAACCGAGTCGTCCACTATCTACGGTCGCACGACGCCGGTGCCTCGTAGCTTGGCCTGGTTTGGCGACGCAGGATTGAACTATCGCTATATAGGAATTGCCCCCCCAGCCAATGGTTGGCCGAACGCGTTAGGACCCATGCTCCGCAGCATCGAAATAATTGCTAAAACAGAGTTCAACTTTGTGTTGCTCAACCGCTATGAGCACGGACAACACTATCTGGGTTGGCACAAGGACAACGAATCCGGGCGCACGAGTCTCGTTGCATCGCTGAGTTTGGGTGCGACCCGCAAGTTTTGGATTGATACGCGCCCAGGTGCGCAGCTAGATGCACAGGAGGCGATTCACGGATTCGAACTAAACCACGGTTCGTTGCTGGTTTTTGACGGTAAACATCGTCATACACTTAGCAAAACCAAGCGCAAGGTAGCGCCACGCGTTAACTTGACCTTTCGGCAGATTGTGGTTTGAAAGCGATCGCTAACATGCCAATACGCAACACGTTGGGGGTGCAAGCCGAAGCTTTGGCCGGGTGCATTGCCCACGGGGTTGACGACGTCAAACAGGCGGTCGCGTACGCGGCCGACCACGGTTTGACATTTCGTTTGCTCGGTGAGGGCTCCAACATCATCCCCAGTCGAGAGGTTAACCAATTCATTTGCCATCAAGCGATGAAAGGGATCCATACCCGACGAGTGGATGCAGCGCACGAATTGGTCACAGTGGCGGCGGGTGAGAACTGGCATGGATTTGTCATGAGGATGTTGCAAGCGGGTCTCTACGGGTTAGAGAATCTGGCGCTCATTCCTGGATCGGTTGGTGCCGCGCCCGTACAAAATATCGGTGCGTATGGGGTTGAGGTTGCGCAGTTTTTGCAGTCCGTACAGGTCATGGAGCCCACCGGTGAGGTGCGCGATATGGACGCGGGTGAGTGTGGCTTTGGCTATCGGAGCAGCGTCTTTCAAACGCAGGCGCAACTTTCGATTCTCACGGTCACGTTTAAGCTGGGTAAACAACCAGCCATCAACAGGACCTATCTCGAAGTTGACCAAGCCCTGCACGACGTCGACTCTCCAAGCCCGCACGCGCTTGCAGACGCCGTTATCCAGATTCGTCGCCGCAAGCTACCGGACCCGGCGACCGATCCAAACGTGGGTAGTTTTTTCAAGAACCCACTAATCGCAGTGGAAGATGCGGAGCGACTGCGTTTGCGTGAGCCGGATCTTAGCGTCTTCCACCAAGCCGGGCGGGCAAAGCTATCAGCTGCACAACTTATCGACCGATGTGGTTGGAAAGACCGCGGCACGCCGGCACTCTATTGCTGGCCGACTCAACCCCTGGTCATCGTTAATCCCGGACATTTAGCCGCCACGGAAGTCCTCAAGTTTGCCGAGGACATCCGCGACGACGTGGTGTCTCAGTACGATGTTCAACTGGAGCTTGAACCCTCCGTTTTGTCCTGAGTCCTATCCGGGGTTGTCGACGCGGTATTCCCGCTCGAGAGAACTCCTTGCTTTTTTAGCTCGGCTTCACGCTCGCGGCGCTTCACTTCCCGAGGGTCGTTCCAGGCACGTCCGGACTTTGTCGTGGTATCGGAATCGCTAGTTTCGGTTTTTGCGGCGGTCGCAACCGTGCTGCTTTTCTTTGCAGCCGGTTGCGGTTTGTCGGTAACTTTCTTGGCGTCGTCCACGTGGCTAGCTTGCGCGGTTTTTGCCTTAGGCGATGGAGATTCGCGCTGAGGCTTCTGCTCTTCACGTTGATCGGCAGGCTTGGATTCGAGTGTAATTGCAGGTGCCGCGGTGGTCGCTGGCTCTGCCGCCGACCCAGTGGTTAGCGGTGGCTCGATCTTTGACCCTGTACTTTGCGAACCAGTGCTTTTCGAAACTGTGCTTTGCGAAGGTGCGTCGATGGTCTCAGGAATGGAGCTATCCGACTTGTCCAGGACCGCTTCCGCGCGTCTGTTACGCGGGTCATTTGATGCACGGTCCCGCGGTTGTCGGGTCATGGCAGCGTCGGCTTTTTCGGCGGGAGCGTCTGTGTTAGCTGTCGTCGGCGCGGCTTCGGCAGGGGTGCGTGAGGGCGCATCGGATGCTGGTTTGTTTGTACGCACGGGCGCAGATTTGGATTGTTTGCTTTCGTCGCGTGCGGCACGATCGCGTTTCGGCTGGCGCTTGCTCTTGGCTAACGTATCGCTGTCAGGCTTGCGCTCGGTAGGGTTGATGGCTGCTTTTTCAGGCTCGGCCTTGTCCTTCATAGGTGCGCGTTCATCGGACTCCAATTCCTGTTTAACGGGTCTTGGCGCACGCTGGGCGCGGTGCTTGCCGCCGCCAGTCTGGTCACTGGTATGCGTGTCCTTTTTCTTGGAATTGTTCGCAGGATGGGAATCATTTTTGCTGCTGCGTTCATCTCCACGCCCGCCACGCTGCGTGTCTTTGCTTTCGTTTTGCGATTCCGGTCGTCGGGGCTTTCGCTCAGGCTGCTTGGTTTTACCCGCAGTGTCACCGCTTCGATCGCGGCTTTGCTGTGGCGCTTGCTTCGGTGTTCCGGTTACCTTGTCGGTCGATGTGCTATGGTCATCGGCGATCGAGGCTTCAGAGAACAGACTCGTCACTAACCGTTTGATTAAACCAGGAGATTCGGAAACAACTTTTACATCTGGCTTGGGCTTAGGCGTTTTCGCGACGGGCGGTGGCGGTGGCGGTGGTGCCATTTGCGGTTTGACAGCGGCTTGCTTCGGTTGCGGTGGCGAACTTTCTGATGGTAACTCCGTTGTACTGACTTGGTTGGCGAGCTCTGAGAGTGCAAAACTCGAGATTTCACCTTCTTCTTCAACATGATCGTCGCGCAGCCTTTCTACAATATAGTGCGGCGTGTCCAGATTCAAATTCGGAATGATGACGATGTGGGTTCCGGTTCGTTGCTCGATTTCGGCAACATCTTGACGTTTTTCATTGAGTAAATAGGCGCCAATGTCCAAGGGTACCTGGGCGCGGATACGTGCACTGCGTTCCTTCAGGCACTCTTCTTCCATCACACGCAATATCGCAAGTGCCAACGACTTGGTGCCGCGAATCCGTCCCTGCCCGTTGCAGCGAGGACACAGTTCTGTCGTTATTTCTTCCAATGATGGGCGCAGACGCTGACGGCTCATTTCCATCAATCCAAAACGCGATATTCGACTGACTTGTACCCGTGCGCGATCCGCTTCGAGGGCGTCGCGTACTTGATTCTCAACCGCACGCTGATTCTTCTGATTGAGCATGTCGATGAAGTCGATAACGATCAAACCGCCAATATCGCGAATTCTTAGCTGCCGAGCGATTTCGTCGGCCGCTTCGAGGTTTGTGTTGAGCGCAGTCTCTTCAATGTCGGCACCTTTGGTCGCTCGTGCTGAGTTGATGTCGATTGAGACCAACGCTTCCGTCGGGTCGATTACGATGCTACCGCCGGACGGCAAGTGCACGGTATGTTGAAACGCTGTCTCGATCTGGCTCTCGATCTGATAGCGCGTGAACAGCGGAATGGCATCGCTGTATGCCTTAACCTTGTCGGTGTAATGCGGCATGACCTGCGCGATGAAGGCGGAAGCTTCGTCGTATGCGTCTTTGCCTTCAATCAGCACCTCACCAACGTCGCGCCGTAGATTGTCACGAATGGCCCGCAACACCGCGCTATTTTCCTGATAGAGCAGAGACGGCGTGGGTTCGGATTCAGCAGCGCTTTGAATCGCTTGCCAGACTTGTAGTAAGTAATTCAAATCCCACTCGAGTTCTTCACTGCCGCGTCCAACGCCGGCTGTACGAACGATGACGCCCATACCGTCAGGCACTTGGAGTTGCGCCAGCGCTTCGCGCAGTTCGTCTCGATCGTCGCCCTCAATGCGCCGTGAGATGCCTCCGGCGCGTGGATTGTTGGGCATCAAAACCATGTATCGGCCGGCGAGACTCACAAATGTGGTCAGTGCCGCGCCTTTGTTACCTCGTTCTTCTTTTTCAACTTGAACGAGCAGTTCTTGACCTTCGTTCACCAATTCTTGAATTGGCCCACGGCCGCTATCACTTTTCTTTTTGAAGTACTCTCGAGAAATGTCCTTCAGCGGCAGAAATCCGTGGCGTTCGGATCCGAATTCCACGAAGGCAGCTTCGAGGCTCGGTTCCACTCGGGTGATTTTTGCCTTGTAAATGCTCGCCTTCTTTTGTTCGCGAGCGCGGTTTTCAATATCCAGGTCGTAGAGTTTTTGACCGTCTACGAGCGCGATTCGCACCTCTTCGGGCTGGCGCGCGTTTATCAACATTCTTTTCATCGTTAAGTCCTACAATCGCGTGCAAGCACGCAGATTAATGCAATGCAAAGAACCTTAGCTGAATAGCATTGGAGTCGAAGCAACGAGGGGTGCAGTCTAAGCGAATGGGCGAGTGCGATGGTTGTACCGTCGCGCCGGTTCATTGCCGGTCCCTGGCCGGTTACTATCGGCTACCGATCTACGCTATGACTGTCTTTTTCACGCTTCGTAGCTTCTTCGGGTTCTGCTTGATCTCTAGGTTACTAGATGTTTCCAACAAAACGCCTTCGCGTCACCGACACGAGTCGATGACGAAATGATTCCAAGTCTGGGCCACTCTTTGTTAATGCGGTTGTCAAATTGGCACATCGCGTTGCAAATGCAGTGGCGTCAAAAGCTCACAAATCGAGCATGTATTCAGTGTGATGAGGGCTGGCTGTCTACTCTAGACTAAGCTCTTACACCGTCATGTTTGCCATCTTTGCCGACCGTACTCGGTCCGGGATGGCCTGGTTCTTTGCGTTCTCGCAGGGTGTAATCCACACTGCAGCATCTGCAAACCTGTTTGACCGCACTCAAGCGCGGTTCGATAAAACTCGCAAATCAAACACCTTACAGAGCGGAAAAGATATTAGCAGTGTTTTCTAACCCCTTCAATCAGTTAGTTTTTTTGCAGTTAGTCTTTTGGCCACTCGTGGGTCCATTCTCTTGGCCCGGGAGGATTCGGGTCTAATGGGGGTCGAGTACGTGAAAGTAGAAGACCAAGCCGATGCGGGCCAACGCATCGATAATTTTCTCATGCGCCGGTTAAAAGGGGTTCCTCGGCAGCATGTCTATCGGATTTTGCGCAAAGGCGAAGTGCGTGTGAATGGCGGTCGGGTTAAACCGACATACCGATTGGCGCACCATGATGAAGTGCGGATACCGCCCATTCGCACCCGAGACGCAATGCCTGCGCGTGTCGCCGAGCGCACCATGGAGCTGGTCGAAGGGTCAATCATTCATGAGGATAGCGACATCATCGTGCTCGATAAGCCGACTGGTCTCGCGGTGCACGGTGGTAGCTCGATAAGCTCAGGAGTCATTGAAATTCTGCGTGCTGCACGTGGCGATCCGAAACTTGAACTGGCCCACAGAATCGATCGTGACACGTCGGGCTGTTTATTGATTTGCAAACGCCGCGCTGTGCTCGCAAGCGTGCACAGCGCGTTTCGCGATAGGCAGGTTCACAAGGTGTACGAAGTATTTGTGACGGGACACTGGTCGAAACGGCTGCGCACCGTACAGAGCAAGCTAACCCGATTTGCAACGTCTTGGGGTGAGCGGCGGGTTCGAGTCGATGCGAGCGGGCAATCGTCCCGCACGGACTTCATGGTGCTGGATCAAGCGCCGTTCGCGACCCGGCTCGAAGCGGTGTTGCACACTGGCCGCACACATCAAATTCGGGTTCACTGTAAAAGTTCAGGGCACCCGATCCTCGGAGATCGCAAATATGGCCCGTATGAGTCAACAGGCACGCGGTTGTGTTTGCATGCTTCGCGATTGTCGATTCCGATCGGTAACAGTGTGATGAAGTTCCGCGCGCCTCTCCCAGCCGATATGGGCGAACTGTGGGCGCGCCTCAGCGATGGCGAGCAATTGGATTGATGCCGAAGTGCTGCAAAGCACTCGTTAAGGCAATCATCGGTAGTCCAACTAATGCGGTTGGGTCGTCGGACCGAACCCATTCGAATAGTGCGATCCCGAGGCCTTCGGATTTGAAGCTTCCGGCACAGTCCATCGGCTCATCGACGCTCACATAAGCGGCCGCGACACTCGCATCGTATGCGCGAAACTTAACCGAGGTGAGCGTGCAATGGGTCCAGGGCGCGCGTGCTTGGCCGACAATCGCGATTGAGGTAAAAAACTCGGCGGTTTTGCCGCTTAAGAACTCAAGTTGGCGTTGCGCACGCGCTACCGAACCGGGTTTGCCTAAGAATTGATCCTCGCACAAACCGACCTGATCGCTGCCGATAACGATGGCTTGAGGGTGCTTGTCTTGCACGGATTGTGCTTTCGCTAGTCCCAATCGTAGACTCAGCTGTTGGGCGGTCTCACCTTCTGCACGTGATTCGGTGACAGCCGGCGCCTGGGTAGCGAAGCCGATGCCCAAGACCGACAATGCGCGCGCTCGATGTGGTGACGACGAAGCAAGGATTAATTGTGGCTCATTGGTCATGTTGTGCCTTGGTTAATTCATGCCATAGCGTGCTAGACATATCTGAGCGACTTACCTATGATCGCCGCCCTCATGGCGAGTACTGATGTTGCATCTGATGACTCCCCTCCGACCTATATCAACTTGGCTCGGGCGGGCGCGTCTCTTAAACGAACGATTGTCGCAGCATCGTGCGCTCGATTGGCGCTGGAGTGTATCAGCCTAGAGCCACTACAGGCCCGGATTGCCTTTGGTTTTGACGCGCACCGACGAATTCGGGCTACAGGAGATATCCGCGGCAAATGCAGTTTGTCGTGTCAGCTTTGTTTGGAGCCGCAGAACTGGCAGATCGAGGAGCAGTTTGAGCTGTTATTGGCACCTGACGAAACCCAGGCGCGGCGGTGGGTTGACGAGAGTGGAACGCAGCTCGTGGATGTGGTCGTGGTAGGCAATGCCGAGCTAGACTTGGTCGAGCTCATTGAAGACGAAGTGATATTGCGTCTACCCAGCCAGGTCTGCGTAGACGCTGACTGCTGCCGTAGGCCGCAGTTGGATTACGGCAGTGAAGAAGTGCAGTTGACGCAACGCAGTCAGCCAAACCCATTCGCCGAACTCGGGAAGCTCAAGTAAGCCAAGAGCGGGCCGGTTGGGTCGATTAACGGAAAGAAGACTATGGCAGTTCAAAAAAGCAAAGTTACACGTTCGCGCCGCGGTCAGCGTCGCTCGCACGATTCGTTGAATAAACCGTCGCTATCAATCGATGAAACCACGGGTGAAACCCACCGCCGTCACCACCTCACGACCGATGGATACTACCGAGGACGCCGCGTCCTACCTGACAAAACGTAACGACCCGCGTTTGGCAATTATCGCTCTTTGCTCGATTGCTAGCTAATCCGTGACACTTAGCGTCGCTATTGATGTGATGGGTGGTAGGGGCGGTGTCTCGGCGAATATTGCGGCCATGAATGCCGTCGTCGAAGCCGAAGGTCTGATCTTGGTGGGTGATCGAGAGCTCATCGAAAAACAACCCGATATTGCAACGCTACTCGCACGCGGAGCGCGCATAGAGCACGCTGCTGATTGGTTGACCGGCGAAGAGTCTCTGAACGAGGTATTGCGTCATCGTCCACAAGCGTCCATGGCGGTGTGCGCGCGATTGGTAAAAAGCGCAGACGCAGGGGGCATGGTCAGTTCCGGCGATACGCGGGCTCTCATGGCGCTCACAAGAAGGTATCTTGGAACGCTGCCCGGATTGCAACGGCCGGCAATCGCGAAGTCCTTTACCGGCGACCACGGACCGTTCTGGATGTTGGATCTCGGCGCCAATATCGAGTGCAGCGCCGAGCTGCTCGTGCAGTTCGCGAAACTCGGGCAAACCATTGCGGCGCTAAGCGACAAAACGGTGACGCCACGCGTTGCACTATTGAATATTGGGACCGAGCAGGGCAAAGGGCCTTTGATCCTGAGCGAAGCGGCGGCACGGATACAGCGCGAATTGAGCGGATTGCAATGGGCCGGGTTTGTCGAACCCAACGAATTGTTCGATGGCAAGGCGGACATCGTGGTTTGCGACGGGTTCGTTGGCAACCTCCTATTGAAAACCCTTGAAGGCACTGCGATGTACTTAGGTCGAACGATTCGGCGCGGATTGCTGGGTGGTTCCTGGCTATCCAAGCTCGGGGTGTCGTTGGCTCGACCTGACATCGAGGCGATACACGACGAGCTCGACCCGCAGAACTACAACGGAGCATTGTTGGCGGGAATTCGCGAGGGTATCGTGGTAAAGAGTCACGGCAGCACGGGTGCTGCCGGATTTCGTAATGCTGTTCAGCAAACGCGCGCTTACGTTGCCGGCGGACTTGTTACAAGATTGCAAGATGCGCTCGATTCGAGCTAGGACCTTTGCAGGTGGGCTATAGTGTGTGCACGCAAACATGTTTGAGCATTCTCGTGTACATAAACAAATTGTTGGAAATCAAATTATGACTATCGCTGCGGTTTTTCCCGGTCAGGGGGCACAAAGTGTGGGAATGCTGGGTGAGTTGGCCGACCACCATCCATCCATTCTTGATACGTTCGCAGAAGCTTCGTCGGTATTGGGATTCGATTTATGGGCTTTGGTGCAGAACGGTCGAAGCGAAGAACTGGCCGAAACTGAAAACACTCAACCGGCCCTCTTGACGTCGAGCGTAGCGCTTTGGCGAGTCTGGCAGAGTGGCAGTATTGAGCGTGATCCGGCATTCGTTGCGGGACATTCGTTAGGCGAATATTCGGCGCTGGTCTGCGCCGACGCCCTGAAGTTTGATGAAGGCGTAGCGCTAGTTCGCAAGCGGGGCGAACTAATGCAAGAAGCCGTGCCGAGCGGCCAAGGTACCATGGCTGCGATTATTGGCCTGGAGAACGAGCAAATCGACGAATGCTGCTTAGCGGTCGACGGTGTCGTGGGTGCTGCGAATTATAATGCGCCCGGTCAAGTGGTGATTGCGGGAGAAACACCGGCGGTCGAGGCAGCTATGCAAGCATGTAAGGACGCTGGCGCGAAACGGGCCCTTAGACTCAACGTTAGCGGACCCTTCCACTCAGAGCTTATGGGGCGTGCTCGCGACCAGTTCGCCGCGGAGTTGGCGGCGGTGAATGTACAGATGCCACGCATTCCGATTGTCCAGAACGTCAACGCAAGTTCTCCCGGAAATGCTGAAGAGCTAATCCAGGCCCTAATCGATCAACTGTCGAACCCTGTGCTTTGGACGGGATGTGTGGAAACGATGTTGGCGAACGGCGTCGATCAATTTGTCGAGTGCGGCCCTGGTAATGTCTTGGCTGGGTTGGCCAAACGAATATCACGCGACTCATCGACAACGGCATTGAGTACCAAGGCGGGTATGGGTGCAGCTATCGCTTCTTAGAGCCGATAGTTTGTCTACCGCGTTGGAATTGAAAAACAAGCTCATGGACAAAGGTCATGGATAAGAAAACAGCGCTGGTTACAGGTGCAAGCCGGGGTATCGGTGCGGCCATTGCCGACCGACTTGCAGAGGAAGGTTTCTTTGTTGTAGGTACGGCAACAAGTACCGAGGCCGCCGCGGCAATAGGCGAGCGCCTTGGGGACAACGGTATGGGCGTTGTGATGCAACTTAGGGATCGCGATTCGATTGAGGCGGCCTATGCGTTAATCGTGGAACGCGGAAACATGCCGGTCGTGTTGGTTAATAATGCTGGAATCACGCGTGACAATTTATTGATGCGATTGAGTGAAGATGATTGGTTGGACGTAATTGACACCAACGTGAATGGTTTATATCGGGTCACCAAACCGTTGTTGCGCGCCATGCTAAAAGAACGCTGGGGCAGAATCGTCAACCTGGGTTCCGTCGTTGGACGAATGGGCAATCCCGGACAAGGCAACTACGTGGCGAGCAAATCGGCAGCAGAGGGGTTTACCCGTTCGCTGGCGTTGGAAGTCGCCTCGCGGGGCATTACCGTTAATGCCGTCGCCCCGGGTTTCATTGCGACGGATATGACAGCGGACCTGACTGAAGACCAAAGTGCCGCTATGTTGGATCGGATCCCGCTTGGTCGCATGGGGCAAGCACAGGATGTTGCTGGGACCGTGGCCTTTCTTGTTGGCGACGATGCGAGTTACATCACGGGACAAACTTTGCATGTGAATGGCGGCTTGTATAGCGGGTAATAATGGGTTATGGCTGACACGACAGCGCTGCTTGAATTAGCTAAGGCGCCTCTATAGAATGCGCATCGCCCTGCCCCCAGGAATTGAATTGGGAGATCTCTTTTAACATGAGCAGTGTTGAAGAAAGAGTAAAAAAATTGATTTGTGAACAGCTCGGAGTCAAGGACGACGAGGTCAAGAATGACGCGTCTTTTGTTGAAGACTTAGGTGCTGACTCACTTGATACGGTTGAGTTGGTTATGGCTTTGGAAGAGGAGTTCGAGACCGAAATCCCGGACGAAGCAGCCGAAAAAATAACCACCGTTAAAGAAGCCGTCGAGTACATACTGGCGCACCAGTAGTCCGATTGACATCTGGACTAGCGCGCCTGTGCGTATCCTGGTGCGGGTTGCCACTTCGGACGACTACCACTTCGCATAGTGAAGGTGGGGTATTTGTGCACCGGCGTTTTGGATATTTGTCCTATGCCAGCTTGGCAACTACCTAGTCGGTGCCGACCACGCTATGTCGATTTGGCAGCGTGATCGGCAAGATCGTGGATCGACGGGGATCATTGGATCGTAGTATCGTAGTCTCAATTCGTGTTTGACCTGCAAACCTACATGAGTACCTGCAACCAACATGAGTACTTGTACCGTCCATGAGTAAGAGAAGAGTTGTCGTCACAGGGATGGGGATGATTTCGCCCATCGGCGGCAGCGTCGAAAGTTCGTGGTCTGCGGCGCTTGCAGGCACGAGCGGCATCGGCAGCAACGAACATTTTGATACGTCTGATTTTGGCGTAAAGATCAGTGGATCAGTCAAAGACTTTGAAGTGACTGACTACATGTCGAGTAAGCAAGCTCGCCGTCTTGATGGGTTCATCCAATTCGGCATCGCAGCCGGTATCCAGGCGATTAACGACGCGGGATTGGAATCCGAACCGAGCGATGCGGGCCGTATTGGCGTAGCGGTCGGGTCAGGCATCGGTGGTCTGGGGACCATTGAAGATACCCACTTAACTTTGCTCAACAAAGGGCCGAAGCGCGTTTCGCCTTTTTTCGTTCCCGGCAGTGTCATCAATATGATTTCCGGCAACTTGTCGATCAAATTTGGCTTCAAAGGGCCTAATATTGCGATTGTAACTGCGTGCACGACGGGTACACACAATATCGGCATCGGTGCACGGATGATTCAATACGGTGACGCCGACGTGATGGTTGTTGGCGGTTCAGAGTTTGCAACGACGCCGATTACGGTTGCCGCATTTCACTCCATGAAGGCACTTTCTACGCGCAACGATGATCCCGCTGCGGCGAGTCGGCCGTGGGATCAGGACCGTGATGGATTTGTCTTGGGAGACGGCGCAGGTGTTTTGGTGTTGGAAGAATATGAGCGGGCTAAAGCCCGCGGGGCGAAAATATACGCGGAGATGCTCGGCTTTGGCATGAGCGCGGATGCATTTCACATCACTGGACCGGCCGAGGCTGGGGAGGGTGGGGCTGCATCCATGATCAACGCATTAAAGGATGCCGGACTCAACGCCGAAGAGTTGGGCTATCTCAATGCGCACGGAACGTCTACACCATTGGGAGATATCGCTGAAACGCGGGGTATCAAGCTGGTTTTCGGCAATGACACCAAGCTTGCGATATCGAGTACCAAATCAATGACTGGTCATTTGTTAGGCGCGGCGGGCTCGGTCGAAGCGATTTTTACGATCAAGGCAATTATTGATCAGTCGCTGCCGCCGACCATAAACTTGGATAACCCAAGCGAAGATTGCGATCTGAACTATGTGCCAAATACCGCGCGTGACGCCAATATTAGTGTGGCGGCCTCCAATTCTTTCGGATTTGGCGGCACCAACGGAACGCTCATCTTCGGCGCGGTCTGAGAACGACCGCGCACCGTCTCGGTGACTAAAGGTTCGAAGATGCGGCGCCTCCTTTTTGCGCTAGTCGGCGCAACCGCAACCGTTACCGTGTGCGGGTTATTGGTTTGGCACCTCTATGATTGGGCGAACACGCCTCTTGCGTTTGCCGAAGAGCAAACCTATGAACTCACTGCCGGTACCACATTCTCTCGCTTTGCGACCGAGCTGACAGACGCTGGGTTATTGGGCGATAGCTGGCGTTTCGTTGCCCTTGCTAAGATGTTGCGCCTCGACAAGGGCCTGCAAGCCGGCGAATACCGGTTTGACCGGGGATCCTCCCCGCGCGCGATCCTAGATCGGGTCGTTGCCGGCGATGTTGTACTGCATCAGTTTAGAATCAGTGAAGGCGCCGTTTTGGGGGATTTGCTTGCCCAACTGATGAATGACGATCGTGTGCGATATTCGTTGGACGGCATCGCGCCTGAGCAGTTGCTGGATACATTAAATATCACTTGGCCGTACTCGGAAGGTACGTTCTTTCCAGACACCTATTTGATTCGACGGGGTGAATCCGATCGAGATATCTTGCGTCGCGCGCACCAAGTCATGGTGACTCGTTTGGACGAGTTATGGCGGAATCGGCGCATTTCCACATTGTCGCGGCCCGAAGCAATCATACTGGCCTCGATCATCGAAAAAGAGACTGGCCGAGATGCCGACCGTGCTCGGGTGAGTCAGGTCTTCCACAAACGTCTAAGCCAAGACATGCCGCTGCAGACTGATCCTACGGTCATTTATGCGCTTGGCGAAACATTCGATGGCAATCTCACCCGGGCGCATTTGCGTCTTGATTCCCCGTACAACACCTATCGCTATAAAGGGCTTCCGCCGGGTGCGATCGCATTTCCATCAAGCGCTTCGTTGCAGGCTGCACTAAATCCTGCCGCGACGGATTATCTGTACTTTGTTGCACGAGGCGACGGCAGCACGCAGTTCTCAAGCACCTTGGCAGAACACAATGCGGCGGTACGTGAGTTTCAACTAAGCAAGAATACGAAGTAGGGTTTGCCTTTGTGGGAGCAGATAAACTTGCTTGTGCTGAATTCCTCACCTCAATGACAGGAACTAGCTCGTACGCGTCCCAAATACCAAGTATTTGGGTTCGTGCACTTGAGGGCATGGTCGCGACGGGAGGTCGCGCGCCCGACTCAAAAGCCGTAGGCTTTTGAAAGCTTTTCCTTCCGTAAGGAGGAAAACCGTGGGGAAAAATTCACACGATGTGAGTTTCTGGACAAGCTAGCTCCTATCCAGAAATTGCCTTCCTGGCAATTTCCTCCCAACGGCTTGCTCCGCAAGCCTTTCATTTT
>Ga0115002_10002988_pt1 | contig 21562 bp, 22 predicted proteins | sample ArcticOcean_MG_C_8_FD_89576 | JGI IMG/M metagenome (GOLD analysis project Ga0115002, IMG submission 89576) | Marine microbial communities from western Arctic Ocean - ArcticOcean_MG_CB11_86 | ecosystem: Environmental > Aquatic > Marine > Oceanic | place: Arctic Ocean: Canada Basin | collected... | reverse complement strand
TATCCGTACGGCCAGCACCTTGCCTATGCGATGTCCTCGGTAATGTGGGCAGAACGGTCTGAAGGAGTAGCTCCTCCCGGTGTCCCGCTTGAAGAACTGGTAGTTTTGCCCGGCACCCCTGTTATCAAGGACGGCTACATAACGCCATCGAACGCACCGGGCTTCGGTTTCGAATTCGATCTCGACTGGATAGAGCAAAGAGCGACATAACAGATCGAAAGTCGTGCCCTGAATCCGGAACATTGCACTTCGTCCGTTGGGCGGGAGTAGTATGGCGCACATGCCATTTTCCGATAGCGTTATCGCCCCGAGCGCCGCTGCTTGAGCGAGGTTCCAGGAACACCATCACAGCCGACTGACCAGCCGGTAATATCCGACACCTATAAATGGAAGGCTTTCACGGCCATCGGTATTTCGTTTGTCACAATGGTGGCAAGCCAGTCGATGGTTTTCGTCGCGCTCTCGCAGATAGCCGAAGATTTTAACGTCACGCTGCGATTGGTCTCGTGGGTGGTCATCGCACAGGGCCTTACGATCAGCGCGCTCATGATGCCGATGGGGCGACTGGCCGACATTATCGGCCGAAAGAAAGTTCACCTGATCGGATTGACGCTGTTCGCAAGCGGATCGATATTCACTGCGGTCGTTCCCACCGGTAGCGCAACGGTATTCTCTCTGATCATCCCCGGTTTTGGGCTTTTGATTATGGCCAGAGTACTCGCAGCGATGGGTAACTCGATGGCGCAATCCGTCGGAACAGCAATGGTAATTTCGGTGTTCCCCGATCGCGAGCGCGGAAAGGCGATTGGCAGCCAGACGACTGCAGTAGCCATCGGTGGGGCATCGGGTCCGATCGTCGCAGGAATAATGCTCCAGTTCTTGCCGTGGCAGGCAATGTTCTGGGTGTTGACTGTTCCCATCGTAATAGCGTTCGTCGTCGGTTATTTCATACTCGACGAAAAGATTGTGAGTCAGCAGCGCCTAGGCAAACGCCAATCGTACGACTGGCTGGGCGCCATACTTTCGAGTTTGACGATCATTGTTGGCGTGATTCTCATAAACAACCCGTTCGGCGTATCCATCGTTTCTCCATTGATCCTCGGCGGCGCCGCTACAACTGCGGCATTGCTCGGTTTATTCATTTGGTGGGAACTGAAGATAAAATCGCCAATGCTTGAGCTTCGCATGTTCAAGAATCTCGTGTTCAGCATGGCCGTGGCCGCCCGGTTGCTGGGATTCCTTGGCACGACGACCGTGCGATTCCTGATGCCCATCTACCTAATTAGCCTGCGAGATATCGGAGAGGCCGCGGCGGGTGGGGCACTGTTCCTCGTGTCATTGGGCATGGGTATCGCAGCGCAGAGTGCAGGCCGACTTGGCGACAGGTTTGGAGAGCGACCATTCGCCGTCTTTGGCTTTGTCATTCTGGTCGGCACTTCGCTCAGTTTCGCTGCGTTCACTTCAGATACGGCAATGTGGATGATCTTGGTAGTGCTCACTGTCAGCGGACTTGCGATGGGTCTCTGGAACGTGCCCAACAACAGCATCATCATGGGTGCGGTCCCGAAAGAGTCTTTTGGAATCGTAGGTGCGTTTACAAACCTGACACGGAACGTCGGGAACGTCGCAGGACAGGCGATCGCCTCAGCTGTTGTCGTGGGAGTCATGGTTGCGGACGGTTTCGATGTCCCGCTGGGCGAGATTACGGGCGATAGGGCTGCAAGCGAATCGTTCATGAACGGCTGGCGCTTTGCGTATATTCTCGTGACCACGTTCTCGGTACTCGGGTTGATTTTGTCGATTCTGACCAAGCCAAAACACGCAGATCAAGATGCCTGAGTGGCCGGCCTCGTGAATTACCATTCAATGCTTGTTTCGCTTAACTGTGATGGATCATACGTATGTTGTTTTGACTGCCGCCGCGCCCTTTTTCGTTGAGATGAATCTAAGCCGTAGGCGGTAGCCGCCGCAGGCGACAATTGGATCTCGCTGCGGATACATTGGTTATCGGATTACGGTAAGTTTCCAATCTGAAAATAGGGACAAATACACCAAGTTGTTTAATATGCGGACCAGAATCTGGTTTACTGATTTACGTGATGGGCGAGTAATACGACGTGCACTGAAAACGGCACTTTTTGTGGGTACTCTGCCGGTTGCTATTACACAGGGCGCTTCGATCATCGCTGGCGAGTGGACTTCACGGATGATGTGGCAAATACCGCTCACCGTGATGGTGCCGTTCACCGTTTCATTGCTTACCAGCGCCACCGTCGTTGGCTCAGCCCGCCGAGCGAATGCATCTGCACACAGTCGACTCCGCGATCAGTTAGAAGCAATCAACAAATTCCCGAACCTCAACCCGAACCCCGTGCTTCGTATTTCGTTCGACGGCATTCTCCTGTACTCCAACTCTGCCAGCCAGGCCATCACATCATCGCTTGGTCTGTCGAACGACGAAAAACTGCCCGATCAGCTGTTTGAGAACCTGATGACGGAAGCCGACAGAGAAATGGCCGGTTCTTTCGATATTGTCGCGGGAACAAAGACATTCTCACTGTTGCCAGTGATGTTCAAAGATCAGGGTTTTATCAACGTCTACGGCACAGATGTGACAGCGATGAAGGTACTCAATAAGTTCCCCGACCTGAACCCGAACCCAGTGATGAAAATGACCGGTGATGGCACGCTCGACTACGCAAACGAAGCTGCAGGTCTGGTAATCAAGGCGCACGGAACCAGAGTTGGCGACAAACTCAGTCACGAAATCATCGGCTTGATAGAGGATGTCTGTAACAACGTCACCTATGAACCGCTATTGGTCAGCGGAAGCGGTCGAACATTCTCGCTGCTGCCGGTCTACACTCCCGAGTTTGAGATAACTAACATCTACGGTTCGGACATCACTGCCCGGATCGCAATGAACAAGTTCCCCGACCAGAACCCTAACCCCGTTCTGAGAGTTGCTGAGGGCGGGATTCTTGAGCACGCCAACCCCGCCAGCGAGCTTGTTTGCAAGGCGATCGGTGCCGAAACTGGAGAGAAAATACCCGCCGAAATGATGCAGAAATTTTCTCGGATTGCTGCTGCTGGCACCTCAGAAATAATCGAAGTTGAAGCAGACGATCGCGTCTACTCGCTGTTGATTATCGAAGTGTTCGAGTTCAACTGTATCAACATTTACGGCACCGATATCACCGCCATGAAGGCGCTGAACAAGTTCCCCGACTTGAACCCGAATCCCGTGATGCGCATGTCGCCAGACGGAAAACTCGAATACTCCAACTCAGCCGGATCACCGGTCGTGCTGGCCATGGGCATGGAAGTTGGAGACATGTTCAGCTCCGAAATGCAGGAGAAGATTAGCGCACTGCGTTCAGGCACCTCCTCCGATCCGTTGGAAGTTAGCGGAGAGGGCAGGACATACTCGCTGGCGCCAGTTCACACGCGTGAACTCGATATCACCAACATTTACGGCGATGACATCACTGCTCGCATTGCCATGAACAAGTTCCCCGACCAGAACCCGAACCCGGTGCTGCGTATTACCGGCGATCAGGTGGTCGAATACGCCAATCCGGCCAGCGAGCTAACTCTGCAGGCAATCGGGGTTGAAGTAGGTGAGAAACTACCGGACAACTTTTTCGAAAAGATCAAAGCAATTTCAGACTCAGGATCATCGGAATCTGTTGAGGTATCGGTCAAAAATCGAACGTTTTCACTGCTAGTCGTAGGGGTGTTCGAATTCGGGTTTATCAATCTGTACGGAACCGAAATCACAGCCTCTCTCGAACTCGAAAAAGAGCACGCAGAAAACGAACTTCTGTTGTTGAACATTCTGCCAGCCGCAATTGCAGATCGATTGAAGCAGGGTGAAGGGCTGATTGCCGACAAGTTTGACGATATGAGCGTGCTCTTTGCCGATGTAGTCGGTTTCACACAAATGTCGAAAGGCATGAGCCCGTCCGATCTGGTCGAGATGCTCAACACCGTATTCTCGCTATTCGACAATATTGCCGATAAATACAAATTGGAAAAGATCAAGACGATCGGCGATGCCTACATGGTCGCCGGTGGACTCGGTACCGACGGCGATGGTCATGTAGAGGCCATGGCCTCTACATGACCATCGAAATGCTCGTGCTTCTTGAGGGCTACCGCAACGACACTGGACTCGATATCCAAATACGAATCGGAATGTACACTGGTCCTGCAGTCGCGGGAGTCGTAGGCCTCAAAAAGTTCATATACGACCTCTAGGGCGACACAGTCAACATGGCAAGTCGGATGGAATCAACCGGTGTTCCGAATCGAATTCAGGTACTCGAGTCGACACGGGCGAAACTCACTCACTCGAAGAACGTGGCATAGTCGACATCAAAGGGATCGGGTCGCTGACCACTTACTTCCTCAATAAACGACTTGACCCGGGCGAAAACGCCGCAATCGCAACGACGCAGGAAAAACAGGCGACTTTGTAGCGTGATAAATCTGTTAATTCTTGGCTCAGGCGGTCAGACTCCCAACTTCGATAAGCGAGACCTCACCACGTCGACATGAAGATCGATTCCCTCGAAATATTCCACGTAGCGATGCCACTGATCTACCCGTGGCGAACGGCGTATGGTGCCGACTACGACATCCACTCCGTACTGGTGAAAGCAACCAGTGGAGATCACTTCGCGTGGGCAGAATCGACACCGATGGAGAAGCCCGCGTACAGTCCGGAAGGGGCAGGGAGCGTATACCTGAACGTATCGGAGTACTTCGCCCCCATGGTGGTTGGTGGCGTGTTCGATTCGGCGAGTGAAGTGACCGACACTCTTTCTTTATTCAAAGGCAATCCGTTCGCAAAAGCGGCGCTCGAAATCGCCTGGTGGAACCTGGAATCGAAGATCACAAACACCCCGCTCCACAAGCTACTCGGTGGTGAGACCAGGGAAGTTCAAGCCGGTGCCGACTTTGGTATTCAAGATTCGTTCGACATGCTGCTCGGGAACATCCAAACGGCAATCGACACCGGGTTCCCACGAGTGAAACTCAAGGTAGCTCGGGAATGGGACGTCGAGATGCTACGAGCAGTTCGATCTGCGTTTCCGAACGAGAAATTCCACATTGATTGCAACTCCGGCTACACCCTCGACGATCTGGATATGTTCAAAGAGATCGATAAATTCAATCTTGAATTTATCGAGCAGCCACTGGCAAACGACGACATCATCGATCACGCCGAACTGGCTCGGTACATCGATACACCGATATGCCTCGACGAATCGGTCACCAGCCCGAGAGTCGTTGAGCAGGCGCTGAAGATCGACGCCTGTAAATTCGTCAACATCAAACCGGGTCGGGTAGGCGGGCTAACCAACGCGGTCAGGATCCACGACATCTGCCAGGACGCAGGTGTTCCTGTCTGGGTCGGCGGCATGCTCGAAAGTGCAGTCGGATCTGCGGTTTGTGTCGAACTCGCAACCCTCCCGAACTTCGTCTACCCCGGCGATCTGTTTCCTTCCTCTCGCTTCTACACACGTGACCTTGGGCAACCTGAAGTTGTGCTCACCGAGCACCAAACCATGCTGCCGTACGAAAAAGGTCTACCCGAGCCGGATCCAGAGTTGTTGGAGAAATTCACCCGACAACGAACGCTCATCACGCCTGCGGAATAAACAGGTATCTGTTCGTGCCTGCACCCCGGTGTATGCATCGCATAGCGAAACACATTCGCAAAACTTCACAGGTATGGTTCAAAGGATCGCTGACTCCTCTAAATCGAGATCTCGTCATTGATTGGGTTGGGAGATAATTCGTTGAATGCAGCAGAACTATTCGTGCAGTGCCTGGAAAACGAAGGCGTCACTCGGGTGTTCGGTGTGCCCGGTGAAGAAAATGCAGAACTGATGATGGCGCTTGACGCCTCTTCAATAGAGTTCGTGCTCACTCGTCACGAACAGGGTGCGGCATTCATGGCGGAAGTCCACGGGCGTCTGACAGGCGAACCGGGAGTGTGCCTCGACACACTCGGACCCGGTCTGCGAACCTCGTTACCGGCGTGGCACACGCCAACATGGACCGTGTTCCGCTTATTGCAATAACCGGCCAGGCGGGAATCGAACGCTGGCATAAAGAAAGCCAGCAGGCGATGGACGTCGTCGGTATGTTCAAGCCGATCACAAAGTGGGCTTCAACGATTCTGACACCCCGCAACGTTCCGGAAGTAGTGCACAAGGCGTTCAAGTTGGCCACTGCCGAGAAGTCGGGCGCGTGCCACATCGAGCTTCCGGAAGACGTGGCTCGTATGCCGTCAGACGACCTCGATCCGAGCCAGAAGTCACGGCCCGCCCGTCCTGTGCCAGATCAAGACGTTATTTTTGATGCACTTCAGATGATCCGGTCGGCGAAAAGCCCCGTGATTCTCGCTGGCAACGGGGTGATCAGGCTCGGAGCTTCGGCAGAACTCCGAAAATTTGCCGAAACGACCGGAATCGGCGTGATCAACACTTTCGTGGCGAAAGGGGTGATAAATCAAGATTCGGTTTACTCGCTCTTCACCATCGGACTGCAGGCGAGAGATCTCGTATTCCGCGCCATCTACGAATCCGACCTTGTGGTCACTATCGGTTACGACATGGCCGAGTATGCACCTAACATGTGGAATCCTGACCGTGAAAAGAAAATTATTCATCTCGATTTCGTGCCCGCTGAAGTCGACGAAAACTATCGTGTCGAAGTCGAAGTTGTCGGCGATCTAGCCCACGCACTTCAGATGCTCAATGACGGTGTACACGATAACCCGTTTGAGATCGATCCCACGCGACAACATGCGGTCCGACACGAGATGATGCAGGAAATCTCTGCACATGAGGATGACGACACCAAGGGCCCAATGCGACCACAAAAAGTGTTGGCCGATGTTCGCGCCGCGCTTGGACCAAGCGACGTTTTGCTGTCCGACGTCGGTGCACACAAAATGTGGATCGCCCGCCACTACCAGTGTTACGAGCCAAACACCTGTCTGATCCCGAACGGATTTGCCTCAATGGGATTCGCTTTACCCGGCACTATCAGCGCGGCGATGACCAAGTTCCGACCGAAAGGTAATGGCAATTGCCGGTGACGGTGGTTTCCTGATGAATGTTCAGGAAATGGAAACCGCCCGCCGACTCAATTCCGACATCGTCGTTATGGTCTGGGAAGACGGAGGCTACGGGCTGATCGAGTGGAAGCAGGACAACACGTACGACCGTCACACGGATCTGTCGTTTGGGAATCCAGACTGGGGCAAACTGGCCGAATCGTTTGGCTGGAGTTTCGATTACGTCGATGAGTCGGTTACGCTACTCGATGTAATCAAGAATTCCCTTGAAACGGCGGGCCCCTCGCTTATCGTTGTTCCTATCGACTACCGAGAAAATGCCATTCTCACCAAACGCCTCGGTGAAATCACGATGGGCCTGTAAATCGTAGCGAGTACCGACTCGTCTGAATTCCTGAGCAGCGTCATCACCGCCGAGGGATCTGGCGGGGAGCGTCCGGCGCATTCGTTGAGTTGAAATAACACTCGCTGCACCCCTCCAGGTCCCTCCTTCGACTGGAAATCGTGTAACGACTGAAGCGTTTCGCAACTTTCATGCCCTTTCTTCCGATAGGCTGTCGCACCTCAGAGGTGTTCAAACAGTGAAACACTGCGGAAAAGGAACAGGCACGAATGGCTGATGCGCGACCGAATGTGATCGTATATCTGACGGATGATCAGGGCTACGGTGACCTGTCGTGCATGGGCGCAACCGACTTTCGAACGCCCACTCTCGATCGCATGGCGGCTAACGGTGTCAGGTTCACCAACTGGTATTCGAACAGCCCTGTCTGTTCTCCCTCCCGAGCAGCCCTGCTCTCAGGCAGGTACCCGGGCAATGCAGGCGTGCGGTCCATTCTGCGTGGTCATCGCACAGCCACCGGCCTTCCAGCAACCACTCCAACTCTCGCAACGATGCTCAAGAAAGAGGGCTACCAAACTGCCCTCACCGGCAAGTGGCATCTAGGTCTTGCTGAACAATCACGACCCAGCGCGCACGGCTTCGACAAGACTTTCGGGTTCATGGCGGGCTGCATCGATTTCTACTCGCATATCTACTACTGGGGAGCAAACCGTCCCGGTCCTAGCTTGAACCCAACTCACGACCTCTGGGAAGACAACGAGGAAATCTGGCGAAACGGCGAGTACTTCACCGAACTGATCGCCAAAAAAGCGGTCGAATATATCCGTGAAATGAGCAAGTCCGACAAGCCCTTCTTCCTCTACGTGCCGTTCAACGCACCTCACTACCCGATGCACGCTCCGCAGGAGTACATGGACCGCTTCGCCGACCTGCCGTGGGACCGACAGGTGATGGCCGCCATGATCAGTGCAGTTGACGATGCGATAGCGGTGATTCAAGACGAACTCGAACGACTTGGCGAGTCAGAAAACACTCTTTCAGTATTCACTTCAGACAATGGCCCCTCCAGGGAGTCACGAAACTGGCTCGACGGTAGCCAGGATCCTTACTACGGCGGAACTGCAGGCGGCCTGAAGGGGCACAAGTTCAGCCTGTTCGACGGCGGAATCAAAGAGCCAGCGATCATACACTGGCCAGCGCACATCCAAGTAGGGCAGGTGAGTGACCAATCGTGCGCTTCGATGGACATCGTCCCGACCGTACTTGAAGCGATTGGCGTCGACACAGGCCAGTACGAGATCGATGGAACGAGCCTGCTTTCTCACGTCGCCGATGGCAAAGACATCACTGAGCGCGCTATCTTCTGGGAGATGGACGGACAGACAGCCGTAAGGCGAGGCAAGTGGAAGCTCGTCCTGAACGGTCAGCTTGTCGAACACACAGAACCAATAGCCGAGGTTCACCTATCCGATGTCGAAAACGACCCCGCCGAATCGGTGAACCTCGCGGACTCAGAACCCGAAATTACTGCTGAACTAAAGAAACTCGCAGAAGAATGGCGCGCCGGTATCGAGGCTCGATTCGAAGCCGACTACGCGGGTGCCGACTACGAGTATGTCGCACACGGAATGGTCTAGAAAAAGGATTTCAAGAGTGGTTTACGACAAAGCAGGAATTCACGATTCGATCAAAGGGCAGGCGCACTGGCCGGAGACCGATGAAACTCCGACGCTGACCCTGTTTCTGAATAATCTGGAAGACCGTTCACTCAGGCGTGTAAAACAACTCGGGGTTATTGGCATCAGCATGGCACACCTCGACACGGGTGGACTCGAAACGTGGACAGACGAAAATCTCAAGCGCCATATCGACCGCGTTGCCGAAGCTGATCTCGAACTGCGAAACATCATGTTCGATCCGGGTGAACGCATCATCTTTGCCCAGCCCGGTCGAGACGAGGATATCGAGACCGTTATCAAGGCAATTCAAGTTGCCGGTCGTCAGGGTCTTCCCGTTATGGAGTACAACTTCTACGCCCACCGCATTGTCGAGGGATACAAGGTGGTGCCGGGTCGAGGTGGATCGGGGCTGATGGATTTCAACAACGACCGAATAAAAGACCTGCCCCCGCTTACTGGCAAGACAGCCCACTCGCTGGATGAGATGTGGGACAACGTCACCTACTACCTCAAAGCCGTCATACCGGTTGCTGAGGAGGTAAACGTGCGACTCGCACTGCACCCCAACGATCCGCCAGCACCGATCAGCCGGGGTAGTGGCCAGATCATGAGCACCGTCGAGGGCTGGAAGCGCCTTGCCGATATTGTGCCAAGTCCGTACAACGGCATCACGTTTGACTGCGGTATGACTCGAGAACTGGGACACGATCCAGTAGAGGTATGCAAGTACTTCGGGGAACGTGACCAGATAAACCACGTCCACTTCCGCAACGTCGTTACCCGAACTCCGAATCTTGACTACACAGAGGTCTGGGTCGATGAAGGGCAGGTCGACATGTTCGCCGTTATGAGCGAACTTGTCAGACAGAAATACCCGCGCCTTATTTACCCGGAACACCCGCCGAAAAACGACTCTGACACCGAATTTCCGTTCGATGGAATATCTGCAACCACCTACACCGGCTTTGCCTACACAGTCGGCTACGCCAGGGCGATGATGCAGGCTGCACTCGCCACCCAGGCAGCTAGAAACTGAAAAACTGAGGAGAATCTTCAATGGTTATGGACGCCCCTTTGAACTTACGAATAACACGCCACGCCGAAATCATGGGCAGGCACGACCCGAGTGAAGGCTGGGCCGAACGGGTTACAGAAGACGGTCGCAACAGATCTGTCTGGATTTCAGGTCCTCCAGGAACACCGCCAGATCCTCACATTCACCCCGACTTCAACGAGTGGTGGATTGCTCTCGACGGCCACACGCAGTGGCAGATTGGCCAGTACGAGCCTGTGCTCTCCGACTGGGGCGACATCATCATGGCTCCGGCCGGTTATGCCCACGATATTCGACCAAAAGGGGACGTGCAGTCGATTCGATTTGGGGTTACGCATCCGAACAGCAACCACAACATCAAGGGTGTTCCGCCTGCCCGATTCATCCCTGTCGATGAAGGCCAGACTAACCCGAATCTAATCCACACGAAACTTGCTTCACTCGTCGAACGCAACGGCACATCGTCCAACTGGGTAGAAGTAACGGTTTCCGACAATCGGAACTACGCCACGTACACCCATGAGCTTTCTGGAACCGCTTCGGAGCCAACGTCGCACGCCGACGAAAGCCGCTGGTGGGTCGTGCTGCAGGGCCAGATCGAGTGGTCGATTGACGGTGAGGATTCTGTGTCAGCCGGAGCGGGTGATGTGGTGTTCATCGAGCAGGGCAAAACCTACTCGATGACGACAGTTGGCGACGAACCGTCAATTCGCATCACCATCGCAGCGCCAGAAGTGTAGTCGTTCACAGGTGGGAACTGCCGCGGAGTCCGTCATCCTGAACTAGATTCAGGACCTTGAACTTCCGGCAACCCACCCGCAGCGCGCCCAACAGCCGAAGATCCCTCCACAGGAGTCGGGATGTCGGGCATCGGCTGAGATGACGATCGTGGCCGATTTGTGATTGCGGTAGATAGCCACCAATAACAAAATTCGATCAGTGCAAGCAGGTGCGTTGTAGCAACTGCTGATGCAATACTGAACCCGCTCTTGAAACCCGATCAGTGAAAGGCCCGCCCATTGCCGTCAGAACAGATCCAGCTTGAAGACAACCTCATCCTACGGTCCGCAACGCCCGACGACGCCGAGCAGGTCATTGCGCTGAACCGACTCGTCCACGGGGATCAAGAAAAGAACGAGCTAAACGAAGAAATAGCGATTTGGACCACCGATCTGATAGCGGGCTACAACAAAGCGATCAGTCCATCAGATTTCACCATTGTCGAGGACACTTCCACAGGCAATATCGTGTCCACTATCTGCCTCATGTCCCAGACCTGGAACATCGGAGGTATCGACACTCCAACGGGCATGCCTGAACTCGTTGGGACACACCCCGACTACCGGCGGCGCGGACTCGTTCGCAAGCAGTTCGATCTCATGCACAAGTGGTCGGCGGACCGCGGCCAGTTGTTCAACACGATCATGGGCATCCCGAACTACTATCGCCAGTTTGGATACGAGTACGCCATCAACGCATATGGCGGGAGTACGACCACGCTGGAGCTACTCAAACAGGTGTCTCTAAAAAACGACGAGCAGGTGCCGTTTACGGCTCGAGACGCCGAACGATCTGATGCTAAGTTCATCTCAGATACCTATAAAAACGTCCATGAGAGAGGCTTCATTACCGTAAATCGAACACCTCAAATAATCGAAAACGAGTTGTTCGAACGGACTGAGGGCAGCGTGTGGAATTGGCGGGCTCGAATTCTGGAAAAAGAGGGAAAGCCAGTCGGCGTATACATGTATGCCCTCGAGAAAAAGGGCGAAAAGGGATTTCGTGTAGACGTATTCGAGATCGACTCATCGGTTAACTGGCTAGATGCCTCGAAGTCGATGCTGATCGACCTACAGAGTCTCGGGAAACGATTCAATTCCGAAAGCAAAATCAAAGCTGAACTGTTCGAATTCTCATTCGGCCAGAGTCATCCGATCTATCGCATCTACAAAGAACCACTAGGCCCGGAGAATAAGCCGTACGCCTGGTACGTCCGAGTTGGTGATATGGCGAAATTGCTGAAGCATCTCTCACCGTTGTTCGAAAAACGACTCGCCGACTCCGAACTGCGAGGCTGGTCAGGAGACGCCAAAATTTCGTTCTACAACGATGGCGTCAGCATGTCGTTCGAATCGGGAAAACTGATATCGGTCGAATCAACCGGATTCATTGAGCGCAGCGACGCGGTTGCACACTATCCCGATCTAACTTTCCTGCAGGCACTGTTCGGCAATCGATCGTTCAGTCAACTCAGCGAAATACACAACGACTGCTCTGCAAAAGATCACGCAATGGGCACACTTCAGGACACCCTGTTTGGCGGTCCGATGACGTCCGCCGTGCTTCAGGTCAGTTAAGCGGGCTCACACGTACATCACGTCATTTGATTTCGTGAACCAGCACCCACCCGCAGAATTAAGTAATGACATCTGAGGGCTGGTCGTCACAGCGACTATTTCGTCCGTTTATTCGGGCTTCACTGGTCATCGCCATTGTGCTGGGATTTTCTACCGGTGCTGCAATTCTGATCATGCCGTTACTGGGCATGGACCGTAGCCTCACATAGGTCACGCACGCACAGTCGCACGGCATAGCTCAACTATTTGGCTGGGCTGGTTTTTGTTATGGGCTTCGCCTACCACGTCGTTCCTCGGTTCTTCAGCAGCTCCATACGGTACCCGCACCCTCAGAAGCTCAGCATGTGGTTTGTTATTGCTGGATTGGTCTTACGTTTTTCAGGTCAGAGCATGTACAAAACCTCACTTGCCGATCCCCTGGTAGCAACCGGCGGAGTCGCACTGTTCGTGGAGATGTTGATATTTAGCTGGACATTGCTGGACGTCGTACGTAAATCACCGAAGAAAACGGGGCCAGCCGAAATCTGGATATTGAGCGGAATTCTCTGGGCGGTCGTCAGCGGGACCCTTCATCTCGCAATCACGCTGCGGCATGGCAATCGACAGTGCACCGCTGGCAAACGGCCATTGGAGTGAAGCACTGATCTACGTTGCCCTGTTCGGGTTTATTGGTAGCTTCATATTTGGTGTTTCAGCCAGGGCGATTCGAGGATTCCTGCTGCTGAAACCGATGCATGAAACGATCAATATCGTGGCGCTCTGGCTCGTCCAGATTGGTCTCACGATTCTAGTTATCGGCGATTTGCTGATCTCAATCAAGATGTTGCTTCAGCTGGGCTCATCCTCAGTGCCGTTGGAGTCGCTCTATACGTGTACGCCCTCCGGATTCTCGAACCGTCTAGCGGACAGGCACGCCGGTTCGCAGTTGGCTACGAGCGATACGGCTGGCTCGTTCGGACTGCCTACGGCTGGCTCGCTGTTGGTTGCGTAATGCTGATAGTTTCCACACTCGACTCGGCTGGTGTAACCGACGTGATGCCGCCTGAAGTCTCGCTCCCGGTGAGGCATGTGTTTACGCTCGGATTCGTGACGACGTTGCTCTTTGGGGTTGCATCGAGGTTCATTCCGATCTTCGAAGGATCTGATATTCTCCACCCGCGCCTAATAGACGCCGCCTTCGTGTCCGTGACCCTCAGCGTTGTGCTTCGAGTAGCTTTCGGTTTCTCGGTTTCTGAGATTGGCGGAAGAGCACTGGGAGCATCGGGCGGAATCGGATTTATCGGCATCATCCTGTTTGCAATAGTGGCTTTTCAGGCAATGACCCCGTCGGCCCGGGCGTCATACGCAAAGAGGGCAGCAACGTTCGGGTAGATCAGGTTTGAAGCGTCCCGAAATGCACCAGTGTCTCGTCCGTTGAACTTGAAGTAGGGCTTGTGGCTAGCTGGAAGATTAATCCGCCCACACCTTCATCCTGAACTTGATTCAGGATCTCGAGCGCTCGTGCCACACATCCCCACAGCGCACCCAGCCGCCGAAGATCCCTCCACAGGAGTCGGGATGTCGGGCAAAGGTCAGGGTGGGGCAGGCGAGAAGCCGTTACCTACCCCTCCATCAGGCGATCGATATCGGCCTGAAGCTGCTCAAGATACTGCGGGTACGGGTTTTGTTGATACCCGAGGGCAGCGTTACCACCCTCGTCGGCGTACCACGAGAAGTGACCCGGCTCCGATTGGTAGATCGCTTCGTCAAGATCGACCTCGATCATTCCAAAGTAATCCGCCACATACTGTGACCCCGTCATCCGCCAGCTGGCGCCACCGCTCACATTAATCACTCGTGTCGAGTCGTCCAGCTCCGTAGTCACACCCGCAACGATCGCGTTCACCGCATCGTCCCGGTGGACAAACTCAATTTGTTGATCGGGTAAAAACGGCCACTCAGCCGGGGGCTCCTGAAACACCGGAATCGAAACCCCAGATATACGCAGCACGCACGAATCTAGACCAGAGTACACGACTATCTGTTCCGACTCCGCCTTGGTCTTCGCATAATTATCGTCAGGGTCATAGCCGTGCGAAGTCGTAACTTCTGCATCACCCGCAGGCGTGCCGTAAACGCTGACCGACGAACTGAAAACCAGCCGTGCGTCTGGCACACGAGTCTTCATGGCATCGACGATGATCTGTGTGCCCTCAACGTTCACACGTTGAGCAAGTTCAATTTGCTGATCGGCAACAGGCGGCAAAATCGCAGCGAGATGCACTACAGCACCAATGCCTTCAACGGCAGCCCCCACGTCGTCGAGCGACATCAAGTCACCCGGCAACGCCGAAACGCCTTCGGGCAGGTCAGAGAAATTGGCAGAAGCGAGGTCAAACGCACGAACGCTGTGACCATCGGCCGCAAGCCGAGCACAGACCAACCGGCCCATGCTTCCGGCTCCGCCAGTAACAAGAACTGTTGCCATTAGGTGAGGACTGTCCCGGGTGCGTCTGCTTTATCTTCGATCTCGGTAACGAGTGACTCAACGGCGTTGACGTTCGCGTCTGAAGCGTCACCGCTCAGCGCCGTTCCGGCTTTCTTCACCTTGTTCGCCAGCGGTACTCCGGCGAGCGATCTGAAAAAGAACTTATCTCGCTGGGCTGTAAGCCGGTCAGCAAGGTCGCTTTGACCTGCACGCGAAATCAGTGATATCGCCTCATCGAGCAGGTCCTGTCCTCTTGGCATGTTTTGGTAGTTCTCCTGGGTTTACTTTTTTGATTAGTGTTCGTGTGTTGTCGAGTGCGACCGGGTGCCCTCTTCGCCGGGGTGCCACTGGTTCTCGGGAGCACCGTGACCGTTCGGACCATGGCTCGTGCCATCACCGTGATACGCGGCGTGAGCGTGCGTTCCAACGGTTGGGCCATCATGTGGTTTTACCGCTTCGATATCTACTTCAGGCAGCCTGTCATATCCGCGACCCTCATGTCGATCAAACGGGAATGGCTGGAACTTTTCGAACATCTTGCCCAGACGCTTGCGAGTCGGACGTTCGTCGTATGGGAACCTGAATTTCTCTCTTCCGACCGGCTCGACATGGTGTAGTTCGTAATCTCGTGAGCCAAGACCGTTGACCACAGCGGTGTTGATAGTCGTCTGCTCGGAAAGGCCTTCGATGGCGGCACCTGCGAGATCGAACTTTCGTTCTCCCGCTTCATCTACACCCATCTCTTCACTCAGTGAACCGGGTAAGCCGGGAGAAGCGGTTACGGCGTCGACACAGGCCTGGTCGATAGCAACAGGATCGGTGCTTGCAAATACTCCCAGATTCGGAACGATGGGGGTGTCGGAGAATCCGGCACAGTCACATTTCGGTGACACGTCGATGGCCAGTGTCACGAACCCAACCTTTGGAACCGTTTTCACGACACCCAGCGCAGCATCACCGATCGCGATGTCTGTGGCATCGAACAGCATCTGGTTAGGCTCGAAAATTCCACGTGGATTCATCACGCCAAGGCAACCAAGACACGTCATGCACTTGTCACGGTCCCACTTGATCGTGTTGTCTTCTTGAATCTCGAAAAGGCCAATCGGGCACGCATCTTCGATCAACTCCCATTCGGAGTCGTTCTCTTTATCCACTACATAATTTTCATCAAACTCCACCGCCGCTCCAACGCCGTACTTTGGGTGACCACCCATGTGAACGTTGAACTTGCCGCGCTTCGACTGAGCACCGATGCCAAGATTCTTCAGCGCACCGCCGATAACGCCCATACCGTGACCCTTGAAGTGCGTGAGAGTGATCAACACATCCGCAGCCGCGATCGCCTGCGCCACGTACGCCTCTTTCAGCAGGTAGCCCTCGGGAATATCGACTCGGTAATCACTGGTACCCACGTAGCCATCGGCCACGATAAACGGGCAACCCAGCACCGCAGACGAATAGCCGTTCCTCTCAGCGGTTAGCAAAAGATCGAGTTCGGTTGCTCGAGATGAGAATGGGCTGTAAGTCAGTGTGGTCGTATCGCATACAAACGGCCGACCGCCAAGCTCTTTCACCCGGTCTGCGATCGCTCGGGCGTAGACAGGTCGAAGGTACGCACTCGAGTTCCACTCGCCGCAGTGAAGCTTTATGGCGACGACATCGCCAGGCGAAATCAGCTTGTCGAGCCCTGCGGCATCGAACACCGTTGTGGTCTTCGCAATCAGACTGGTATCGGCCGAATCACTCCGGGCGTCCATGAAGTAAACATCAGATGTCATGGTTGACTCCTGCACACTGTGGCGGGCAGTTGTAATAGAAATAGTATTTGGAGCGGAAATATACCGGAAAATAGCATCTTGCGCGCAGTTTGTTGAGAAACTGGCACAAGCTGTTGCTCTGTCTGATGTGAGTTAGACTGTCGAATCTTGATGGAATGCGAGTGTTGGCCGAACGAATCGCATGAGAAAACACGCTGATTGGTCACAGGAGAATTCAATGGGACACGATGTCGAGAAACTCGCTGCTGAAAACGCGTTAGTTGGGGAAGGGCCTGTTTGGGACATCGAATCCCAAACGCTCTACTGGGTCGATATTCAGGGCGGCCGGTTCTGGAACTTCGATCCGAGCACCGACACAAACACGCTGCTGCACAAGGGTTACAACGTTGCTGGTGTTACCCGAAACCGAAAGGGCGGTCTGACCGTTGGAACATGGGAGGGCGTCCAGCTCTGGAATTCGGATGACGACTTCACGTGGCTCCACAGAGGTGAAGTTGATGGCCGGCCACTCAAGCTCAACGACATTACCGTCGGGCCAGATGGCAGCCTTTATGGCGGAAGCGCTCATCTCGATTCCTGCACGCTTTTCAGATTCAAGCCCGATGGCACAGCCGAGATAATCGATGATGGCCTCGAACTCTCTAACGGTATGGGCTTCTCACCAGATCTCAAGACGTTCTATTCAACAGATTCACCGAAACACGAGATCTACAAGTGGGACCACAACCTGGTGACCGGCGAAATTTCGAACAGAAAAGTCTTCACCACAATTCCTGACGACTGGGGGATCCCTGACGGTATGACCGTGGATGCCGAAGGATTTGTGTGGTCGGCTATCTGGTACGGCGGGATGGTCGTACGGTTTGATCCCGATGGCAAGGAAGAGCGTCGTATCGAATTCCCGGCGGCGCAAACATCGTCCGCAATGTTCGGTGGGAAAGACTTGAACGAGCTGTACGTTACGACCGCTACCAGTGGAACTGGTGATCCGGAGTTGACCGGGTGGGAGCCAGCGGGCTTCAAGCTAGACAGCTATCGAGGTGGTGATCTCTACCGGGTAAAACTCGATATCCAAGGCAAACCCGAATTCATCACCGATTTCGCGCCACCAGTTTCGTAAATCTGGCGTCCGACGAGAACCAAAGACACCTAACCGAGCTACTATCTACAACTCCGAGCCTCTTATGGGTCGGATCAAAACGAATTATTCACAATTGAGTGGAGTTAAACATTGAACGTGCTGATCACGTCTGCGGCATCTGCAACAGCGCAGATAGTCGCAAACACTCTGGGTAATGCGCACACGCTGCGGTTGACCGATCTTCCTGAGAACGCCAAGGGCACGATTATTGCCAACGAGCTGGATCACGAAACCGAAACCGACAACCTGATGGCAGGGATCGATGCAGTCGTAAATGTTGGCTATCAGGGCCAGTCGGGCTCGGCGCAGCACTTGTTGGACTACGCCACTCGCCGGATGTACAACCTACTGCAGGCAGCTTCCGACGCCGGAGTTTCTCGCTACGTAAACATCAGCACCCTTCGTCTTTACGAAGGCCATGCCGAAAACCTGGTGGTCACAGAACGCTGGCGCACCGATCCACCTGCCGACGACATGGATCTGCTCAGCGCGCACATGGCAGAGTACGTCTGTAAAGAGTTCGCCCGAGACCGGCTGATACAGGTAGTGAACTTCAGAATCGGCTGGCCGGTTATTGGCGATAGCCCAGCGGGTCCTAACGACACCGCCGCCGTGTCACACGACATGATTGGCGCAGCCGTTGAGGAAGCACTCACGAACCAGAACCTCGCACAGTGGCAGGACATTCACATTCAATCGCGAGCCGACCACCAGCGGTTCATCACCAACACTGCAGCGAGATTACTTCCTGAACTGGCCGGGAGGTTGGCGCAATGAAAATCCTCATTCTAGGTGGTAACGGTTATCTCGGTCCCTGGGCGGTAAAGGCGATGAAAGATCGCCACGACATCTTGCTTACGGATATCAACGAACCTTCCGCAGACTACAAAGGCGATTACCAGAAGCTTTCTGTCGATGATATTGACGGTGTGGTCAAAGCTGCCGAAGACATGGACATGATCATCAATATGTCTGTCCTGCGTCCTCACCGGAAGCTCGCATTCGATGTGAATACGATGGGCAATTACGCCATGATGGTGGCGGCTCGTGAGAATCGGATAAAGCGAGTGATTACGACCGGGCCTCACTATCAGATGGCGGGTCAGCAGTACGAAGAGTGGGACTACGATCTGAACCCCGATATGCCGCCAGCACCGGGTACGCGCCTGTATGCGCATACTAAGGCGCTGGGGCAGGAAGTTTGCCGGGTGTTCAGCGAGCGACACGGTATTCAGGTTTTAACCTTGCTGTACTACAACATGAGGCACTCATGGGATCTGAGCGGCCCGGGCGGAGGCGACCCTGTGCATCACGAGGACATGACGCCTTACACCACCGAATGGGAAGACTGCGGCACCGCAATTCGGGCTGCTGTCGAGGTGCCTGAAGAGCGTCTTGCATCCCGGTGTGAAACCTTTTTCATTCTCTCGGATATCCCGCATCGCAAGTTCACCAACGAGAAGACGAAACGAGTGTTGGGCTGGGAACCGCGATATCACGTCGAGGCCGACTGGAACAAAGAGTTCAGGACACCCCGTGACAGTAGCCACGGCGCGTTCTAGCAGGTGTAACTACCCCCTCTCCCAGCCGGAGAGGGTTGGGGTGAGGGAGAAGTTTTCGACCGAGTAACGCGTGGGGCCCCGAGCCAACTCTCCGACTCACCCTCTAGCTCCCTCCCAGCCTGGGAGGGAGAACTGTCTTACGCACCAGACGCGAAAAGCCCCCGAAACAACATGCTTCGAGGGCTTTTAAGTTTTCCTACAAGAATCAGACCTAGAGGTCTTTCAATTCCGACGTAATCTTCTCGACCGAGTCTTTGGCATCGCCAAAGAGCATCATCGTCTTTTCGAGGAAGAAAAGCTCGTTCTGTACACCGGCAAATCCGGCCGACATGCCACGCTTCATCATGATGACCGACTGTGCCTGGTCAACGTTCAGAATCGGCATGCCATAGATCGGACTCGATGTGTCGGTACGAGCAGACGGGTTAGTAACGTCGTTTGCACCGATGACGACAGCAACGTCGGTTCGTGAGAACTCACCGTTGATTTCGTCAAGGTCTTTCAACTCGTCATAAGGCACGTTGGCCTCGGCGAGCAGCACGTTCATGTGTCCCGGCATTCGACCCGCAACAGGGTGAATGGCGTATCGAACGCTAATCCCTTTGTCCTTCAGCAGGTCGGCAAGTTCACGAACCTGGTGCTGTGCCTGCGCAACGGCGAGACCGTAGCCCGGCACGAAAATTACCGACGTGGCGTACGCAAGCATCATCGCTGCGTCGTCTGGCTGAATCGATCGAATGGGACGAGTCTCTTCATCGCCGCTAGCCGAGGCACCATCCTCAACACCGAATCCACCGAGCATGACGTTCGCCAGAGACCGGTTCATAGCCTTGGTCATAATCCTTGTCAGGATCAGCCCAGAAGCTCCAACCAGCGAACCGGCAATGATCAATACGTTGTTGCCAAGCACGAAACCTGTTGCCGCGCCAGCGATACCAGAGTACGAGTTCAACAGTGCGATGACCACCGGCATGTCGGCGCCACCAATCGGAATCACAACAAGGATTCCCAGAGCGAGCGCAATTCCAGCGGCAATCAAGAACGGGGTGAGCGAAGGATCGATCACCAGCCACACGGTCGCTGCGATCATCCCGATAAGAAGAGCGACGTTAATCACGTTGCGTATTGGGAGCAGCAGGGGCTTGGTCGTAATCAAACCCTGTAGTTTTCCATAAGCAATAAAGCTACCGGTAAGCGTTACGCCACCGACGATAACCGAAGCCATGATTGTGATCGAAATGTTTTCAGCGATGCCGTCGCCGTTGTCGATCAGACGGATCAGTTCAGCGGCGGCGACAACAGCGGAAGCTGCTCCACCAAAACCATTGAACACCGCCACGAGCTGCGGCATATTGGTCATCGCTATTTTCTTGGCCGAGAAGGCACCGATAATGGAACCACCGATGAGTCCACCGATGATCCATTCCCACGACATTAGATCGTTACCGAGCACGGTTACCAGAACGGCAACCAACATAGCCAGAGCGCTCAGACGGTTACCACTGCGAGCAGTGGCTGGCGAGCCGAGTCGTTTCAGTCCAACGATGAACAGAATTGCCGCAATGATGTAGCCGATATTCGTGGCATCGATGCTAAAAAGTGCAGTGGTGTTCATTACTTGTCACCACTTCTTTTGAACATCTTCAGCATTCTGTCGGTGACCATAAAGCCGCCGACCACGTTGATCATGGCGAGTCCAACCGCAATCGCCCCGAGGATCTGTCCGATTATGCCATCGGCCTGTCCGGCCACAAGTAGTGCACCGACGATAACGATGCCCGAGATGGCGTTCGAACCCGACATCAGGGGAGTGTGCAGCGTTGGCGGCACCTTTGTGATCACTTCGTACCCGATAAAAATCGCAAGTACAAAGACAGTTAATGCTGCAATCAGCATCTGAGTATCAGTCATTTACTTTTCACCTAGTCCGTGTCGAGCTTCACCTTCGTGAGCGACACACATCGAATCTATGACTTCGTCCTCAAAATCGAGGGTTAGCGTGCCTTCTTTTCTGTCGATAATCAGATCGAAGAGCGCCATAACGTTTCTTGAATAGAGTTGGCTTGCGTCGTAAGGCATCGAACT
>Ga0115002_10002985_pt1 | contig 21579 bp, 19 predicted proteins | sample ArcticOcean_MG_C_8_FD_89576 | JGI IMG/M metagenome (GOLD analysis project Ga0115002, IMG submission 89576) | Marine microbial communities from western Arctic Ocean - ArcticOcean_MG_CB11_86 | ecosystem: Environmental > Aquatic > Marine > Oceanic | place: Arctic Ocean: Canada Basin | collected... | reverse complement strand
TTTCTGCGTTACATCGATGGACTTCCTAAGTAACAAGGCCTAAGTAAACAAGGCCCAGTAAACAAGGCCCAGTAAACAAGGCCCAGTAACTCAGCTACGATCCGCAGTTCCCAGCGAGGACGTGGATTATCAGCCGATAACGGTGTGCTTTGGCGTATTGCCGCTGAGTTTCGCGACGACTTGTTCGACGGCTTGAATGCGGAGAAGCTCAAGCGACTCGACGGACAAGAACGCAGCGTGAGGCGTCACGATAACATTCTCGAGCCGATAGGGTAGTGTCGCCAAATCGGGCGGCTCTTGGTCTTGCACGTCGAGCGCTGCACCTGCAATTTCGTTATGTTGCAAAGCTAGGGTGAGCGCTTTGTGGTCCAAGAGTCCACCGCGGGAAGTATTGATGAGGTAGCCCGTCGGTTTCATGGCCTGTAACTCGGCTCGGCCGATCATTTGTCGAGTATCGTCGTTGAGGGGGACGTGGAGTGAGATATAGTCACTGGTCCGTAACAGCTCGTCCAGCGACTCGACGTATAGGTAGGGCGATTCTTTTGGCGATCGATTGTGGTACTGGACATTCAATCCAAGCGCTGCAGCTTTATTTGCAACGACAGAACCAATACTTCCGAGTCCGACGATTCCAAGAGTTTGGCCTTCCATTCGACGAAGAAGTGGACCCGCTTGTAAATCGTAAGTATTCGCTTTGGTTTGAAGGTGGAATTGTGCGACCTTTCGACCCAGCGAGAAAATTAGAGCCAAAGTATGCTCGGCAACTTCTATCTCGCAATAGCTGGGCACATTGGTTACGGTGATCCCCGACTCGCGACAATACTCCAAATCGATATTGTCGAGCCCGATTCCCATCCGCGACACGATCTGGCATTTGGAGGCAGCGGCCAACACGTTGCTCGAGACGTTTGCCCAAGTCGTTAGAACGGCGTCGACATCGGGCACGGCCGCAATTAGTTCCGCCTCGCTAGCGCCAGCCGGTTCGATCAACTCGGCATCGATACACTTCAGCATCTTTCTTTCGAGAGCAAGATCGGGCCACGGGTAATCCGTGATGAGCACTTTGAACATCGAGTTTAAGACCCTTGGACTCTTCAGATAATTCCCGCTTCAGAATTACGAAACTTTCAGTTGTCTTGCTCTTGCGTCACAATGCGCGCGATCACAAGACTGACAAATCGCGATCTTGTATTGCCAAGAATTCGCCTAACGTTGGCACGAGTATGGATCAATCTCACGGAGAAAGCGAGAGGGCATATCTCGCGCGGTTCACAGAAGACGGGTACAAGACAACCGAATTCAAGATCAATTGCCGGCTTCGACTTTCGTCCATTTGGTCAATTTTTCACGCAGGGTCGCGGGGTCGAATGGCTTGATGAGATAGTCGCTAACGCCCGCCCGAATCGCGTCGATAACGCTTCCTTTGGTATTCTCCGCAGTGATCATGATGACGGGACAGTCATCTGTCATCTCGCGAACCTTCTTGGCCAATTCAATGCCGTCCATGCGAGGCATTTTCCAGTCACTGAAGATAACATCGATGTCTTTGTCCTTGAAAATACGCATGGCATCGACACCATCTTCTGCCTCGAAGATAGATGTAATTCCAATGTTCTTTAGCCCTTTTACGAGCATCATTCGCGTCAATTCAACGTCATCAACAACCAGTACATTCATCACTTTACCCTGAATTTGTATACAGTAATTTATCCTACATTCCGTGGGGGCAGCGCGGAATCATGCTTAACTGGTACCTTCTAAATACGAAAGACAAAAGTGTTTTGGCTGCTCTCGAAAGAGAGATTCAATCAACAGCGGGCGGTCGTGACGGTTGCACTATTTATTCGCCCATATGAAAATTTCGCGTTGGCCAGCACGCGTTTGCTTTTACAGAATAGTGTCGCGGAAGCGAATAATGAATCTGCTTCCTTTATTGACTTCAGATTCAAGCGACAACTGGCCTCCAAAACTTCGCAAGCGATTCTCAACCACATCGAGCCCGACACCGCGGCCGGAGAGTTCGGTTAGATCCTTGCGAGTTGAAAAACCGCCGGTACACATTACCCGCAGGAGATCTTCTGTGTTCAATTGAGGGAGCGGCAGGCCAAGTTCCGCTGCGCGATTGGCGACTCTTGTGACGTCAATGCCAGAACCGTCATCGGCAACAGATACTTCCACGTATTCTCCGCAACGAACAACTTTGATAACAAGTGTCCCACAGGCCGGTTTGCAGGCCAATTGACGTTGTTTGGGGTCTTCGATGCCGTGATCGACCGCGTTTCGTACTAAGTGCAACAGGCACTCTCGCAGAGCGTTGAGGGTGCGGGGATTGATTTTCACATCGTCGTCGACGATTTCGATATCGATCGGTCTGTGCAGGTGTATCGAAAGACTCTTAGCCACCCTTGCAGATTGCTGTAGCGTTTCATCCAGCGATACTTGTTGGAGCCGACAGGCTAACGCGCGCATTTCGTCCAAGATCCCGTCGATGAATTCGATAACTCTCTGCCCTTCAATGTCGACGGTGTCCGCCAATTCAGCTGGGTCTATGAAGGCGGAAAACGTGTCGATACATCGAATTAGCTTTAGCAATTCTCGTGGATCGACACTCAGGCAGGTCTCTTCTTCATTCGTTTCGACGAGGGGCCTAGGACTGTCGGCTGCGGCGTCAAAACATTGCTCGATAGCCTGTAACGAGTCCGCTAAGACTTGCAGCAAGTCGTGAGTCAACTCGATGTTTCCTTGCCGTGCTTGCTCGAGTACGTCTTCGGCGTCGTGAGCTAAGTGGACAGCGACATCGAGTTGCATGAATCCGGCGACACTCTTCAAAGTGTGAAACTCACGAAACACTCGATAGAGATTCGACGCGGATTGGTTTGCAGAGAGCACGCTCAACGCCGCTTTTGACGACGTCAATCGTGTCTTTGCTTCGGAGTGCATTTTTATCCAAATCTGAGGATCTTCGGCGCACCAACTATTTTCGACGATCGAACTGTTCATTTTTTACGCGTCCAGTACATCCTTTTCGCAAATCGGAATTCAAGTTTCACGCATCGGTATATAGTTATCTAAGCTTACGTTAGGTAGAGGACTCGTGTCGCTATACAGTTTCAATTCTTAATGCTCCGATTGGGCGAGTTGTGACAATCGCAACGAATCGAAACCCCATTGTTCTCGGCTGCTGTTACCGGGAACTCTTTTAGCTACGGCGCTCGAGCCGGAATTAAGCTATGTTTTCGAGGACGTTTGCGCATAACTTGTGCGCCGATAAACCTTTGGGGCTCCGGCAATTTCGTATTCAGATACCCCGGTATCTGTCGCGAAGCAGCGACTCGGATTAAATGAACGAACCGACACCAACAACTGAAACTTCAGGCGATGATGAACTAGCGGCATTGCTCGCTAATCATCGCCACCGCGCTGCGCGGATGCTGGACTCGCAACGATCCCGAGTTCAGCGTTTCGACCAAACGCTCAATCAAAACTTCGACGATTTCGTCTCCCAAGTCGCGACATTGTCGACCGAATTGATCGTCTCGAACAACTCAGATTCCGTTCGGCCTCATACCGACAGTGATCCAACCATCGCTATTCGCCCGATGCTCGATTCGTTTTGGGAACGGCTCGAGGACAGACTAGACGACTTGCAATCCGCGCCAGTGGATTACACTCCCGATACTACGGTTACGTCAACTAGCGGTGAAGCTCAGCTCGAGATCGAGTCGCTCGAAGAGCAAGTTCACTCGCTCCGGCAACAGTTGCGGGCCACGACAGCGGAAAAGAACGACCTCATCTTGGAAGTTCAGGAAGTCCGCGACTCGCTCGGCGATGGCTTGTCGTCACCGGGTCTCGATTGGGAAACCGAAAAACGACGCGTCCTGGCGTCGCTCGAGGCCGATGATTTGGACGACAGCCCCACCTCGAGAGAAGATCGCAGCAACGTCCAAAACACTATCCGTATTAGCGATCGGATAATCGCTGAAAAAGACCGCGAAATCGTTGAACTCAACCAATTACTCGAACAACAGTCTGGCAATATCGGCGATGTCGCTATTGGCGCTGCGGCTATTGGGGCGACCCTCGATAACGACGAATTGGTTCAACAAGAACGCGAGCGTCTTGTTGTCTTACAGCAGGAATGGACCGAAAAACTTCGCAAAGCGGAAGTAGAGATCTCCGTTGAACGAGCGACGTTCGCGCGTGAAAAAGCAGCCTTCGCGACGCAGAAACAGAAGATCATAAACCTGCTCGAAAAACATAACCTGTCGCTCGACGACATTGAAGATGAACCCAAAGTGGAAGTGCGCCGAGGCCGCTGGCGCGAAAAACTGGGTATCACCGATGACGAAGACAGCTAAAAACGCCAACTTCTTCAGTTGGCAACTCGCTGCTGATACATTTCTAACGCGCTGCGAATCGAGTCGAACGCAATCCGCCCTAAAGGAATTTTCTGCGGTTCGACAATCACACAACCGGCCACTTCCGATTCTTGCGTAACGATTCCGGCAAAAGAATCAACTCGACCGACAAAGAACAAATCGACTACCTCGTAGCAAACGTCTCGATACGGATAGTGGTTGGGAAAAGAACATAAGAATTCGAACGACTTCAAAGTCAGCCCAACCTCTTCGTGCACTTCTCGCTTCAACGCAGCTTCCGCCGATTCGCCTAGATCAATGAATCCGCCTGGAATTCCAAGTTCGCCTTTCCCCGGATTCCTCGCGCGTTCAAGTAAAAGGATGCTTCCCGCGGAGTCCAACAATACCGCTCCAGCTGAAACTGCTGGATTGAAATAGAACGTCCAATCGCAATTTGCACAGCAATATGGATTCTCGCCCAGCTTTTTCGTTTCAACTCCACAACGCGGACAGTATTCAAATAGATCAGCTACTTCCTTCACCAGCCACTCTCCATGCACGATGTCCGCTTTGCCAATATGACCGCATTGCCAATTAAGCGGTACAAGGTAACCGCCAATAACGATGTTTGTACACCGCAATTCAACTCGACCCGCCGCAAAATCTAGGACTCGGTCGTTCGCTCTCGAGCACCCGCGTCCCGTACGAGTTGTCGAAGAGTGGAAATTGGTTGAGCCCCGACCACGCCGCGGTCTTTGCAAATAAATGCAGGCACTCCCGTAACGCCCAGCTCCCGACATCGCTGCCAGTCCTGGTCGACGTCAGCAGCAAACTCTTGGGTTGCCAGTGCTTCACGAGCTGCGTCAAAAGATAAGCCGAGTTGATTGACGACAGCCTCGAGAGTCTCGTCCGTCGCCAAATTGTTTCCGTCGACAAAATAGGATCGGTAAAGCAGGTTGTGGACTTCCTTTCCCGCTCCAGCTGCCTCTGCCCACTTGGCTAACTCTTGGGCTCGACGACTATTAAAAGTCATCGTTCGGTGGCCGTACGGCAATCCTTCCGACGCAACTCTTGCCGACATTTCCGCCTGAGACGCGGCAACATCAATGCCGCGGCCAGCAAAAAGTTGCTCGAGAGTCTGGCCCTCCGGCGGAGTCTCTGGATGCAATGGGAAGAGGACCACTTTCAACGACAGATCAAATTCATTCAAAAGAGTATCTATACGAACTGTACAGAGATAACACCAAGGTCATATGTAGTCGGTAAACATTTCGAGTTCGATGGATTCCACGATCACACTCTTTGCAGGACAGGTATATGGGAACGGTTTCAGCTTTCGCGACCCACGGAAGTTTAGCTGAGACCGTGGATCGCGAATAGCCGTTTTGGGGCGACGCTTGGTTGCGACGGTTTCAATTAACCATCAAATCGATACATTACATCCGTTCGCAAAACATACTTGCGACCGCTAACTACTTCTTGCCCACAATGCATCAACGGATGGTTGAAGAATAACGCAGTACCCGCTTGGGGGACGATTTGAAAATCTTGAAACAAAGTGCTGCCTCCTTCGCACCCCGCATGTAAATAGACCATGAAGGTCAGGAAGCTACGTTCATTTCCATTGCGACGAAACGCGCCGTCGCGATGCCAATCAAATCGCTGTCCGGCATCGTAACGATAGAACCGCAATCTTTCGTTAACCCCACAGGCCGTCCATTTGTCGAGGCTCTGAGGGATGTAGTCGGTAATGCCCTGCCAGAGTTCAGCCGCCCACTCGGAGTCGTCTAAAATCACTCGCTCGTTATTTCGCAGTTGAGGCATCATCTGCGGGCCCAGAGATGTCGTCACAGACGCATCGGCGAACCCTAGGTTTTCCGCGATCATAATTGCTTCTTCGCACTCTTCAACGGAGAAGAATTCGTCGACAGTGAACACCTCGTCGGTGATGTAATTATATTGCGGCATGACTAATTCCCATCGTTGACGCTTAGCATATTATTGCTCTATCAACTCGCTGGAGAAACAGTCTACCTGCGAGCCGCCATCTAACAATAGAGACAGGATGTTTGGCACGAGGTTCACGTCGCTGGCACTTGAGCCACTAATCGGGAAAACACTTTGCGAATTTTAACAACCAAAAAGGCGACCCTTTTAACTTAATTCGACGAGTCAGTAGTGCCCAGACGAGACTGCGTTCCTTTGCCAAGAAACCAAACCACGTCTTTGTATCGGTCGTCACTTTCAAGTCGGCTTGTCCTAAATGCCCCTGCGACACCTCAATCGATTCCTCATGAATGCGAACGGTGATGTCGCGCTGCTCCATGCCCGTAAACTGAAAGTGATACACGGCGGAAAGTCCCGCCGATTTCTTTCGCTGGAACACGAGAGATAATCCCAGGGTGAATTGATCGACGGTTCGAGGGCGAAGGCTGTTGCCGACATGCTTCACCGTCTTTTGAGGAAACCGACGCGATACGTGTTTCTCTGCATCCACACCCTTCATCACATAAATCGTCTCCCGTTTTTCCTGTAGCGGCTTTACGTAATCTTTAAGATGTGTCTTTTTGCTGTCTAGGTACGGCGCAATCACATCTTCACCGGCCGGACAAACCGAAAGGCAGTAAGCCGCTTTGTAATTGGCACCGAAGCTAAGACTCTGCCATATCGAAGCACTTTCAGAATCGCTATGCCGCTGTCGAAACTCGTTGCGGTTTTTGCTATCGACAGCGTCCTCAACCCAATCCGTGAACCCGCCCATGAACTCTCGGTAGTTGTGCGTGTAACACGCTGAGAAATCGAATTGCCCATCCGTCGAGATCGCACCAACCGGACACGCGGCCACACACAGCTTGCAATCTAAACATGGATTGAAGGATACCGGTTCCCCTTCAGCGGATATTTCGGCGTCAACGAGAACTGTCCCGAGCAAGATGAAGTTTCCAAATTTCGGGTGAATCACATTGCGGTGAATTCCGATCTCGCCCAAACCAGCCGCCACCGCAATAGGCTTGTGAGATACAACCCAGATCTTGCCTGGAAACTCGTCCATCTCCATAGGAAAACCCATCGCTGGATTGACCGCTCGGACCCCCTGCTCTTCCAGTTCGTGGACGATACCACGAGCCACCTCGTTGACTCGGTCGCCGACGTGATGAAATTCCAAGTTTGCCATCGATCGCGCCGTCGATCGAATTGGTTCGCGATTCATCCGACAAACGAAACTGATCAAAGTTTTCGTATGTGGAAAATGTTTGAGAATGTCATCGCGCTGATCGTCCAGCTCCGCCCGACCAATCGTCACGAATCCCACATCGTCCGCTCCCAATTTCATAGCCAGCGCCCGCAGCCAAGAAGCGTCGAGAGGATCCGACGTTTTTGCGTTCTCCTTAGCAGCCAACTGTTCTCGGACTTTCACTACCGTTGGATGATCTTTCGTTGCCATTGTGTCACTATCTCTGCAATGTAATTGTATATGCAAGTGTTGAGTTAAAAAAATATCACAGCTTACCGTGAAGAAGCCAGTCGACGCCCTTTTGTCCGATCGATTCCTCCGCTACTTTTTGCGCATTCTCCCACGCTGGGAAAACTTGTTCTAACAATGCTGCCCCCGCATCCGTAATTCGAAAAGGGTGGGCCCGTTTGTCATCTTCGGCAACGACCTCGATCCAGCCCTTCTTCTTCATTCTGTCCAAGTTTCGACTCAAAGTTGATACTTCTATCTGGAGTGCTCGACAAAGATGAACTGGGCGAGCCAGCCCCATTTTGGCGGCAGCGACCAGTATGTTCATTTGACTGACTTTGATGCCAAACGGTCTCAGCGCATCGTCATAGATACCTGTGATAGTGCGGTTCAACATCCGCACTCGGACAGCCAAACAGCTGCTGGCGATTCTGTCTGCTTGTTCTTTCAGACTCACTGTCGTCTACCTCGATCTTCGGCCTGCATTATGTTGCATGTACAATTAGTGTATATGCAATAAGTTACGCCCGTCAAGCCTAAGCCCGCCTTGCCTAAGCCAAAGAAACTGGGCAAATTTGCCTAAACGCCAAGAACAGTAAGCTCACAATGTATCTTTTACTGCAGCGCGGATGTGACAAAAAATCGCACGAATCAGACTGTTTTGATGGACTTGGCGGTGAAGCAGGGGGACTGGGTGTCGTGGGTTAGGGTTTTGGGCTTTTGTTGCAGATTGGGCACTGGAAACGTTGCTGCAGGTTTTTATCCGACGTTTGGTCGGATCATCTTTGACTTCCGAAACCCAGTGAGGCTCCTCGAAACCATGTTCCTTGTTGAAACCCGCTGTGCGTCCTTGAGGTACGGCTAGATAGAGCGAATGTTTTGCCAGTCGCAAATTGAACTATCAACTTAGGATGGAAAGCACATGCGTCGCTTTAGTGGTTACCTAGTTTCGGTTCCAGTGCTTTGCATGGCCGCAGTGATTTTTATTTTTGCGGCTTGCACGGGAACGTGGACTCCGGATTCAAAGTCGTTCGTCTATTCGTCGGGCGGCAATGCGATCATGTTGCGGGACTTTGCCAATAAGCGTAGTAAGAAACTTGTCTCACTAGCCGCCCCACCGAAAGGTTCTATCTTTCAAATTGGAGTAAGAGACGACGGCAAACAGCTCGCAGTCCTTCGTGTTCATGGCACTAAGGAGAATCCGTTCGTTCGATTTCGAGTGTTCGATATCGCAGGAAAGCCGCTACACACTTCCCCTGACATTAAGCTAAAAACTGAGGTGAAACTGAACAATGAATTTTCGAGATTCGAGTTTTGTTATTGGGCTGGGACCAAGTACCTCATCGGTATAGTCCCTCAACTCTCATGCATGATCAGCTATGAGATTGAGAAGAAAGAGCACCACATCTTTGATGGTATGATTCCGTTGTCGATGTTAATGCACGAGATGGCGCCGTGGTCGTCGGTGACTCCAGCATCCCCTGATGGGTCTAAGTTTATTGCCTACAAAGAAAATGAAATACAGATAGTCCCTTTGCCCAAGGGTGAACCGCGGGCGGTCGAAATTCCCAAATCCAGCGAGAAAGTCGCTATCGACGCTCGAGCGGGACCTGGCTCTGTGCGGCTGAGAGGCTATTGGGAAAAACACACGCTGGTTTTCCCTGTTAACTCAGTCGAGTTAAGAATTGATTGCAAGAATGAGTCGGTGAGTATTCGTGAGACAGAACGTCTGAAGCGACTTTTTGAGCACGCGAAAGAAGCGAAGTCGTTGCTTGTCGGTCAGTTATCGAAAGATTGGGTCGTCGAAGCGATTAAAGAGCCAGGTGCTCAAGGCACGGACAGCGCTACATTACGTATTCACAATATCAAGACCAAGCAAGACAAGCCAATACCCAAAGTTGACCAGGTCATGCACATTGCAGTCACTCCGGCACCGGACAGGAAACACTTTCTCGTTTTCGCTTTTTCCCAATCGCCAACGTTTCTTGTCCTTGATACTGAAGGTAACGTCGTAGATCGTGTCGATAACTTTTTGGGGCAGCTCCCGAATCCTCAGTGAGAGAGGGACGCGTGTTGAGTTAGGTGCTCAAGACTCGAACTACGACTTCGCTGGCGATCTGCAGGCATACGGCGACATGATCTACGGGATCGAGTGGTGCTTGTTTGTGTCCGCTACTGACGAGCAATTGAGCTACGGCGTCAAATGCGAGATCTTCTTTTGCTGCAAGTTTGTCGACGAGCATCGCAAACCCGTCATCGGTTCCTTGATAGAGAGCGCGAAGCGGAGCCGTTAGTGCTTTTGCCCAGCATTGAAAGACACTGTTGTTGAGTTGTTCGTTGTCGAGAATGTAATGCACGGCCTGCATGTAAGCAGTTCCACCGCCGGGCAGGACGCCGTGGGAGATCGCTTGGCGAGCCGCGTAGAGTGCAGCGGAAGTTTGGTATCTCGACGCCGCTCGACAAACTTCATCGACGCCGTGAATTCGCAGTTCTACTAACGGCGCCGACAGACTAGCAATACGCGTTTGGAGTTGTTCCTGCACATCTAAGTCGTCCGATTCGGACATTGTTTCGTAGAGTAGATCGACTTGATCGGCGACCGACTGAACGTCGCCATCGCCTTCAAAGATCAATAAGTATCGCCCGTACCGTCGAATTTCATCGGCAGAGCCGAACACATTTCGTTCGATCTCATCGGTCGCTTCTAGCATGGCGGCATTTGTGAGAGTGGCGATATCGATCAAACGATCTATGTCGACAGACACGACCATGACTTGGTTGTCGATTCGATTTTCAGCCTCGGGTGACATGCACAGCAACGACCGTTTGTGAACGCGACAGATATTCATCGCCGCCTCGACTCTTGTTTCATCGAGAGGATCCTGGCTAATCAGGATCAACGGATTAACCAACTGAATTTCGCCGTCGCCCTCGTTCATTATTTCAAATGCGGATGCAGGCTGGCTAAAAAACGCAACTTTATTCTCTACACTCCCATTATTGTTTTCTACATTCGCCTCTGCATTCTTTGAGTCGGCTTTCGCGTTGTCGATTATGTTGACCCGTCCGTCTGCGCCTGCGGTTTGAATAGCGTTTGTAACTGCGGTCGCAATATCGAAGTTTCCGCCGCTTGCAGTACAGGCGACTTGAGCTACTTGTTTCGCCGCAGTCACAGATGCTCCGCGCGACTTCAAGTAATAAACGATGACTTCGGTAGCCGCACCCAATTCTCGAACAAATTCCAACCACTCTTCTGATTGATCGCGGTTCCGATCTGACGTATCTCGATATTGAAGAGCACTGTTTGCCAAAGAAGCGGCGATTAACAACGTCGTTTTGGTGCTGGCCCCCATGCGAGCGGAGCAAGTTTGATGGAGTTGGTGTACGAGCCCTTTTACTTCCGTCGATAGAGTGCCATCAGATAAAATAGCCGCGCATACACGATCGGAATCTAAACTGCCGTTGGGCCCGTAGTTTTCGCGTACGATCTTAGAAACTTCGACGAGTTCGTCTGCATCCATGCTCGACAAGAGAGACTCCTCGCGGATTCCACCGCTGATTGTTGGAAGATTGGCTGTCGTGTTTTTGGGGGCCTGGTGAAGTTACCGAAAGGCACCATCGGGGAGTTCGCGGATATCGCGAATTTGGAAACGGGCGACCTCGCCCCAGGGAATCGTAATAATTGTGTGCGAGCCAGCTTCATCCACGGCGAATACGCCAAACTCAGGATTCGACAAGCTGCCGGAGTACCGTTCTATCGTAATGGTCGTTCCATCCTTGGCGATGAGGTCGACAGACTGACTTTCGTCAGTTTGATCCCAGATCTTGAGGAGGAGATCACCTAGTGGATGTCCGATGGTAGCGGGAGGCGGCGGTGCAACGATTTCTTCAATAACTTCGACTTCTTCGACTTCGACCACTTCGCTAACTACATCACCTGTCGGAATTTCATCTTCGATGATTTCTGCGTCATCAATGATGTCGTCCCCTTCGACTTCATCGTCGTCCGGGATCATGAAAGTTGCGGAGCAGTGGGGGCATTTTCCCGGTTGGCCTTTGAGCGTCGGGGGACCGTTAAGCTTGTGTCCGTTCGGGCATAGGAAGACGAAAACGTCGGTCGAAGGCTGGTCGGTCTCATCGGTAACTTCTTCCCCGGTGGGGACGTCTTCTAGCGACGGAACGACAAATTTTTCCTTGCACTTTGGGCACTGGCCCGGCTTGCCAGCTTGACGCTCTGGAGCGGAAAGTTGGTGGCCGTTGGGGCACATAAACTTGAGCACGGTGACGATCCTGTTGAGAGTTCTACGGCTTCAGCACAGTTGAATACGATGTTGTAAGTGGGGGCACTGGATAGTGGGGATTCCCCAAAACTCAAGATCGAGTCAACTTGGCAATACTAATCGAGAGGCGAGTGTGAATCAACGCTCAGTTGGAGCCCTGTTGTGGGCCGAGAGAGTGTCCACATTGGTAGGAAGACAGTGTTTTCCGTGAACAAATCAACGATTCGCCATCTTTCTTGCCGAAATTGCCTCACCGGCAAAGATTTATTCGCAGATTAATTCATAGATCAGGGGGGTGTTTCGATTGGGGTCACTCCGCCAAAATATCGATAGTCGAGTTGAAATTTACTGAGGGACGAAGATCCACGATGCCCATCCAAGTTACTTGCAACAAGTGCCACAAGCGATTTAACGTCAGCGAAAAATTCGCAGGCAAGAAGGGACCTTGTCCCAACTGCAAGGCCGAAATCACCGTTCCAGCAGATTCAGACGCAGCGGTTGTACACGAGCCGGAATCGTTCGGTGCCAAGCCCGCAACCGGCGCTGCCGTCTTCAAGCCAATTACGCGAACAGAGACGAAATTCAATCCCGTGCTCACCGTGGGGCTTGTGGCAGTCGCCTTGATGACTATCTTCATCGCCTGGATGGTGCGGCCCGACGAAGGCAGCGTTCCGCAAATCATGGTGATCGCCGGCGCTTTGCTATTAGCTCCGCCGCTGGTGTGGGGTGGCTACACCTTCGTTCGAGACCAAGAACTGGCTCCACTGACTGGCATGGAGCTTTGGATACGAGTTGCAATTTGCAGCGCGATTTACGCTCTTTTGTGGGGAATGGTGGCGTATGTCAAATGGTATCTGTTTGAAGATTTGACGATCGAGTTTTATCAAATGGCTATCCTGTTCGCGGTGTTCCTGGCCGTTGGTGGCGTTGCGGGTTTTGTCAGTTTTGAACTGGAATATACCACTGGCCTAATTCACTTCGGCTTCTATTTAGCCGCGACAGTTTTGTTGCGTATAATCGCAGGAATGTCGGCATTGTAGGAAACACATGAAGTCGATTCGCGACATCCCTGAAATCCAAGGACTCGAGACTCGTCGACAGCTCATCCGTATTCCACCGGAAATGGACGTGCCGATGACGCCGCGAGTGCGACAGATCGTAGACACGGTGGAGTTTCAGCGGTTGGCAAAAATCAGCCAACTCGGTTTGGTCTCATTGGTTTATCCCGCGGCGCATCACTCTCGATTCGAACATTGCTTGGGAACCTATCGCACTGCCCTGCTCTACTTAAAGCAGTTGTCATACGACGATCGGTTTTCCGAAGCGATCCAATCGCAAGATGCGGAACTACTGATTGTTGCCGCCCTACTCCACGATCTCGGCCATTGGCCTTTCTGCCACCCGATTGAAGATATACAGTTACCATCGGTTCCAGAGCACGAGTTGTTTGCCAACAGCTTTATGTTGGAAGGTGAAATCGCCGACGCTCTTCGCGATGATTGGGGAATTCAACCGCGTGATGTCGTGGCTCTCCTTTCGGAAAAACCTCGCGACAAAAAATCTCGAATTCTGTCGAGCATCCTGTCGGGACCAATCGACATCGACAAGATGGACTACCTGGCTCGAGATAGTCTTCATGCCGGAGTTCCCTATGGGCGAAACTTCGATCAGCAAAGACTAATCGGCAGCCTCTGTCTTAACGAATCGGGCGACGGATTGGCGATAACTGAAAAGGGGCGAACCGCAGCCGAAATGATGGTTTTCGCTCGCTATGTCATGTTCAGCGAAGTCTATTGGCACCATGCCGTTCGCGCGGCGACAGCGATGTTGCAGCGAGCTTTCTATGAAATGTACGAAGAGCTCGACCTCGATGCACTGTTTCGCCTTACCGAAGAGCCAATGATTGGCCAGCTATTGGAAAAATCAGGCAATGGACCTGCCGGTGAACTTCTGAACGGACTGTTTGGTCCCGCTCGACGAATCTACAAACGGTTGAGCCAGTTCAGTTTGATTGAAGATGAGTCGACCTATCAGCTGTTAGCCCGCAGGCCCTACCCTTGGCTGATTCGATGTGCGGAAGAGTTGGCGAGAATTCTCAGTCAGCAAATTGGACAACGGGTCGCTCCCCACGAAGTCCTCTTTGACGCTCCGCCAATGGGTCTCGAAGTTCAGTTCAACATCCAAGTGCATTACCCCAAGCAGGAAACGTTTCGTTGGCTCGGAGATGTCTCGCCCGTCGTGAAAGCCCTGGCGACGAAACAATTCGACGACTTTGTCAAACGAGTGCGAATCTTCGTCCACCCTCGAATTCGAACTGCGGCCAGTCGTCTCGACAATATCTCCGAACTTGTAATTGAAGCCGCCAATCGGACAGAGTCTTAAGTAGCAGAGTCTTAAGTAGCAGAGACTTATGAAACGGCGACTAAATAATGGCGACTTTAGTTTGCCATTGCTCGATAACCTATCCAAGTTCATATAACATATCCAAGTTCATTGATCCTCGACTTTTAATGAGATACCATATTATCGTGGTTACTAAATGAATAACCGGCTATAGATCTCGCACCTGGAGAAAACGATGAAACGATTTGCAATTGTGTTGTCCCTCGTGGCAGTTGTTGTTTGTACACTTTCGCTCCCTTCCGCTAAGGCTCAGAAAAAGGGCAAGACCCGACCACTCACCACATCTCAATTGATGGCCGGATTGGTAAAGCCGCAGCTAGTCGCTTTGAAAGAGGGACTGGCTAAGAAGAAAAAGACGGACGACGATTGGAAGGCGATCGGAATCGCAGCCGCGTTGCTCAATGAATCCGGCTACCTGATGTTGGACGACGACCGTTCCCCCGACAAAATCTGGACTGACGGTGCAGAAATCCTCCGCGATGCGGGAGCGGACGCATTGAAAGCTGTCGCTGCGAAAGATGCAGAAGCGGGTATCGTAGCTGTTGCAAGCGTTCTTAAGTCTTGCAAAGTCTGTCATACGGAACACAAATACAAGAAGAAGTAACGCTGTAATCCATCGCGATGATTCGTCTGCCGTGCTAATTCTCGGCGTCGAATCGTCGCGTATGTTCGCAGGGCCTACTGTCTCCTTAGCTACTGATCGCGCGATTCCTATTCAGGTGTTTCCGTTTCCGGTGATTCCTGTTCGGGATTATCGTCCCCACCCGTTTCTTTGTCGGGACCTCGCAAGTCACAAAAATCGGTAAGTGCCGCGAGTACTCGATTTTGTTTCTCCGGCGCGCTGATATGAGAGCCGTTGGTGACGGCGATTTGAGCCCACGGCAAATCCTGGCCGTAGTGTTTCGTGATAAAGTCACCTGGGAATGGTGCGTTAACCGTTACATCCTCAAAGTATTTTGCAAAACAGACTGCTAAGTCGGCGGCCCAGCCGAGAGGCAAGGTCTCGCCAAAACAATCGCCGATGCAAATATCCCCTCGACGTTGACTTGGGTTTTGTCCCAGCGGAGGTGCTGACGGCGACATGGTGCGACAAGTTATCCCCATTAACAGATCGTCCCCCCATTCTGAATTGATCTGTTGGTGGAATGGTTTGTAGTATTTTTCAATCAATTGCTGAATAAGAACTTCTCCCAGCGGCTGGCGAAAGACCGGGGTTAGCCAGCGAGTGTTGAGCTTTACGATTCCATCCATTGTGCGATCAAAAGCAGCCCGATCGACATCGATAATCGCTCGAGCTACGTCGGTCGAAACATAGGCCAGTACTTTATTGCGAAAGTTGAAAATCTGCCGAGCTTGCGCGGCGCTGTCGCGATTAATCTGAAACTCATCCAAGCCACAGAACTCACGAACTTCACTCGGGATCTTTACTCCAGCGTGAGGGACGGTCACCAATATTGGAAGTTGCATAAGGATTACTCGGTGATAGATAAATGTCAGGCTTGTAATTGAATCTGCAGATTCATAGCAAGAACGGTCAATTCGTTCGGAATTGAAATCGCCAGGCTAGGTCATTTCCTTCGCAAGGATACCCCACAACACGCTAGAATGTCCAACGCAGTTATTTTCCTCAAGGCTCAGAGATGAATGTCATGCTAAATCAATTGTTCCAGAGAATTTCAATAACATGTGTCGCTATTCTCACCGCCACCCTATTGCTGACGGCATCCTCGCTGAGCGCCGACACTCCGCGATTTGAGAAATTGATTCTGAACGACAAATACTTTTGCGACGGAGTCGACGCGGGCGATATTAACCGCGATGGGAACGTCGATGTCGTAGCGGGACCCTATTGGTACGCTGGGCCGGATTTCAATGCCAAACACGAATTTTACCCAGCGGTCGCTCTGCCAACCGAGCCTAGTCCCAGCAACAGCATGTTTTCTTTCGTCTACGATTTTAGCGGCGACACATGGCCCGACATTTTAGTACTCGGACGCGTGCACAAGCACTCCGCCTACTGGTACGAGAATCCCGGAAAGACTGCAGGCCCTTGGAAAAAACACTTTGCTTTTGAACGAGTTCGCGGCGAATCGCCGACCATGATCGATCTCGATGGCGATGGAAACCCGCAAGTGATTTGTCATTGGGACGGGAGATGGGGATGGATCGAACCGCACTCCGTCGAACCTCGCCGGCCGTGGCGTTTCGTACCCGTCGGCAAAGATGAACAATGGCCGCAATTCTATCACGGAACTGGCGTTGGGGATGTGAACGGCGATAAGCGGTTGGACATCATTATCAATGACGGCTGGTATGAGCAGCCGAAAGCGGAGGCTGAATTATGGACACTGCATCGAACTAAGTTCTCGCAGGATCGTGGTGGAGCTCAGATGTTTGCTTACGATGTCGATGGCGATGGCCGTAATGACGTCATCAGTTCGATTAACGCGCACGAGTGGGGACTCGCTTGGTATCGCCAATTGACCGACGGCAAGCCGACTTCGTTTAAAGAGATGAAGATCATGGGAGACCGCTCCGAGATCGACAAGTACGGTGCAGCGTTTACTCAACCGCACGCCATTGAGGTTGCCGATATCGACGGCGACGGCGACCTGGACATCGTCACTGGGAAACGTCGCTGGGCACATGGCCCCAAGGGCGATATCGAGCCAGGGGCGGCGGCGGTCGTCTATTGGTTCGAGTTACAACGCAACGAAAACGGCGAAGTGAAATACGTTCCTCACATGATCGACGACAACTCCGGAGTCGGAGTGCAAATTGCGACCAAGGACGTTAACGGTGACGGACGCATCGATGTGCTCACTACATCCAAGCTGGGAACGTTTGTCTTCCTCAATAAAGTGGAAGCAAGTGGTGCGAAAGAATAGCCTCATACTATTGACCTCGATAGTAAGGGAAATGAACGCGAACCTCTGAATATGTCCGTTTGTCCTCACCATGAACACATTGGTTAATTAATTCCCCTTGAGTCAGAGGCGACTCATGTCCGACTCCGATCGATACATTGCAATTTTTGGTGACACGCACGGCCATATCCGGCTGATGTTGTTGCTATGCCGGTTGTGGCAGCAGAATTCGGGCGTCCATTTGGACGGAGTGTTGCAATGTGGAGACATCGGCTTTTTCCCAGATCCCGATCGGATCGATAGGGCCACGAAGAAATTCGCGAAACGCGATCCAGAGGAACTTGGTTTTGCGAGGTTCTTTGCGAAACCAAATCCTCAAGAGGTCGACGCACGCAGTGAGGCAATACTTTGCGGTGATCCGCACGACCTAAACACAGTGCGCTGCCCAATCCTTTTGTGTCACGGAAATCACGAAGACTTCCAGCGATTGGAATCCACGGTGGGAGATCGTGACGTCGGCTCGATCGACTATCTTGATCGACTTCAATACGTTCGGAGTGGCGCCGTGATTCAAATTGCTGGTTTGCGAGTTGCCGCAATTGGTGGCGCGCCGGAACAGGAAGAAAAACGCGATATCCGTGGTATCGGACCTCGTGTTACCGCAGCCGCAGTGAAGGAGCTTTCTAAAGAGTCGTTTAACATATTGATTACGCACGGAGGACCGCAGGGAATAGGCGGCGAAACGGAACAATGGGGGTCGCGACGGCTACGTAGACTTGTCGAGTCGACGCAGCCGCAAGATCATTTCTTCGCTCATCACGGCAATCCACTTGAGAAAGCGACAATCAGTAAAACCCATTGCGTTTGGCACAACGACACTACTTTTGAACGTGTGTCTGGGGGCCTTCATTACGGGTGTGTGCACCCAGGGGCGATGAGTATTCTTCGCTGGAAGAACTGCGATGATCACGAACACAACGTGGTTACCGAGTCATGGTTTCGAAGTGTAACTGGGCTGTCTTGGGAATACCTATAGTACTCACTTTCAGCTCTCGCTATCTCGTTCGCACACTTTTGTGTAGCCGCAATTTCATTGCACCTGTGACCACGTTCGCTACAATTCGAGAGTAGCGCATTGATTACATAAACCTAGAAGGAATTCTTATGCGCACTTCTATTGGTTCTTTACTCGCAATCGCCGTTGTCCTTTTTTCGAGTGTAGCGACGTATGGCGAGTCAGAGACTCTTCAGCGGCCGTTGCCGCAGTAGTTTTTTGGCGAGCAAACGTTTTTGGTCGCTTCGGTAAATGTTGGTCGCTTTTCGATCGAGCGTGTTTATGAAACGGTCGAATTGTTGGTCCCCAGCGGACTGGATCAGGTAATAGCCGAGCGAAAAGGGAATGTTCCACCCCTCGTCGTAGCCGGCGCCGTCATGCGTGAATTTGCGGTAAACGAAACATTGAGAAAGCAGCGAATCGCTCAAGTCCCGAATGATCCTCTCGTGATTGCAGACCGAACTTCCAAACAGTTTAAGGAGTTGGGAATCGAGCAGGTGCTAATTGTGTTGGCCTGGACAGATCCGGAAAAGATGAGATTCTCAACTTACGTACTCGCCGAGGCCGACGAGAACCTTTCACCCGAACAACAAGCAAAGCGCATTGCAGGTCTCACAAAGGTCAGTAAATCCTTTGGTGCACGTGTCGAAAAAGTTCCTGGGTGGATCGTGCTCCACGCAGAAGCGAGTTTACCCAAAGTCATCGACGAGTTTGCACTCTCAGATGCAAGCTTCACTGACGCGCTTCTTTCAAGTTCGAATTATGATATAGGCGTTGCGTTTGTCGCTACAGAAAAAATGCGGAAGCAGATTACTTCGGGAATTGACTCGCTCGTTGGAACGGCGAAACCAAACGAAATACAGGCGACTAGAGTTGCTCAACAAATCGGAAAGATTGTCGACTCCGATTGGCAGTCTGTCGGTGTCAATTTCGGCACCGAACCCGTCGTCCGCGTGGCGGCTAATTTCGGTGAAGCGGACGACGCGAAACAGTACTTGGCTGCGCTAGATAAACTTCTCAACGAACTCCCGAAATTTCGTGTGAAAACTGACAAAGACAAGGAAGCTCTCGACACGATAATGAATTTTGCTGGCAAACTGAAAACGAAGACTGTGGACACCAAAGCAATCCTTGAACTCGGCACTCAATCGATACAGCGTCTTGCCGATGATTCTTTCCGACGACTGCCACCACCTAAATACCAAGATCCAGGCCGAGTCAGCGATGGCCCCGTTGAATAGTTTGTATGTTCACAAATCAATTTACGGAAAAGGAACTCGCCCAATGCCTGTACGATATTACTCTACCAGTCTCGCGATTCTCTTGATTACCAACGTTCTCATCGGTATTGGACTGTCCGCTGACGAAGAACAACCAACCGTTGAAGAGAGCATCTCGCAAGCTTTGCTCGATACCCAGAAAGGTCGACGGGTGACGTATCCGCCAAAAGAGGAGGTCGTCGAGCAATATCGAAATGGAGCCCAAAGCGACATCGGCGAGACGTGGGGATTCAGTCAGCAACAAAAGATTGACGATCAAAACTCCTTGAAGACGGTGAGCATCACGGTTCTTCCCGAGGACTACAAGCCGGACGCCGCAAAAGAAGCATCCTTCAGCAAATACGAACTCGACATTAAGCCGAAACCGGAATGGGGAGTTGCCTATCGAACCGCAAAACGTGGGTCCGTCGTCAGAACTCAAATCACTTATCGCATGATCATGGGACGTTACCGATTGATGATGACTGTCCGGGTCGGGGGTGAAATGTCATCCGCGAAAGCACTGGAAAAAACTCGCGGCGAGTTCGAGTTGTTTTACGATCTCACAAAGAAACGGCTTGGCGAACCAATCAAGCCTCAGATCCTTGCCACCATTACGGAACCGTTTGCCGACGATCCAGCGGAGGTTGAAAACGGGCAGGTGTTCAGTGTCGACAACGACAAGAACGTGGATGTCCGAGCTTTATTCGATGTTTGGGCAATTGCCGAATTCCTTAAGCCGCAAGACCCTTACTCTCTGCGGCTAAAAGTCATCAAGCGACGTGGTGGTAAAGGGATTTCGGTTCGCGGCCCTTCGCTTTCAAACGAAGATTCAGAAGGTTGGCGGCAATTGAAAATCGCTAACTCAGGAGCCGTTGGGAAAATAGAAGTCAATTTGGAAAGATTCAAAACTCCCACAAACCCAAAGCAACCGCGCGACACCGACAGACTTGTCGAAATAGTGGTTCAACTCCTCAGTCCCAAAGATGGAAAATCTCTCGCTGAATTCAGGTTTGGCTTGCAACGTCGAGATTGGGTTCCCATCGTGCAGCGATTTCAATTGGTTGGGCGAAATTATCGAGCTCGTGGAGCCGATGGCAAAGAGGTCTCGTCACTCGTTCCAAAACCCGAACGGATGTCTTTCAATGACTATCTGGACCAAGGCGGAACGCTTCTGCAAAACTATCGCACTCTCGTTGGACCGATCGCAACTCGCTTCGATAAATTGAAATCGGAGGAGATTGTTTGCCTCGGGTGGCGGGCGGATAACCTCGAGGTCAAACAGATGACAGACTTCCTTGCCGCAGTGGACGATCCCAAAGTTAAACAAAAACTACCCGTATTGATCGAAGGTACTGGAGTGCGGCACTTGATCGATATTCGCATTTGGCGAGCTCCCAAAATCGAATCCCTCGATATCTCTACGGCTGACCTCGGCGATCTCGATGACCTGTTGGATGGCGATGACGGACTGGACGAACCACAAGACCCAAACGAAGACGACGGTGACCTCGACGATATATTTGGAGATCTCGACATCGATGGTGATATCGACGACCTCGATGACGACTTTCTTAGCGATGATTTCTTAGAAGGATTTGATGACCTTTTTGTCGACCCGGACAAAGAAGAACTTAAAACTCGAAATGATCTCTACATCAAAAGCTACTCGTTGACGATTGAGCCAATCGAGTTCACACCCGCTGGGGAAAACGACGTCGATTTCATGATGAATCTGCCAGCCCGTCTGCGGAAAGCCCCCACTGGGAAAGACATCCGGATTATTCCGCCCGCAAAACTTCAGGCGTTCACGAAGCTGGAAGATCACTTACCGTTGGCGGACCGCTATAAGGACCCGAGAGAATTCCCCGACTCGAAACTTACCACTCGAAACT
>Ga0115002_10002984_pt1 | contig 21584 bp, 10 predicted proteins | sample ArcticOcean_MG_C_8_FD_89576 | JGI IMG/M metagenome (GOLD analysis project Ga0115002, IMG submission 89576) | Marine microbial communities from western Arctic Ocean - ArcticOcean_MG_CB11_86 | ecosystem: Environmental > Aquatic > Marine > Oceanic | place: Arctic Ocean: Canada Basin | collected... | reverse complement strand
TGACAGCGTTCGCTCACCGCTCACCTTGCCGTAGTCGTGACCGGTCGCGCCGAATGTCTTGTCGAACTTCTTCATCAAGTCGAAGATGCGGAAGTGTGTCGGCGCTTGGAACGGATCGTAGTTCCGCATGAGCGCCAGCGCCATGCCGGCCACTGACAAAAATCGCCCGCGGGCCGCGTCGTTGACCAGGGCGACATCCTTGGCAAGTTGATCGGCCTTGAGGAACGCGGTGATAGGCACCGCTTCCTTGGTTTCCTTATCGATCATCAGCGCCATGCCGATGCCGCAGTTCGGGTGGCAGCCGCATGTGAGCTGACCCCATTCGCGATCGGGTCCATGTACGACGTCCGCCCAGTCAGTAAACGTGGACATGAACGAGATCGGGAACCAGTTGCGGATCGGTTCTCCGATGCCGGTTTGATTCTTCACGTCATGGGCAAGGTGCGACAACGTGTAGCGCTGCGCCGCGCGGCGTTCCGGCGTGATTTCCTCGTCGCGACCCGTGAACGAGACGGGCTGGAACGAGAGAAAGTTGATTCGCTTTGGGTTGTCGAGCGCGAACTGGATGACGCGACCGACCTGTTCGTTGTTGACGCCATTGATGATCGTGATGACCGGCACGATGTCGACGCCGGCGCTGTGGAGATTCTCGATGGCTCGCAGCTTTACGTCAAACAGGTTGCCCACTCGACGATGCGAGTTGGCGGCGTTGCCGATGCCGTCAAACTGCAGGTAGGCGTAGCGGAGCCCCGCCTCGGCCGCTGCCTTCGAAAATTCCAGGTTCTTCGCGAATTCGATGCCGTTGGTGGCCGCCTGCACGCTGTTGTAGCCGACCTTGCGAGCGTAGCGCACGGCGTCCAGGAAGTAGGGCGACATCGTCGGCTCCCCACCAGAGAACTGCACCGACATCTGGCGGCGCGGCTTGATCGTGATCGCGTTGTCGAGCACCTGCTTGATGTCTTCCCATGTCAACTCATGCACGAAGCCAACCTGATTCGCGTCCATGAAACAGGGGTCGCACATCATGTTGCAGCGGTTCGTCAGGTCAACGGTCAGCACCGAGCCTCGGCCATGTTTGACGGTGGAGCTACCGTGGTTGTGGAGCTTCTCGTCGTTGTGCGCCCGAATATCACGTCCGGGAAACACCTGCTCGAGGTGTCGGAAAAACGCCGGGTCCATCGCCATCACGTCCTCGAAGCGCCCGTGGATGGGGCAGTCCTTGACCATGACGATCTGACCGTCCTTCTCCAGGATCGTGGCCTTGATCTCGCCGACCTTCTCATTCAGCAGAATGGAGACGTCCTTCTTGCCGTCGATGATCGCCTGACGCGCCTCGCGCGTGCAGGTTGGGCACAGGGAATCCGTTTCCCGCGGCCACCCGAGCGGCGGCTTGGTCTTTTGGTGAGACTTTAGGAGCTGTTTATCGGACCAGCGCGGTGTAAACGAGGGGTTCTGCTTGATCTTGTTGGCCGCTGAAAAACAGCTGCCAGACGCCATTGGCGGCGATCGACATACCCTTTTCTACGAATTTCATCGGCGGTTGCATCAGCTTCTCCTCGGACTGCGGGGGCCGAATCGCCCCCGTACGGTGATATTCCACGGCAAGTCCTAATATCAGAATTTCACTTGCGCCCACGTATCGTACGAGGGGTCCTTGCGGCGAAGGCACGGGTTTTCAGCCGATTGGCACTCTACGGGTGTGGGTGGGCACGCGTGGCACCGAACGGCATACCAGACACTATTAGTCCTATATGCAGTTGGCCAGCTTTCGCGTGCCGATGTCTTAGTCACATTACTAAATAAGATTGATTAGCTAAGAATATTGTATTTAACTTATGAATCAAGGGACGGTATAACCATTCGACTATGATCCGCCCTCACGACCGGACCCCTGCCTCGGCTACAACCTCAAACGGTGCCCTCAGCACTGGGCCGCCTGCGAGAGGTTTGTACGACTCGCGAAACGAACACGACGCCTGCGGCGTCGGCTTCGTGGTGGACATCAAAGGCCGTCGCTCCCATGAGATCGTTCGCATGGCGCTGCGGGTGCTTATCAATCTGGAGCATCGCGGTGCGAGCGGGTCCGAGCCCAACAGCGGGGATGGGGCCGGCATTCTGGTGCAGACGCCTGATGTGTTCCTGCGCAAGTCCGTGCCGTTTACGCTCCCCCCCCCAGGTGCGTACGGCGCTGGTCTCGTGTTTCTTCCGCACAATGCGGGCGATCGTGATGCGATCAAAGACCTGGTCGCGCGAATTGTCGAGGAGGAGGGGCAGTCGCTGCTCGGCTGGCGTGACGTGCCGGTGGATGACTCGTTGCTGGGTGACGGCGCCAAAGCCACGCAGCCGATCTTTCAGCACCTGCTCATAGGGGGTCGCGGTGCTGCCGGGAGCGGCACGCCGGGCGGCACGGCCGTCTTTGAATGCAAACTCTACGTGATTAGAAAGCGGATCGAAGCAGCGGTCGATGCACTGAAGATCGACGCGTTTTCGCGGCGGCTGTTTTACATCGCGAGTCTCTCGGCCAAGACCCTGCTCTATAAGGGCATGCTCACCGCTCGGCAGTTGGAGCCGATGTTCACCGATCTGTCTGACGAGGCGTTCGAGTCATCCCTCGCCCTGGTGCATCAACGGTTCAGCACCAATACGTTTCCGTCGTGGCCGCTCGCGCATCCGTATCGCTACATCGCCCATAACGGAGAGATCAATACGCTGCGGGGCAACATCAACTGGATGCGCGCGCGTGAAAGCCTGCTGCAGTCAGATGTGCTGGGTGAGGATCTGAAGAAGATCCTGCCGGTCATCCGCGAGGGCGGGAGCGATACCGCCACGTTCGACAACGTGCTTGAGATGCTCGTCATGGCCGGGCGCACGCTGCCGCACGCGATTCTGATGATGATTCCCGAACCGTGGAGTGGCAACAAGGAGATGAACGCTGGTCGGAAGGCGTTCTACGAGTACCACGCCTCGTTGATGGAGCCATGGGACGGCCCGGCGTCAATCGCGTTCACCGACGGCACCGTTATCGGCGCCGTGCTCGATCGTAACGGCTTCCGTCCCTCGCGGTACTACGTCACGACGAACGATCTCGTGATCATGGCGTCCGAGGTGGGCGTGTTGGACATCCCGCCTGAGAACATTCTCGTTAAGGAGCGGCTGCATCCCGGTCGTATCTTCCTGGTTGATACAGCGCAGGGGCGCATCATCGACGACGAAGAGATCAAGGGGGAGCTGGCGGCCGCCCACCCGTACCGTGAATGGCTCGACACGCACCTGGTCGATATCGATCACCTACCCCCGGCGCCCGTGGAGGCCCCCGACCACACAACGTTGTTCACTCGGCAGCAGCTGTTCGGGTACACGCAGGAGGATCTGCGTTTGATTGTCGGACCGATGGCGACCAGCGGTGCGCCCCCGATCGGCTCGATGGGCACCGACACACCGCTGGCTGTGCTGTCGCAGCGACCGCGGCTGATTTTCGACTACTTCAAGCAGTTGTTTGCCCAGGTCACGAACCCGCCGCTCGACGCGATTCGTGAGGCGCTGGTGACGTGGATGGGGTCCACAATTGGACCCGAACGCAACCTGCTCAAGCCGGAGCCTGAGTCGTGCCGGCAGATTGCGATCGCCTATCCGGTCATTCACAACGAGCAGGTGGCGAAGCTGCGTAGCTTGCCTGCTGACTCCCCGTTCCGGTCGGCGACGCTCTCGATGCTCTTCGATGCCGGAGACGATGGCGACGGCCTTGCGAGGGCGATGGATGATCTCTGCCGGCGCGCGAGCGAAGCTCTGGCTGCCGGGTGCGACATCCTCATCCTGTCCGACCGTGGCGCGTCCCTTCGGCAGTCGCCAATTCCGAGCCTGCTGGCGACGGCAGGCGTCCACCACCACCTCGTGCGCGAGGGCACACGGGCGTCCTGTGGACTCGTGGTGGAGTGTGGCGATGCCCGGGAAGTGCACCACGTATGCCTTCTGCTCGGCTACGGCGCAGGGGTCGTCAATCCGTATCTTGCGTTCGAGTCGCTCGACCAAATGATCCGGGAGGGCATGTTGGCGAGCGTCGATCACGACAAGGCCCTCACGCGGTACATCAAGGCGCTCAATACCGGCGTGCTGAAGGTAATGTCGAAGATGGGGATCTCCACGCTGCAGAGTTATTGTGGCGCCCAGATCTTCGAGGCGATCGGTCTGAGTCGACCCTTTGTTGATCGCTACTTCACGCACACGACGTCGCGGGTTAGCGGTGCCGGTATCGACGTTATTGCTGAAGAGGTGCGACTGCGCCACGAGCGCGCGTTCGGACAGCAGCCGGCCGGAACAGTCGAATTGCAAGAAGGCGGCCACTACCAGTGGCGGCGCGACGGTGAATACCATCTGTTTAATCCCGAGACGGTGTTCGCCCTGCAGCACGCGACACGGAGCGGGCAGTACGAGGTATTCAAGGACTACACGAGGCTAATTGATGAGCAGAACGAGAACCGTTCGACGCTACGCGGGATGTTCCGGCTGAAGCCCGTCGGTCCGCCCGTGCCGATCGACGAGGTCGACTCGATTGCAGCGATTCTCAGCCGGTTTTCGACCGGGGCCATGTCGTATGGGTCCATCAGTCAGGAGGCGCACGAAACGCTGGCGATCGCGATGAACCGGCTCGGCGCGCGATCGAACACCGGAGAGGGCGGCGAGGACCCGGCGCGCAATGTGCCCGACGCCAACGGGGATTCTAGGCGTAGCGCAATTCGGCAGGTGGCTTCAGGGCGATTCGGCGTGACCAGCGAGTACCTGGCCAACGCCACGGATTTGCAGATCAAGATGGCGCAGGGCGCCAAACCTGGCGAAGGGGGGCAGCTTCCGGGGGCCAAGGTGTACCCCTGGATTGCCAAGACCCGCCACGCGACAGCGTACGTGGGGCTGATCTCTCCCCCGCCGCACCATGACATTTATTCAATCGAGGACCTGGCCCAGCTTGTCTTCGACCTGAAGAACGCAAACCGCGAGGCCCGAATCCACGTGAAACTCGTCGCCGAAGGGGGCGTCGGGACCGTGGCGGCTGGCGTGGCAAAGGCGCACGCCGACGTTGTGCTGATTTCAGGGCATGACGGCGGGACCGGTGCCTCACCGCTGACCAGTCTGAAGCACGCGGGTCTCCCATGGGAGCTGGGACTTGCCGAGACGCAGCAGGTGCTTGTCATGAACAAGCTACGGGATCGCATCGTTGTTCAGGTGGACGGGCAGTTGAAGACAGGCCGAGACGTCGTCATTGGTGCCCTGCTTGGCGCGGAGGAGTTTGGCTTCGCGACCGCGCCGCTGGTCGTGATGGGCTGCGTGATGATGCGCGTCTGTCACCTCAATACGTGCCCGGTCGGCATCGCGACGCAGGATCCGGAGTTGCGGAAACATTTCTCGGGCCAACCCGAGTTTGTCCAGAATTTCTTCACCTTCATCGCCCAGCAGGTCCGGGAACTGATGGCGGAACTTGGCTTCCGGACCATCGATGACATGATCGGTCGCGCTGACTGCCTCGACATCGACTCGGCGGTGGAACAGTGGAAGGCAAGTGGCCTCGATCTCGCGCCGCTGCTGGAAATGCCTGAGCTGCCGGCCAGCGAGGCGCGCCGAAAAGTCCGCGACCAGGAGCACGGACTGGAGAAGGTGCTCGACCGCGAGTTGATCGCGCGGTGCAAGCCGGCGCTGGATTACGGAACCCCGGTAAAGTTCAACGCATTCGTCCGCAATTCGGATCGAACAGTCGGCGCGATGCTTGGATACGAGATCGCCAAGCGATATGGCGGGGCGGGGCTGCCGGACGACACCATTCGCATCACGTTCACCGGGTCCGGCGGGCAAAGTTTCGGGGCGTTCCTGCCGCACGGCGTCACCGTGACGCTGCTTGGCGATGCCAACGACGGATTTGGAAAGGGCCTGTCGGGAGGCCGAATGATCGTGCGTCCTCCCCAGTTGTCGACGTTCCGGAGCCAGGAGAACGTCATCGTCGGCAATGTTGCCTTTTATGGCGCCACGAGCGGTGAAGCGTATCTCGGCGGGCTTGCGGGTGAGCGTTTCTGCGTCCGCAACAGCGGAGCCACGGTGGTGGTAGAAGGCGTCGGTGACCACGCGTGTGAATACATGACCGGTGGCCGGGTGCTGGTGCTCGGCCGCACGGGTCGCAACTTCGCTGCGGGCATGAGCGGCGGTATTGCCTATGTGCTCGACGTGGACGGCACGTTCGAACGCCGGTGCAATGGGCAGATGGTGGACCTGGAGGCGCTCGTCGACGCCGAGGATGTGGACTTCGTGCAGGTTGCGCTGATGAAACACGTCACCAACACCGGCAGTCGCTACGCGGCGAGCCTGCTCGAACGATGGGCGGCACTGCAGCCGCGCGTCGTGAAAGTGATGCCCCGCGAGTACAAGCGTGCGCTCGCGGACGAGGCCAAACGGCAAGCGGAAGAGCGCGAGCGGCTGGCCGTCAGAATCGCAGCGCTGGAAATAGCTGCCAACGAGGCCGGCAGCGAAGACGGACAGTTTTAGGCATGTTCGCTGTGTGGCACCCACCGTGCGAACTCAGATAACGTCCGGGCCCTTCTCGTCACGACGGGAGGGATTCAGGGTGTGTCTGGTCGGGCACAGAGTTTGTGGAGCGGGTGACGAGGGGCACCCTGGCGGAGGATATGGGTAAGCCCACAGGTTTTATCGAGATCGAACGGAAGAAGCAGCCCACGCGGCCGGTCGAGGAGCGGATCCACGACTGGCGTGAAGTGTATCTGCCGTATCCGGACGCTGATGTGAAGGGGCAGGGTGCCCGTTGCATGGATTGCGGAATTCCGTTCTGTCATCAGGGATGCCCGCTCGGGAACCTCATTCCTGATTGGAACGATCTCGTCTATCACGATCGGTGGCGGGGCGCGATCGATCGGCTCCACGCAACGAATAATTTCCCTGAATTTACGGGCCGGTTGTGCCCGGCGCCCTGCGAGGGTACCTGCGTACTCACGATCAATCAGGAGCCGGTGACGATCAAAGCGATCGAGGTGTCGATTATCGATCGCGCGTTCGACCAAGGGTGGGTCACCCCACAGGCGCCGTCTTCGCGCACAGGGAAGAGTGTGGCGGTCGTGGGATCGGGCCCGGCAGGACTTGCCGCTGCCGACCAGCTCAACCGCGCCGGGCACATGGTTACCGTGTTTGAGAAATCCGATCGTATCGGCGGCCTTCTTCGTTACGGCATCCCCGAGTTCAAGATGGAAAAGCGCGTGCTTGACCGCCGTCTCGCGCTTCTGGAAGCAGAAGGCGTAATCTTCAAGGGCGGTGTGAACATTGGTTCAGACGTGGCCGTGAGCCAGCTACGCACCGGGCATGACGCGGTCCTGCTTGCGGCTGGTGCGGGTCAGCCACGAGACTTGAAGATACCGGGCCGAGATCTCTCAGGCGTTCACTATGCGATGGAGTATCTGACCCTTCAGAACCGCCGCTGCGAGGGCGATGCGATCGCCGATGACCAGTTCATCACCGCGTACAACAAGCACGTCGTCATCATTGGCGGCGGCGACACCGGGGCCGACTGCCTCGGCACCGCGCATCGACAGCATGCCAAATCGGTGACGCAGATCGAATTGATGCCGCGACCTCCGGCAGCCAGGGCCGCTGACAATCCGTGGCCGCAGTGGCCCAACATCTTCCGCGTGTCTCCAGCGCACGCAGAGGGGGGTGAGCGACTGTTTGCGGTGTCCACCGAGGGCTTTTCGGGTGACGCGAAGGGTAGGGTTCAGGCTTTGCGAGCGGTCCGGATGAAGAAGACTCGCATCGACGGACGCGACGGGCTTGATCCGGTTCCAGGATCCGAGTTCGAGATGCCCGTCGAGCTCGTGTTGCTGGCGATGGGATTTGTCGGGCCCGAACCTGGGCCGCTGATTGACGACCTTGGCGTGAGGCTCACAGATCGCGGCAACGTCTGGCGGGACGCGCACTGGATGACGAGCGTGCCGGGTGTCTTTGCCGCTGGTGACATACAGCGTGGGCAGTCGCTGATTGTGTGGGCGATGGCTGATGGTCGGTCGGCGGCTCGCGGTATCGATCAGTATCTGATGGGGGAGTCGGCCCTGCCGGCTCCGCTCGCGTAGTGCCACATCCTTCGGTCGCAGGTTTCCCATGTCCATCCGCGACGTCCTGATCGTCGGCGCGGGCCCTTCGGGTCTGGCGACCGCCATTTCCGCAAAGCAGCAGGGCCTCGACTACGTGTTGATCGAGAAGGGCGTGCTCGTTAACGGGATCTTCAACTTCCCAACGCACATGGTGTTTTTCACCACGCCTGAGTTGCTTGAGATTGGCGGATTGCCGCTCGTTACGCCGTACGATAAACCGACCCGACTCGAAGCGTTGCGCTACTACCGCCGAGTCGTCGACACCTACGACCTGCAGATTTCCTTTCACGAACGCGTCGTCGAGATCGAACGCGAGCAGGACGTGTTCGTGGTGACGACGGAGGATGCAAAGGGGACGCGCCGGGCGCGGCACGCACGCGCCGTCGTGCTCGCCATCGGGTACTACGATTATCCGAACCATCTGGGAATCCCAGGTGAGAATCTGCCGCATGTCTCGCACTACTACACGGACCCTCACCCCTACTACCGTCAGCGGGTGGTTGTTGTTGGAGGGAAGAACTCGGCGGCCGAGACTGCGCTCGAACTGTTTCGCGCGGGCGCGCACGTGACGCTCGTGCATCGGCATGCGACTCTCGGAGACTCGATCAAGTACTGGGTCAGGCCTGACATCGACAACCGCATCAAGGCGGGCTCGGTCGCGGCGCGATTCGAGACACGGGTCGTGGAAATCACTCCCAGCTCGGTCATCGTCGAAAAGACGAACGTCGAAGGGGGTGGCGACCGGGCGGGCATCGGCCGCGAGACTATTCCTGCGGAAGCCGTGTTCCTGCTGACGGGCTACACGCCAGACGTGGAGCTGATGCGCCGTGCGGGCATCGCCTGCGATGCCGAGACACTCGCACCGGCGCTCGATCCCGAGACGTTCGAGACCAACGTGCCCAACCTCTTCATCGCTGGCGGCGCCATTGCTGGTCGGCACACGGGCTCCATTTTCATCGAGAACGGGCGTTTTCACGGGGAGCGGATCATCAAGGTGCTTTCCGAACGCCGCGTGCAAGGGTAGGTTTCACAACCTCCAGACGGGTACCGACCACGGACGGCGCCATTCATGCTCACCACCCCACCGCACAGGCGTGCGCGGCGCGGACCCCGTCTGCGGCCACCCGTGCCGAGGTTATGACACAGGTGCTGCCCTTCGGTCAGCCGGACCCGGGCCCTCGGTGTGAGGCTCAACGCGGCAGTCTCAACTGCCCGGATGGGTAAGCGCTGCGCGACCAATGCGCTGTTCATGACCGTGTGGCGTTCGCGTAGCCGCAATACCGAAAGGGTTCCGGCATTCGGCAGGAAGGACGCGTCGCAGCCGTGCGTGCAGAACCAACATGGCTCGCCCAGTCATTACAAGGGCTATATGAAGAGCGCTCTAGTGCAGATTGATCTCAGGCTCCACGGGAGGGTGACGTGCGGCTGCTGACCGAGCGCGGGCCCTTCGCGGCGAGGGCAAGACACGCACCGTATCCGCCAACTTGACAGTGCCGTCCGATTCATCCACCAACGCCGCGCGCCACGGCCGACGGCACAGCATGGCGGTCAGCGCGGCGTGAACCGGACGTCGTTGCAGGGATCCGACCGCGGGGTCCGCGGCGTGAAAACGACGTAGTCATATTCCGACGCGCCATCAGCGACATAGTCGGTCGGCGTCGATCGGTCGGCGTCGACTTCGATGAACCCCACCACCCGCACATCATCACCTTGCGGATAGTGCGCCAGGTAGTGCGGCACGCCGAAATCACGGCGGACATGGCCGTTGCCAGCAATGAGTACGGCAGAGGCATGCGCTTGCAGGGTGTGCGCCATGACGGCGTCGCGGGCGCGCTGCGCGGCGACTATGCCGGGCAGGATGTTCGGCGGCGCTTTGCCGCAATGCCCGTCCTCTATCACCTGATCCAGTTTTAGACGAGCGGCATCGGGCAGAGGCTGGTCCAGTTGCAACGCGCTGACGACAGCCGCGCCAAATACTGCGGCGGCGCCCTCGGTGGACACGCGGAAGGCATCGGCGCGCGACAGATTGGCGGCGAAGACCGGCAGTCGGTGATCCAGCGCGAGGCGAATGATGGGTTCGTAATAGAACCAGTTCCAGCCTTGCGCATTGACACGACCCGCGGTCTTCATCAACTCCGGTGTCGGCGCGGGCTCGTTCTGCACGCGTTGCAGCGCGGGCTGGTGTTCGCGGTCGAACTGCTCCATGGCAATGGCCGGGCGGCGGCCATCGCGGACCAGGGCGGCGAGCAAGTCACGGCGCAGCCGATGATGTCCGGCGTTATCGTGTACTTCACCGAGCAGTACAAAGCGTGCGCGCGCCAAGTGGCGCTCCAGTTCGGTCGTTGATATCCAATCCTGGGCGCGGGTATCCCAGATGCGTCCGGAGAGTGGATGCGCGGCTGCGTCGGACCCGGTCTGCATCATCACCGGGCGCGGTGCGTATGCCGTCATCAGCAGGCAAAGCAGTGCGAGCCGGCGGGCGTTCGGCGTCATGGAAAAATGGAAACACCGTGAAATATTAATCAGGATGAATAGTCCTCGACGCATAGGATGAGGGCAGCACCTCGATCGCGACATCACGATCGAGCGTGGTATCGCGCGCCCGATACACCTGCGCCATGTCGCCCTCGCCGATGTGGGCGGTGACCTCGTAGACGCCAACCCATGTGCCTGTTGTGAGCGCCAAGTTGCTGAATTATAAGGGCCAAAGGGACTGCGAACGAGATAGGTCCTCAAAAACTGGCTAGGGATTGCCCAAAAGTGGCGACGTGGCCCCCAGGCCGTTGGCGGACGTCGTCCCGTGCCGCACACAACGCTTTCCGGCACAAGCCGCTCGCCGGGCAGGGATTTCCGTTTGTCGAGCATATCCGTGCGGCGATGGTTGCAGGTTTACGGTACGGGTTGCAGCAGGACACGGAGGATCGCCCCGCGGAGCCGGACGGGGCACCGACTCAGTCACGCCGTGGGGATGCGGGGCAGGGGACGCCGTCTTGGCATGGCGACTCGGAGATTCGGAGTTCGCGTTGAGCGAGTCTCCCGTGTCGACTTCCGACCGTGTGCACACAGACGCACGAATCACCACAGGACGTCCGATTGCGCCTGACGGACTACGCCTCGAATCAGCGATTGGTCGACGCGTCTGCGGAAGAGTACCGAGACGGAGAGTGATTTTCTCGACATGCGGGACCGGCGGCCGCTAGCCGGCATCCCCGTGGTGGTCTGGTGCCAGCACTACTCGCGGCCTGGCTGCGTCGTAGACATCGTTGGAAAGGTGGATACGATGCTTCACATGATCGGACGGAGCAGGACGGCGAGGTGACGGAACGGGGAGCGAGCGTGCCGGAGACCGAGGAGGCCTTCGTTCACGATGTCGAGCGTCAGCTCAAGGAGGCTGGAACCCCCGACTTCGCCGAGGACGCGCCGGAAACGCTCCCGGCGCACCCGGGGGCGTTCGTACGCTACTTCCTGGGCTTCTACACGTGGCCGCTGGTTGCCATGGCCGTGCTCGAGTTCGCGCAGGCGGCCTGCCAGATTCTGATCCCCAAGGCTCTTCAGCAACTGATTGATTCCGCCACTCAATTTTCCGGGACCGACGGCGGATCGGTCTGGACGTCCCTCCAGGGTCCGATTTGGCTTTTTCTCATCCTCAATATCGGCATCCTGGTCTTCAGCCGGTCGAGCGGAGCGATCCTGGTGATGCTCGGACCGGCGCTGCGACGCCGGGTGCGCCACAGCCTGTATCGCTATCTCCAGAGTCATTCCCAGCGCTACTTTCTGGGCAACTTCGCCGGCTCGTTGGCCAATCGCATTGGCGAGGTATCGCTGGGTGTGAACCACTCGACGTGGACGGTGATGTTCGATTTCTGGCCCGTGACGGTGACGCTCGCGGTCTCCCTCGTGCTGCTGGCCCAAGTCCACGCCTGGCTCGCGCTCGTACTCGGGTTCTGGACCCTGGGATACGTCGCGGTCTCCTACATGCTGGCCACGCGCTGTCGCGAGTACGCCAAGGCGTTCGCCGCCGCCCGCAGCGCGGTGACGGGCAAGATCGTGGACGCGGTCACCAACGTGATGAGTTCGAAGCTCTTCGCCCGGATGGAGCACGAGCGCAGTTACCTCAGGCACTACCTCGATCAGGAAGTGACGGCGGCGCGCCGAACGCTCTGGTTCATGGAACGGATGCGGTGGTTCCAGTTCGTGGCCACGCTCTCCCTGCAGGTTGGCATGATCGTGTATGCGGCCCACCTCTGGTTGGAGGGGGTCATGTCGGTGGGCTCGTTCGCCATGGTGGCGAGCCTGCTGCTGATGGTGATCAACGACGTGCGCAATCTGAGCCGACGGTTCCTTGAGTTCTTCGAGTACATCGGCAACATCACCGACGGTGTGAGCGTCATCATCCGGCCGCACGAAGTGACCGATGCCGTGGGCGCGCGCGACCTCGCGGTGACGGCCGGCGACATCCGATTCGAGAACGTCGACTTCGCCTACCCGGGCGGCGTAGACGTCTTTCGCGGATTGACGCTGGCCGTGCAGCCAGGAACGCGGGTGGGGCTCGTGGGGTTCTCCGGGTCGGGCAAGTCCACGTTCGTCAATCTCATCCTGAGGCTCTACGACATCCAGGGTGGCCGTATCCTCATCGACGGTCAGGACATCCAGCGGGTCACCCAGGACTCGTTGCGACGAGCGATTGCGATGATCTCCCAGGAGCCGATGCTCTTTCACCGGTCGCTCCTCGAGAATGTCCGGTACGGCCGCCTGGAGGCGACGGACGACGAGGTGCAGGACGCGGCGCGGAGTGCCCACGCGCACGAGTTCATCACGTCGCTTCCCGATGCCTACGATGCACTCGTCGGTGAACGAGGCGTTCGGCTGTCTGGCGGGCAGCGGCAGCGCATCGCCATCGCGCGCGCGGTGCTCAAGGACGCACCCATTTTCTTCATGGACGAGGCGACGTCGAGCCTCGATTCGGTGACCGAGCGACAGATCCAGGACGCTATCGAGGCACTCATGCGGGGCCGCACCGCCATCGTCATCGCCCATCGGTTGTCCACGATCGCGCATCTGGACCGAATCGTGGTGTTTCACGACGGCGCGGTCGTCGAGGACGGCACGCACGAGGAGTTACTCGCCCTTCGGGGGCACTACGCACGACTGTGGAGCATGCAGGCCGGTGGGTTCCTGCCAGAGCATGAGGATGAGTCCGGCGGGGTTGCGACGGGGGAGGGGCAGCCGGTGAAGTTATGACCGTCGGTGACGGGCGATTCTCGCAGCGAGAGAACGCTGTAACTCTTCGGGAACGATGATGTTGGGTGGCGGACGGCGAGGAATGGGCGGCGGGGGCTCAGTTCTCATTGTGGCACCTCCCCTTGCGAATTCATGATGACCGGCGCCCCGAACTTCCAGGTATTCCACAGGGTCTCATCATCGATGAGTTGGGTCATGAAGTGAGCGACGTTGGCCCGGGATGTCGGGCGTCCGCTCAGAATCCCCGTCATCGGCGATGCAGTGATGTCGTAGGAAGATACGTCGCCGTCGATCAGGGAGTCCGGGCGAACGCTTGACCACTCGACGTACGGATTCTGACTGCCCACATTCCGATGCAGATGGGCGAGAGCAGTCTCATTGTCGTTGTGCGGTGGCACGAGGTGACGCAAGACCGAGAGTAAGAGCCGATCGTTCCAGGTCCGCCGCTCATTGAGATCAGGGTTCGCGACGCCAACAGTGTTCATCAGGATGAACTTGACGGGCTTGGCCGGTGTGTTCCTCTCAATGGCGTCGCACAACCTGCGCGCTGCCTCCGTGCACAGCTCCCTCGGCTCTCCATACATGCCCTTGAAAGAGATGACGTGTCCGAGGCACGAGACGATCGCGTCGCAGCCCTTGACGTGCTCTGCCATCTGCTCGTCACTCAAGTCGAGAATGCTGGCTTCAATCACAGCGATGTTTGGGTTGTCCCGCACCGTGGCGGGCAACCTCTCGCGCGACCGAACAATGACCCGAACCCCGTGCCTACAGTTGAGAAGCTGCTCCACCAGCGGCCCGCCGGTCTTGCCTGTCGCCCCAGCCACCAGTAGGGTCATTCCCAATGCTCCTGCTGATTCCCGGCATCTCGATCGCGCCTGGAGGCGGCACGGAGTGCATTCAGGATCGGTGATGTAGGGCAGCGAGCCAGCGCTCTGGACGGCATTGCGTGGGCCTAGTGAATCGTCTTGGTCTTCCCGTCCATATAGTCCATCAGGACGTACTGTCCCAATGTGTGGGGGGTCGTGAAATAGGCCTTGCCGCGGCAGATAGACGCAACACGTCGCACAAACGCCACCAAGTCGTGGTCGCGCGCCAACATGAAGGTGTTAATCACGATGCCCGCCTTCTGGCAGGCGTTCACCTCTGCAAACGTCTCGGCGACGATATACGGATCGAGGCCGAACGCGTTCTTGTAGATTCTGCCGTCGGGACGGGTGATTGCGGACGGTTTCCCGTCGGTCACCATGACGATCTGGCGCATGTCCTTCCTCTGGCGCTCGAGGATCCGGCGTGCGAGGCGGAGTCCTTCGCGGGTGTTGGTGTAGTACGGGCCGACGCGGACCCGTCCCAGCTGCTTCAACGGAATCTCTTCTGCCGAGTCGTGAAACAGCACCGCGTGCAGCGAGTCGCCTGGAAACTGCGTGCGAATGAGGTGCGCCAGCGCCAGCGCCACGCGCTTGGCGGGCGTGAAGCGGTCCTCTCCGTACAGGATCATGCTGTGACTGCAGTCCAGCATGATCACCGTCGCGCAGGAACTCTGGTATTCGCTCTGCGTCACCATCAGGTCCGGGTAGTCAACCTCGATGGTCAGTGGCGTGTCGCTTGTGCCCGGCCTTTGCTGGCCAGATGCTCGGCCTTCTGCATGCAGTCGGCGAACGGCGTTGAGAATCGTGCCACTCGGGTCCAGATTCATCGTGTCACCGAACTCGTATGGTTTGGACGCCGCCATCGTTTCAACCCCGGTGGCCAAGTGACGCGTGTCGTGGCGGCCGGCGCTGCGTCTGCCCACGGCACCGAGCAGATCCCTCAGCGCGCGATACCCGAGAAAGTCCAGGGCCTTGTCGGTGACCTCAAACGTGACGGGCGCGGTCTGCTCGCCGTGTGATCCCTGCCGGTGCTTGCGCTCAGGCTCAAGGTCCGGAGCCGCCGTGATGAACCCCTGCTCCATCATGCGGTCGATAATCTGTTCGACGAGATCCTCGATCTGCTGTCGTCCGGCCTCCTGATCGCCGTCGGCGGGGTCGCCAAGCAACTGCTGGAGCGCGTCGTCAGACAGCACGTCACCGCTGAACAGCGCCTCAAGGATCGCGTCATGGAGCGCCTGCATGGTCCGGTCTTCATCGTCGTCGTCGGACCCCACACTCCACGGGTCGTTGAAGCCGCTCGAGAGCAGCATGTTCGACAGCTTTGACACAAGATCTTCGAAATTGAACTCGTCAAGCAGGGTGCGGGTGTATTTCGTGTAGCGATATTTCATCGGGTTGGGACATGGCCAGGCGGTCGTGCTCGCGGGCACGAGACTCGATCAGTTGTAATATTTTTTCTTTCCTTCCCGGGCAGGCATGGTCATCTCGTCGGCAAACGCCGCCTCTCGCATAGGGCGCCGGACGGGCGACTCAGTCGCCTGATAGCCGCGCTCGTCGCTGCGACCGATCTTCTTCATCGCGCACAGTCCTTCGAGTACAAAATCGATGCCCGACGCCAGCAGCGGGGCCGACGCGTCGTCGGGAATTCCGGCAGCCCGCGCCAGCTCAGTCAGTCCTTGCACCTGGCCGGTGCTCTCCAGCAGTTCCTCGGCGCTGGTCGAGTCAGCCAGTTGCAGGTTCCCGCCAAGATCGAACCATTCGACCACCTGGCGGGTTTCAAGATGTCCGAAGTAGCCCTCCGCGACACTGGCAACTGCCGCGAGTATCAGCTCTCGGGCGATCGCCTCTGCGCCTTTCATCTCGCCCTCGTATTCCATCTCGAATTTTCCGGTGATCGAAGGAAGGGCGGCGTAGATGTCGGTCACGCGAGGGATTGCGACCGGTTCGCCGGTCGCCAGCGCGCGCCGCTCGGCATTGGACACCACGTTCTCGATAGCTGAGATCGGCAGCCGCTGACTGACACCAGAACGCTTGTCGATACGGCGATCCTGCCGGGCCTGAAACGCCACCTCTTCGACGATTTCCGCGACGAAGGTCGGGACCTCGGCCCGCAGCGAGGACTCCGGACGGGTGAGCCACGCCTCCTGCGCGGTGATCGTCATGCCTTCAGCGCGACCCGCAGGGTAGTGTGTTCTGATTTCAGACCCGATGCGGTCCTTGAGCGGCGTAATGATCTTGCCGCGCGCGGTGTAGTCCTCCGGATTGGCCGTGAAAGCCATCAACACGTCCAGCGGGAGCCGAACGGGATAGCCCTTAATCTGCACGTCGCCTTCCTGCAGAATGTTAAAGAGTCCCACCTGAATCTTACCGGCGAGATCGGGAAGCTCGTTGACGGCGAAGATACAACGATTGGCCCGTGGCAAGAGCCCATAGTGCATCGTCAGCTCGCTGGAGAGCTCCAGAGCAGACCTGGCCGCCTTGATCGGATCAATGTCGCCGACCATGTCGGCGATCGTCACATCTGGCGTGGCGAGTTTTTCGACGTAACGGGCGTCACGTGGTAGCCAGGCTATCGACGTCTGATCGCCCTCCGCAGCCACTCGGGCGCGGCACGATCCGCAGATCGGCGCGAGCGGATCGTCGTTGATCTCGCACCCCGGCATCACTGGGATATGGTCGTCGAGAAGCGTCACGAGCGCGCGCAGCAGTCGCGTCTTGGCCTGGCCTCGCAAGCCCAACAGGATGAAATTGTGCCTGGAGAGGAGGGCATTTACGAGCTGCGGCACCACGGTCTCGTCGTAGCCGACGATGCCGGGAAACAACGGATCGTTGGCGCGCAACTTACCGATGAGATTCTGGCGGACTTCCTCGTGAACGCTGCGGCGAAGGACATCACCGCGCTCGGCGGCGCGCCTGAGCTCGCCCAAAGTGGTCACCATGGAATTCGGCATACCGGAATTCTACTAGTAGCCCGTCGTGAAAAGTTGGCCGTGCAGTTGGGACGCCCGCGAACGAGGGATCTATCCATCACCCGGATGCCCCGGTTACCCTAAGCGCTCGGGTCGGAATAAGATTGCCACCTTGACCACAGATGCATCCCACCGGTCGGCGTTGCTCGTCGATTGCATGCGCCCGGCATGCGCGCTCCTCGCGCCTTGCCGGGTGGGCGCCTCGACGCTCAAGCTGACAACCCTATTCCGCCCCGAACCCTAATCGCACGTGTCCTTCTTTGACTCGCGGCGTCCGCTCGTGTTCGCGCACCGGGGAGGCTCTGTGCTCGGCCCGGAAAATACGCTCGCCGCGTTTGATGTGGGCATACGGGTCGGTGCCGACGGCCTTGAGCTCGACGTGCATCTGTCAGCCGATGGCGTGCCCGTCGTACATCACGACGCGACACTGGACAGAACCACGTCGGCGTCGGGGCCGGTGGCGGCGCGAACGGCCGCAGACCTGGCGCGGGTCGACGCCGGGTGTCGATTCGCCGGGTCTGGCGACTTTCCGTTCAGACAGCAGGGCGTCGGAATTCCGTCACTCGGCGATGTGTTGCGGACGTACCCAGACGTGCCACTGATTGTCGAGATGAAGGTAGATTCGAGCGATATGGGCGAGGCCGTGGCCCGTGAGGTCCGTGCGGCGGGTGCCGCCGATCGTGTGTGCGCCGCCGGATTTGGCGCGCGTAGCGCTGCGGCTGCCCGCGCCGCGCTGCCTGAGATGGCATGCAGCGCAAGCCGTCCCGAGGCGCGGCTCGCGGTATATCGTGCCTTGGCCGGGTGGCCGGTGCGCCGTGCCAGGTACGGTGGCTACCAGGTGCCGGAACGAAGCAGCCTGCTCCGGGTGGTGTCCCCGCGTTTTGTCCGATACGCGCACGAGGCTGCGGTGAAGGTACAGGTCTGGACCGTGGATGACGCGGCGGACATGCGGCGGCTGCTCTCGTGGGGCGTGGACGGATTGATTAGCGACCGCCCAGACCTCGCGGTCACGGTGCGAGACGCCTGTTGCCGCGAAGCGACGAGTGTAAGGACGGCACTTTCTTGCGGGTGGATTAGGTGACGGAATCTCCAGATAGTAAGGTATTCAAGATATAACCATGGAAATCACGGCTATCTATGTCTAAACCGAAGCCGAAGCAGGGCCCCGATCTTGAGGAACTTGAGACTCGGGAGTGGCTTGAGTCGCTCGACTACGTGCTCCAGGCCGGAGGGTCGGCTCGGGTCGGCCGCTTGCTCGATAGCCTGACCTGCCACGCCAGGCGGAGCGGTGTCAAGCTTGATTTCACGGCGAATACCCCCTACGTCAACACGATCTCCGATTTCGAACAGCCCCAGTTTCCTGGCAGTCGCGAAATTGAGCGTCGGATCAGGAGCCTGGTGCGGTGGAACGCCCTGGCGATGGTGGTCAAGGCCAATCGGATCGAAGACGGGATCGGCGGCCATATCTCGACGTACGCATCGGCGGCGACGCTATACGAGGTCGGGTTCAACCATTTCTTCAAAGGGAAGGGCGACGACCACGACGGCGACATTATCTATTTTCAGGGTCACGCGGCGCCTGGTATTTACGCCCGCGCGTTCCTCGAAGGTCGCATCGGCGTCGATCAGCTGAAGAACTTCCGTCGAGAACTGTCCGATGGCGGCGGCCTCACGTCGTACCCGCACCCCTGGCTGATGCCAGAATTCTGGGAGTTTCCAACGGTGTCGATGGGCCTCGGGCCGATCTGCGCCATCTATCAGGCGCGCTTCATGCGCTACCTAGAGGACCGCGGGCTCAAGAAGCCCTCCAATTCGAAGGTGTGGGCCTTTTTGGGCGACGGCGAGACGGACGAGCCCGAATCTCTCGGCGCGATCACGCTGGCCTCCCGGGAGAACCTCGATAATCTTATTTTTGTGATCAATTGCAACCTCCAGCGCCTCGACGGGCCTGTACGCGGCAACGGTCAGATTATTCAGGAGCTCGAGGCTGCGTTCCGCGGCGCGGGCTGGAACGTCATCAAGGTGATTTGGGGCAGCGAATGGGACGCGTTGCTTGAGAAAGATCATGACGGTCTGCTCGTCCGGCGAATGGGCGAAATCGTTGACGGGGAGTATCAGAAGTTAGCCCTCGAGTCGGGTGCATACGTCCGGCAGCACTTCTGGGGCGCTGACCCCCGGTTGCTGGACATGGTCAGGCATCTGTCTGACGAGGAGCTGAAGAAGCTGCGGATCGGCGGGCACGATCAGGTCAAGGTGCATGCGGCCTACAAGGCCGCCGTCGAGCACACGGGACAGCCCACGGTCATTCTTGCGCGCACGATCAAAGGCTATGGCCTCGGTGAGGCGGGCGAGGGTCGAAACATCAGCCATCAGCAAAAAAAGCTGAACGAGGACGAACTCAGGGCGTTCCGGAGTCGATTCGGTGTGCCCATTGGTGACGAGGACGTTGTGCACGCCCCCTTTTACCGACCGCCGTCCGACAGCGCTGAAGTGACCTATCTCCTTGAGCGGCGCAGGAAATTAGGCGGTTTCGTGCCTACGCGCAGCGTCGAGGCGGTGCCAGTCAAGGGCAAGACGCTGCCTGCGTTGTTTTCAGAGTTTCATTCCGGCAGCGAGGGACGCAAAGCGTCGACCACGATGGCGTTTGTGCGGATGTTGGCCAGGCTGCTCAAGGACAAGGAAATCGGCGAGCTCATCGTTCCGATCGTACCGGACGAGGCTCGCACCTTCGGCATGGAAGCACTGTTCAGGCAGTGCGGAATATATTCGCACGTCGGCCAGTTGTACGAGCCGGTCGACAGAGATGTGCTGCTCTACTACAAGGAAGCGAAGGCGGGGCAGATTCTCGAGGAAGGCATCACCGAGGCGGGATCGATGGCGTCGTTCATCGCGGCTGGCAGCGCGTACGCGACGCACGGCATCAATACAATTCCGTTCTTCATCTACTACTCGATGTTCGGGATGCAGCGGGTCGGCGATCTCGTGTGGGCTGCGGCCGATACCCGCGCCCGCGGCTTTCTGCTTGGCGGCACGGCGGGGCGGACGACGCTCGCCGGGGAAGGTCTCCAGCACCAGGACGGACACAGCCATCTGCTCTCACTGGCGGTGCCGAATCTCATTTCATACGACCCCGCGTTTGCGTACGAGATCGCCGTCATCATCGAGGATGGTATCCGCCGGATGTACACCAACGGCGAGAGCATCTTTTATTACATCACGGTGATGAACGAGATGTACGAGATGCCGCAGATGCCCGATGGCGCCAAGGAAGGGATCCTCAGGGGCATGTACAAGGTGCGTTCGGCGCCGAAGAAGGGCGCGAAGTTGCGGGCGCATCTGCTGGGTAGCGGAGCGATTCTCAACGAAGTATTGACGGCGCAGGAGATTCTGGCCAACCAATACAAAGTGGCGGCCGATGTATGGAGCATCACGAGCTACCAGGAACTCTATCGAGACGGACATGCGGTCGAGAGGTGGAACCGGACGCATCCACAAGAGACGCCCCGTGTGCCCTACGTGACCCAGTGTCTCGGGAAGGCCGATGGCGCGATCGTTGCGGCGTCCGACTACGTCAAGGCGTTGCCGGACTCGATCGATCGGTGGCTCCCTCGGCCCCTGACCTCGCTTGGCACCGATGGATTCGGGCGCAGCGAGAGCCGTGCGCTACTGCGCGACTTCTTCGAAGTCGATGCCAAGTACATCGTGGTGTCGGCACTGGCCGCGCTCGCGCGCGACGGTGCAATTGAAGCGGCGGTGGTGGACAAGGCGATCAAGGATCTCGGTATCAACGCCGACAAGCCGAATCCGGCTGTCTCGTAGTGAGTTCGAGCGTTCAGCTACGCCAGAACCCTGACAAGGATCAACGACATGACGGAATTTAGGGTCCCCGAACTCGGCGAGAACGTGCCCGGTGGCGACGTGACGCGCGTGCTGGTCAAGGTTGGCGAGACGATTGCCCGTGAGCAGGCCGTCCTGGAGTTGGAAACCGACAAGGCGACCATCGAAGTTCCGTCCTCGGTTTCCGGGAGGATTTTGCAGATCAGCGTCAGTGAAGGTGACAAAGTGACGGTCGGCGCGCTCATCCTCACTGTTGAAGATGAGGAAGCGAAGGCCAACGCTCCGGCCGACGCCCCTGTTGACTCGACGCACGAAATCGATGGCCCGGCTCGGATAGCAGCGCAGCCTGGCGGAAACGTTGTCGCGATGCCTGTTCGGAACGAGGCACCCTCACCGGCGAAGATCTCGACGCGTCAGGCGCCGCCGGCTGGTCCGTCAGCGCCAGCCTCACCGAGTGTGCGCCGCTTGGCCCGTGAACTCGGCGTCAGCATCGATCACGTTCAGGGGAGCGGCGGTGGCGGGCGGATCTCCGAGGA
>Ga0115002_10002980_pt1 | contig 21595 bp, 22 predicted proteins | sample ArcticOcean_MG_C_8_FD_89576 | JGI IMG/M metagenome (GOLD analysis project Ga0115002, IMG submission 89576) | Marine microbial communities from western Arctic Ocean - ArcticOcean_MG_CB11_86 | ecosystem: Environmental > Aquatic > Marine > Oceanic | place: Arctic Ocean: Canada Basin | collected... | reverse complement strand
TGCTTGGCAAAGACACGTCGTGGCGCGCTTTGCAGGAATCCCGTCGTCACAGACCGCAACAGATGCCGGATGCATGGGGGCAAGAGCACCGGGCCGCGAACACCGGAAGGCAAGGCACGGTCTATAGCGGCGCACACGAAGCACGGGCGGCGGTCCAAGGCCCACGTGGCGAAGGTCAAGGCGATCAATGCCGAACTGCGGCGGATCACGTACGAGCTTAAGCGGGACGGATTGATACCCTAAGGGCGACCAGGCTCGGGTCGGGGACTGTCGGCCACGGTACACGGCCCAAGGAACATTAAAATGACTTAGCCCTGTTTTCATGCGGGGCTTTGTCCGTTGTGGACACACAGTGGACACACACCACTGATTCAATGCGTGATAATGGGCGGGTTTTGGTGCCAATCGGTTCATGCCTATACCGCCATCATCGGGATGTGATTCCCTGCCACAAGTGATCCCAGGTAGAGCCCCGAGCAGCCCAGTTGATCCGATCAGGCCGCCTTGGCCAGTGCCTGGCCGAGGTCGGCAATGATGTCGTCGATATGCTCCAGGCCGATCGACAGGCGGACATACCCGTCGCTGACACCGGTGGCGAGTTGGTCCTCCGGACTCAACTGGCTGTGGGTCGTCGATGCGGGATGGATGGCGAGGGAACGGGCGTCGCCGATGTTGGCGACGTGATAGAACATCTCCAGGCTGTCGATGAACCTGCGCCCGGCTTCCTTGCCGCCCGCCAGTTCAAAGCCGAGCAGCCCGCCGTAGCTGCCCTTGAGGTAGTGGTCGGCGCGGCGGCGCATCTCCCCTTCCTGCCGGCTCGGATGGATGACCTTGGTGACGCCGGGCAGGCCCTTGAGGAAGTCCACCACCTTCTGCGTATTTTCGCAGTGTGCTCGCATGCGCAAGGCGAGCGTCTCCAGGCCCTGGATGAACAGGAAGGCGTTGAAGGGGCTCATCGCCGACCCGAGATCGCGCAACAGGGTGGTGCGTGCTTTGATGATGTAAGCGACTGGCCCGATACCCTTCACCGCCTCGACCCAGACCGCGCCGTGGTAGGACGGGTCGGGCGTGTTCAGGGCCGGCTGGCGCTCGGGAAACCGCTCCCATGGAAAGTTGCCGCCGTCGACCAGTACGCCGCCGATCGAGGTACCGTGGCCGCCGATATACTTGGTTGTCGAGTAGACGATGATCGCTGCGCCATGCTCGAAGGGTTTGCAAAGGATTGGGCAGGCCGTGTTGTCCATGATAAGTGGAATGCCCATGGCGCGGCCGATCGCCGCGACCTCCGCGATCGGGAACACCTGCAACTTCGGATTGGGCAGCGTTTCGGCATACCAGGCGCGGGTCCTGTCGTCGGAAGCGTCGCGGAAGTTCTCGGGATTCGTGGGGTCGACAAAGCGGACTTCGATTCCTTGATCTTTCAGCGTATTGGCGAAGAGGTTCCAGGTCCCGCCATAGAGGTCGGTAGAGCTGACCACGTTGTCCCCGGCGCGTGCCAGGTTCTGGATGGCGAAGGCCGAGGCCGATTGACCCGAAGCCAGCGCCAGCGCCGCCGCGCCTCCCTCGAGGGCCGCGATACGCTGCTCAAGCACATCATTCGTCGGATTCATGATCCGGGTGTAGATGTTACCGAGCTCGGACAGGGCAAACAGGTTGGCGGCATGCTCGGTGTCGCGGAACTGATACGACGTCGTCTGGTGGATCGGCACGGCGACGGACCCGGTCGACGGGTCAGCCCGCCAGCCCGCGTGCAGCAGGATCGTTTCGGGGTTGGTGTAGGACTTCGCCATCTTTGGATACCTTCTTTCTTAAGGATTTGAATAATGACTCTTTGGAGCCGGTTGGCAGATCGGCAACCGGGGTCCGCTTCTTCCATTTGGCGACGGTCTTTTGGTTGATCCCGTAGCGCCAGGACAGAGTTCTCAAGCTTGCTTGACTATATTGTATCACTCAACGGATCGCCTCTGTCGTCGTGGCGCTCCCATGCAGAACCTGGCCCATAGCGCATTCTTTGATTCCGATGATAAGAATGCACCATCAAAATCCGGGATTAAACATCTAGCCGGCGAAAGTAAGAGAGGAACAGCCATCATGGGTCTCGAATTCGGCCGTGTATTGCTTGCGTTTCCTCATTGCTGATCTCCTCTTCTTGAAGACCAGCAGACACCGAACTCTTAGCTTACGTCACTGTCCGATTCCCGGGGAGTAGCTCACTCCTGTCTCCGCGAACAGGCTCGCCATTAACGTCGACTTTTTTAACCACGTCATAGCCATGGGCATTCCCCCCTGCTGATTTTCCTTTGCGAACGCTGAATGGCGTCAATTGGCGGCATGAAGATACCGTCGCCAGCGATTTTCGAGACTGGTTCGCATTAGACTGACAGCACCCAAAAAAACAGCTCGGCGCAACGGGCGGTGTTGCGGTCTAGACGCCAGGTCAGGTGCCGCAAAAAGTCTGGTAGGGCAGGGTCGTTTGCGCTCCGGGTTCGGCGTAGTTCTCTTGACCTGCAATCACATCGAAGGGATAACTCACGGCAGCGAGCAACGCCTCGAAGGGGGACATGTCCTCGTGCTCGACTGCAGCGGTTAGAGCCTCTTCGACCTTGTGATTGCGCGGGATATAGATCGGATTGATCCGGTCCATCGCATCTGCGCGTGCCTCTGCTTCGACATCTTCGCCGGACAGCCGCGCTCGCCAGTTTTCCAGCCAAGCGTTGATGGCGGAAAGCTCGGCGAACTGGCCCTGCACAGGGATCGCATTGCCACGTACCGCCGTTGCCAAGTGACGGAAAACCAAAGTGAAGTCGGCACCGCCTTGATGCATCGCTGTCAAAAGACCGCCGATCAGTTCGCCATCCGCTGCTTGTTCCGTGGTCAGGCCAATTTTCCGGCGCATTACCGCCGTCCAGTACGCATCATAGCGCGCGGGGGTGGTGTTGATTACATCGGTCAAAATCTCGATCGCGCGGTTCTTGTCGGGATCAATCAACGGGATCAGGGTTTCTGCCAGTCGCGCAAGGTTCCAGCCCAGAATGTCAGGCTGGTTGCCATAGGCGTAGCGGCCTTGGGTATCGATGGAACTGAAGACCGTGTCCGGCGCGTAGCTGTCCATGAAGGCGCAAGGGCCGTAATCGATGGTCTCGCCCGAAATGGTTATGTTGTCGGTGTTCATCACACCGTGGATGAAGCCGATACTCATCCATTTGGCGACCAAAGCGGCTTGTGCTTCGGTGACGGCTTCAAGGAAAGCCAGATAAGGGTTCTCCGCGTCTGCGGCGTCTGGATAGTGGCGGGCGATGGCGTAATCGGCTAGTTGGCGCACCTTCTCTTCATCACCTCGTGCGGCGAAAAACTGCAAGCTGCCCACACGCATATGACTTGCGGCCACACGTGTCAGAACCCCGCCAGGCAGGGGCGTTTCGCGCTGTACCGTCTCGCCGGTGCTGACGGCGGCCAGCGCCCGGGTCGTGGGCACACCAAGCGCGTGCATCGCTTCACCGATTAGATATTCACGCAGGACTGGGCCTAGCGCCGATTTCCCGTCACCGCCACGCGAGAAGGGCGTGCGGCCTGAGCCCTTGAGCTGGATGTCGCGCCGCTTCCCGTGGACGTCGATAACTTCGCCGAGCAAAAGCGCGCGACCATCACCCAGCTGCGGGCTAAATCCGCCGAACTGATGGCCGGCATAGGCCTGTGCCAGTGGTGCTGCGCCATCCGGGGCGACATTGCCGGAGAAAATACTCGTCCCTGCGTCTGTGTTCAGGACAGCTGGATCTAGCCCGAGCTCTTCTGCCAGCGCGTGGTTCAGCTGCAGAAGTTTTGGTGCTTCTGCCGGTGCCGCGCTGCATTCCACAAAACAGCCTTCGAGACTGCGTGAGAAGCTGTTGTCGAATGCGAACTTGGGAAGGGCGGGGCTCAGATTGTTCATGTTTTGGGGTTCCGGTGTCCTGACCTCAAGAAGATGGGGTTTTTGCCGAAAATGTCCATGTTAGCCGACACCCGCGCCAGACCCTCTCATAAGGGTTGGACCACCTAACGGGGGCAGGTCACTAAGAGTGCCTTTTCGAGCCGCGCCCGAGCGATCGCGCTCAGGCGGCCGATGTTCAGGGCGCGAGCGATTTTGCTGGGTTCGTCCTCGCCTGCGCCTGGCTGCGGGAAAAGGTGAGGGCCTTGCGCGGCGAAGAATAGGCATTCGGACCGTTTTCCGTTGCAGGGAAGGGGCAGGGGCGGCAGCCTGACGGCTGGCCGGCCTAGGGAGTTGCCGTGAACGCCGTCTTCTTCGCCATCATTCTGATCGCGTTCCTGGTCGCCGCCTTTCGTCAGCTCACCTGGGCGCCGACGGGACCGGATGCCCAGAGTCCGATGGAGGCCTTGTCGGCGGGCATGATCGAGTCGGCAGGTGCCTCGGTCACCCTCGCCATCGGCCTGGTCGGCGTCATGGCGCTGTTTCTGGGTCTGATGAAAGTGGCCGAAGCCGGCGGCCTTCTGACCGTGATCGCGCGGCTGGTGCGGCCTGGCATGGCGCGCCTCTTTCCCGAAGTGCCGCCGGATTATCCCGCGATGGGGGCCATGATCCTGAATATGTCGGCGAATGTTCTGGGGCTCGGCAATGCCGCCACCCCTTTCGGTATCCGGGCCATGCAGGAACTCGACAAGCTCAATCCGGCCAAGGGTACGGCCTCGAACGCCATGATTCTGTTCCTGGCGATCAACACCTCGAGCGTGACCCTCCTGCCGACCGGGGTGATCGCCCTGCGGGCCGCCGCGGGCAGCGCCGATCCGGCGGGGATCGTGCCGACAACCCTCTTCGCGACCTTGTGCTCGACGGTGGCCGCGGTCTTGGCGGTGAAGCTATACCAACGATTCTCGGCCCAGCCGGTTGCGGCGGCGACCGATGCCGAGAATGTTGCCGAACTGGCGGAGGAGGCCGGCGCCGATGCGGCGGCGACGTCGGTCGAAACCCCGACCGGCTATCCAGGCTGGGTTTCGATCCTGACCTTCGCCTGTATCCTGGGGTTCATTCCTCTGACCGTTTTCTACGGCCGCACCATCAGCCCCTGGATCATCCCCGGCCTTGTCGTCGGGCTCCTGGGCTATGGCGTGGTGCGTGGCGTGCGCGTCTACGAAGTCTTCGTCGAAGGCGCGCGCGATGGCTTTCAGGTGTCTATCCGCATCATTCCCTATCTCGTCGCGATCCTGGTTGCCGTCGCCATGTTCCGGGCGAGCGGCGCGATGGATCTGATCGTCCGGCCGCTCGGCGCCGTGACCGCCCTGATCGGCTTGCCCGCGGATGCCCTGCCCATGGCCTTGTTGCGACCGCTATCCGGTTCGGGCGCCTACGGCATCCTGGCCTCCATCATCAACGATCCCACGATTGGTGCCGACAGCTACACGGGCTATCTCGTCAGCACCTTGCAGGGGTCGACGGAGACGACCTTCTATGTCATCGCGGTTTATTTCGGGGCGGTCGGCATCCGCCGGCTGCGCCATGCCTTGCCGGCAGCCTTGACGGCTGACGCGGCAGGGATCGCCGGCGCCGTGATCGCCTGCCTCATCCTCTATGGCTGACGGGGAACGGTTGCTAACCTTCCTGCCGAGCCAGCAAAGGAGGGCAAAATGGATTTGAGTGGGAAGTCCGCGCTGATCACGGGCAGCGCAAGGGGCATCGGGCGGGCGATCGCGGAGCGATTCGTGCGTGCCGGGGCCAAGGTCGTCCTAAACTGCGTGCGTTCGATCGATCAGGCCGAGGCGACCGCCGAGTACCTCCGGGGGAAGGGCGGCGAGGCGGTCGTGATAGCGGCCGATGTGGGCGACAGGGCGGAAGTCCGGCGCCTTGTCCAAGAATCTATCGGGCATTTCGGCGCAATCGATATCGTCGTCGCCAATGCCGGGGTCATCATCGACAAGCCTTTCCTCGAAAACACCGAGGAGGATTGGCACAACGCCACCCATAACATGCTCGACGCCTATTTCCATCTCTCCCAGGCCTGCCTGCCGCATATGATCGAGCGCGGCCATGGCCGCTTGTTGGCGACGACCTCGATCATCTCCGAGAAATACGATTTCGGGCCCAACAAGATGGGGGTCTGCACGGCCGCGAAGGCGGGCATTGCGAATATGATGCGGGCTATCGCGACGGAGGTCGCGGACAAGGGCGTGACGGTCAACGCTGTGTCGCCGGGCTATATCGCGACGGAAATGTTTGAGACCATCGACCAAGCCGGGAAGGACGCCGCCATCAGAATGATTCCGATGGCGCGCTACGGCGATCCGATGGACGTGGCGAATGCCATGTGCTTTCTCGCCTCCGACGAAGCCGCCTATATCACCGGCCAGACGATCCGGGTGAATGGCGGCATGTTCATGGGGTGAGGGGAAAAACATGAGCGAGAACGCAAGGAAACACCGCATCGCGGTCATCGCCGGCGACGGCATCGGCACCGAAGTCGTGCCGGAAGGCATCCGCGCCTGCGAGGCGGCGGGCCGGCGTTTCGGCATCGAGTTCGACTGGACCTCGCTCGATTGGAGCTGTGCGCGCTACCGTGAGACCGGGCGCATGATGCCCGAGGAGGGGATCGAGCAGCTCAAGGAATTCGATGCCATCTTTCTCGGCGCGGTCGGCCTGCCGGGCATTCCGGATCATGTTTCGCTTTGGGGCCTGCTGATTCCAATCCGCCGGGCGATGCGACAATACGCTAATGTCCGCCCTGTCAAACTGCTGCCCGGCGTGCGCTCCCCCCTGGCGGATCGCAAGCCGGAGGATATCGACTTCGTCGTCGTGCGCGAGAACAACGAAGGCGAATATTCGGAGATCGGCGGCCGCCTCTATGTCGGGACGGAGGAGGAGATGGTCGTGCAGGAGACCATCTTCACCCGCAAGGGCGTGGATCGCATCATGCGCTATGCCTTCGAATTGGCAGATACCCGCGCCGCTAAACACGTCACCTCCGCAACAAAATCCAACGGCATCATTCACACCATGCCCTATTGGGATGAGCGGTTTGCGGCGATGGCCGCGAACTATCCCGGGATTTCGACGGACCAGTACCATATCGATATTCTGACGGCCCATTTCGTCCAGCATCCGGATTGGTTCGACGTGGTCGTGGGCAGCAATCTTTTCGGCGATATTCTTTCCGATTTGGGGCCGGCGGTGGCCGGCAGCATCGGCATCGCAGCCTCCGGCAATATCAACCCCGAGGGCGACCTGCCCTCGATGTTCGAGCCGGTGCATGGCTCGGCCCCCGATATCACGGGCCAGGGCATCGCCAATCCGATCGGGCAGATCTGGTCGGGTGCGATGATGCTCGAAACCTTGGGCCATGCCGATGCGGCCAGCGCGATCGAGGACGCCATCGCCAGGAGCGTCGCCGAGGGGACGAAAACCCGCGATCTGGGCGGCACGGCGACGACCGAGGAGGTCGGTCGGGCGATCGAGGAAGAGATCGCGCGCGCGGGGTGAGCGAAAGGCGCCTGCCGTCGATCGTCGTCCATGCGGATTGCAGCTCCAGCCCGGCAAGCGGTGGTGCGTCATGGCCTGATATGGGCCGGACGGGCGCTACAGCGCGATGGCGCCCCGCTTGGTCGGGGAAGCGGGCGATTTCCTGGCTGGAATGGCTCATGCGGCAGGCGAGGGTAGAACCGCCTTCGTCGGTTTCAACTTTCCGCTCGGTCTGCCCGCAGCCTATGCCGACAGGGCGGGAATCGGTTTCTTTGGCGAGCTTCTTCCTAGGCTGGGAGAGGGCTAATGGGCCGATTTTTTCGAGGTTGCCGCGGCCGTATCGGAAATAGGGCCGCGTCGGCCCTTCTATCCGAAAGAGTCGGTCGTGAAGGGCGGCGCGCGGCAGGACTGGTTGGCCGAAGCGTTGGGATTGCCGGATAGGGCAAGTCTGCATCGGCCCTGCGACCTTGCGACGGAATTCCGCCGAGCGGCCTGCCCGATGTTCTGGACCCCGGGCGCGAACCAGGTCGGCAAGGGCATGATCGCAGGGTGGCGCGATTGCCTGCAGGCGGCATTGCGCGATCCGAACCCAGACCTTGCGCTTTGGCCCTTCCACGGCCCGTTGTTCGACTTTCTGCAATCGCGACAGATCATCGCTGCAGAGACTTATCCTGGCGAATGCTATGGCCATCCGGGCGTGGCTTTCCCCAGACAAAACGCCGGTGGCCCGAGCGGAAAACGGGTCCGGGCCAGCCGGGCGGCCAATGCAGGCCCGTTGCTCGGCTGGGCCGAGGGGGCGGGTGTCGAACTGGATGCCGATTTGATCGGTGCGATCCGCGATGGCTTCGGCGAGGACGCGGCGGGGGAGGACCGATTCGATTCGGTCATCGGTCTGTTCGGCATGTTGAACGTCCTTCTCGGACGCCGCCCGCCGGGCGACCCGACGGACCCGGTTGCGCGGGCAATCGAAGGCTGGATACTGGGGCAGACCTACCCAGCTCGATGATTGCCCGGAGCGCCAAAGTGTTCGAACTCGATCCGCGCCTCGCTGAGGACACGGCGGAAGTCTGTCGCCTCGCCCTCTGTCGCGTCCTGCTTTCGCGCGACGGAAACTATCCCTGGCTGATCCTGGCGCCGGAGCGCCCGGGCATCCGCGAAATACGGGAACTCGAGCCGATCGACCGGGCGGGCTTGATGGACGAAATCATGCGCGCCACCGATGCGCTCGCACTGCTCTACTCCCCGCATAAGATCAACGTCGCGGCCTTGGGGAATGTCGTCCCCCAACTGCATGTCCATGTAATCGCCCGGTTCACGGAGGATGCCGCCTGGCCCAAGCCGGTTTGGGGCGCGGCCCCGGCCTGTGCCTATGAGCCTGCTGCGCTGGAGAGCCGGCTGGCCGAGTTGCGGGCGGCCTTTGCCGACTGACATTGCATCGGGCGCGGGCGCGGCCTAGATCATGGGCAAAACGCAGCGCGGAAGGATCGAAGAATGGCGATGAAAATCGGTTACAAGCAGCTCGTCGCGGAGGCCGAGGCCGAGATCAAGGCCTATACGGCCGAAGAAGCCAAGGCCAAGCTCGGCGACGAGAACGTCCAGTTCATCGACGTCCGGGATGTGCGCGAGCTTCGGCGTGACGGCAAGGTGCCCGGCGCCTTTCACGCGCCGCGCGGCATGCTCGAATTCTGGGTCGATCCCGAGAGTCCCTATCACAACGAGATTTTCAGCTCCGGCAAGGAGTTCGTGCTGTTCTGCGCCGCTGGATTGCGCTCGGCGCTGGCGACCCAGCAGCTGCAGCGCATGGGCCTGGCGCCGGTCGCCCATATCGACGGCGGCTTCGCCGCCTGGCGCAAGGCCGGCGGGCAGATCGAGGAGCCGGAGAAGAAGAGCGGCTAAACCGTCGCCACCGGCGTTACGGGTGAACCCACGGCGCCCGGCAGGCGCAGGGGCGGGGCGGTCAGCAGGAAACGGCTGCGGTTGTTGGCGTTCAGCCAATCGGCCAGTCCTGTAAGGTACCAGAGCTCGGCCAGCGGCAGGCCGAGTTTGAACAGGCAATGTTCGTGCAGCGGATAGGCCGCCTGGTGGTGGTCGAGAAACAGTTCCTCGCCGACCTTCGGATATTCCTCCACGGCGAAATTGTCCGTGCAGATCGTGGCGATGCCGCTCTCTGTGATCCATTGGCGCAAGCGCTCGTCATGGCCGTCGAGCACGCTGCATGAGTTGTGCAGGCTATCCCAATCGGGCTTGCGGTCCAGTTCGAGCAGCATCGCACCGAAACCGGTGTGCAGGCAGAGCATGTCGCCGGTCTCGACCGTGATCGAATCGGCCTCCATCACCCGCATCAATTTGTCGTAGCTGACCAGTTCCCGAGCGCGCCCGAAATGGGCGTGCAGGTCGACAAGCACGCCGCGCCCCTGGGCGCCCGTCACGGCCATGGTCTCGATGCCCAGGGCGAGGGCGGCGGGGCCGGGTTCCGTGGTCGGCCCCAGGACATGCTCGCCGGCGCGATAGCCGTTGTAGAAGACCATTTCGGCCTCGCCGTCGCCATCCGTGTCGAACAGGCTGCCCATATGGGCGAGCGAGTCCCACTGACTCGAATATTGCAGGTAGATCAGGGCCATATCGTCGCAGACAACATCGGTGAAATGCGGGTCCCGCTGGCTCAAGGGGTAGTTCATAAAGGGCTTGCCGTCGCGCATCGCGGCGCGCAGTTCCGGCGGATGGCGTCCCGGACTCAACAGATTGCCGCCAGGATAGTCGAGGGGCAGGCTGAGGCAGAAGGCGCGCCCCTCTTTCACTTCGGCGACGCCCTGAAGGACTTTCTCCGGCGTTAGCAGGTTCAGGCGGCCCAATTGGTCGTCCGCGCCGAACTCTCCCCAATTCGACCCTTCCGGCCGATGCGTCCAGCGTTGGCTCATGCTTTCCTCCCTCTCTCTCCCTCCCATCCTACAATTTCCCGCCATTCCCGTAATGATCGGCGTGACCACCTCGGCTAGAGTATCGGCCGGAGGTGACCCCATGGCCGATACAGCCCTTCCCCAATCCTGCGATATCCTGATTAGCGGCGCGGATCTGATCGACGGCAGCGGCGCGCCGCGCCGCCGCGCCGATGTGGCGATCCGCGACGATCGTATTTTGGCGGTCGGCGATCTCGCCGATATGGCCGCAGGCCAGACTGTCGACGCTGCGGGCCTCGTTCTCGCGCCGGGGTTTATCGACGTTCATACCCATGACGATTATGCCCTGCTGAACACGCCGGAGATGACGCCCAAGGTCAGCCAGGGCGTCACGACGGTGGTCGTCGGCAATTGCGGGGTGAGCCTGGCTCCCCTGGCGATCGAGGGCCGCCCGCCGCCGCCGCTCGACCTCGTCGCCGGCGACGGCCAATGGCGTTTCGGCAGCTTCGTCGATTTCTTGGACGGGCTGGACAAGGATCCTGCCTCGTTGAACGCCGCCTGCCTGACGGGCCATTCGACCCTGCGGGTCGGGGTCATGGACAGGCTGGACCGCCCGGCGACCGAGGCGGAAGTCGCGGCCATGCGCGACCGCCTGGCCGAATCCCTGGAGGCGGGCTCCGTGGGTTTCAGCACAGGGCTGAACTATCCGCCGGCTGCGGCCGCGCCGACCGAGGAAATCATCGGCATCGCTAGGGCCCTCACCGAACTCGGGGCGCTCTACTGCACCCATATGCGGGACGAGGGCGAGCATGTGATGAAAGCGCTGGACGAATCCTTCCTGATCGGGCGCGAGACGGGGGCGCCCGTCGTCATCTCCCATCACAAGGTCCATGGCATCAAGAATTTCGGGCGCAGCCCGGAGACCTTGCGCCATATCGACGCGGCGGCCCGCCATCAGCCGGTCGCCCTGGATGTTTATCCCTACACCGCGTCCTCGACCGTGCTGTTGCGGGAGTTCTGCGCCAAGGCCCAGCGCATCATGGTGGCCTGGTCGGTGCCCATGCCTTCGGCCCAGGGCCGGGACCTGGAAGACGTCGCGGCCGAACTCGGTTGCTCTGTCGATGAGGCGATCGATCGTCTGCAACCCGCCGGCGCGATCTATTTCTCCATGGACGAAGAGGATGTGCGGGGCATCCTGTCCCATCCCCGGGCGATGATCGGCTCGGACGGCCTGCCCAACGACACCCATCCCCATCCGCGGCTCTGGGGCACCTTTCCCCGCGTGCTCGGCCATTACTGCCGTGATCTGGGCCTCTTCGAGTTGGAGGAGGCGGTGCGTCGGATGACCGCCTATCCGGCCGAGCGCTTCGGCCTCAAGGATCGAGGCATGGTGCGGAAGGGCGCCTATGCGGATCTCGTCCTGTTCGATGCCGATACGATTCTCGACAAGGCGACCTTCGACGATCCCAAACGCCAGGCCGAGGGGATCGCCTTGGTCATGGTGAACGGGCGGGCCGTCTGGCGAGACGGGGCGCATACGGGCGACCGGCCGGGCCGCGCCCTGCGGCGCGGCGATCTGAACCGCCCGGCCGCCGCCTGACCGGGTCTTCGGCTAGGCCTTCGTCGGGGGCGTTTCAAGCAGTTCCGGCGGCAGATGGACGCGGATATGCAGCTCCTCGAGCTGCTTGGCGTCCGGCACCGCCGGCGCGCCCATCATCAGATCCTCGGCCCGCTGGTTCATAGGGAAGAGAATGCCTTCACGGATATTCGGCAGATCGGCGATCTGCATCACCATGCGGTCGATGCCCGGAGCCAGACCGCCATGGGGCGGCGCGCCGTATTTGAAGGCGTTGAGCAGGGCGGGGAAGCTGTTCTCCACCGTCTCGCGGCCATAGCCAACGATCCCGAAAGCCTTGACCATGACGTCCGGTAGATGGTTCCGGATCGCGCCGCTGCCCAGTTCGACCCCGTTGCACACCACGTCGTATTGATGGGCCAGGATGTCGAGCGGGTCCTTGTTCTCCAGGGAGTCGAGGCCGCCCTGGGGCATGGAAAAGGGGTTGTGGCTGAAGTCGATCTTGCCGTGTTCCTCGTCCATCTCGTACATCGGATAGTCGACGACCCAGCAGAAGCGGAAGGCGTCCTTCTCAAGCAGATCGAGATCGCGGCCCACCTTGTCGCGAGCCTGGCCGGCTAACCGCGCGGCGCCGCCCTCGCGGTCGCAGGCGAAGAACAGGGCATCGCCTTCGCCGACTCCCGCCAATTCCTTCAGCAGGGTCAGGCGCTCGTCGCTCAGATTTTTGGCGATCGGGCCGCGCCCGCCACCATTCTCGAAGACGATCCAGCCCATGCCCGGTGCGCCCTGATCGCGCGCCCAGTCGTTCGTCTTGTCGAAGAAGGACCGCGGCCGGTCCTGCACCTTCGGCGCAGGCACGGCGCGCACAACCGCGCCCTTTTCGATCTGGCCGGCGAAGACCTTGAAATCGGAGCCGCGGAAGGCCTCGGTCACGTCAGAAATGATCAGCGGGTTGCGCAGGTCCGGCTTGTCGTTGCCGTATTTCAGCATGGATTCGGCGTAGGGAATTCGGGGCCAGGGCATCGGGGTGATGGCGGCGTCGGAGAATTCCTCGTAGACGCCGTGCAGGACGGGCTCGATCGCCGTCAGCACGTCGTTTTCCTCGACGAAGGCCATCTCGAGGTCGAGCTGATAGAACTCGCCCGGCGACCGGTCGGCGCGGCTGTCCTCGTCGCGGAAGCAGGGCGCAATCTGGAAATAGCGGTCGAAGCCCGAGCACATGATGAGCTGTTTGAACTGCTGCGGGGCTTGGGGCAGGGCATAGAACTTGCCCGGATGCAGGCGGCTGGGCACCAGGAAGTCGCGCGCGCCCTCGGGCGAGGTCGCGGTCAGGATCGGGGTCTGGAACGCCTGGAAGCTCTGCTCGACCATGCGTTTGCGGATGCTGTCGACAATCTTGGCGCGCAGAATGATGTTGCGGTGGTTCTGCTCGCGCCGCAGATCGAGGAAGCGGTATCGCAGCCGCATATCCTCGGGATAGTCGGCATCGCTGTTGACGGGGCAAGGCAGGGTCTCGGCCGCGGAAAGCACTTCGAGATCGGCAATGCGGACTTCGATCCGGCCGGTGGCGAGGCCGTCGTTGATCGTCTCGGCGGAGCGGGCGACGACCGGGCCTTCGATGCGGATCACGCTTTCGTTGCGCAAGCCGTCGGCCTGGGCGAAGAGCGGGCTGCCGACATCGATCACGCATTGGGTGATGCCGAAATGGTCGCGCAGATCGACGAAGAGGAGCTGCCCGTGGGCGCGCTTGCGATGGCCCCAGCCGGACAGGCGGACGGTCTCGCCGACATGGGCTTTGCCCAGGCCGTTGCAGTTATGGGTACGGTAGCGGTGCAAGGCGGCCCCCGATCTCTGATCAGTATGGGATAGGTGCGCCGGATTGGGCGGCCGGCGACGGGCCCTTCGATTAGCGCAAGGGAGCCCGGGCCGCAACGTCCCTGTTGATTCAGTCGGGTAGGCTTGGCAAAGCCGCTATGCGGCGGGACACTGCCGATCCGCCCTTCTCACCTGGATCGATCGACCCGCCATGCCTCTTGAAAACACGTTGAAGGACGGTTTTGTGCTCGCCTTTCCGGCGCCGATCGCGCGCTATCGGGCGCCGAAGGCCGAGGTGGTCAATCCGCGTCTGCGCGAGATCGTCCTGGCCCGGGCGGCGGCGGCGGAGGGGATTCGCCGCAGCGATGTCGGCGGCTGGCATTCCAAGGACGATCTGTTGGAATAGATGGAGCCTGAAATCCAGGTCTTCAAGAGCTGGATCCAGGGCGGGGCGCGCCGGATGCTTCAGATCCTCTCGGCGGAGAAGGGCACGACACAGAACAGCGAATTGCAGGTCATCGCCTGGGCCAATGTCTCGCGCGAGGCCGGTTACAACAAGACCCACAACCATCCCGGCTGCTCGTTTTCGGGCGTCTACTGCGTCGATGTTGGTTAGCCGGACCCGGACTCCCACGAAACCGGATATATCGAGTTTCTCGAGCCGCGCCTGGGCGCCGATATAATCGAACTGCCTGGCAATCCCTTCGGGGGCAAGCATAAGGTCGCGCCCGAGAACGGCTTGATGCTGGTCTTTCCCGCTTGGTCTACCACTACGTGAACCCGTATCACGGGCCGGGCGAGCGGATCTCCATCGCCTTCAACATCACCATCAAACCCTTCGGCCCGAAGGGCGGCTCACAGGCGAAATAGCCGCCCCAAACCGGGCTCCACCCGGTCATGGCCCGCCAGCTGCAAGGCATGCCAGGCCAGGGCCTGATTGCTCGTCACCACAGGCTTGCCGATCGCCTGTTCGATCCCCTCGATGACCTCCGCCGTGCGCAGCGCCGTGCAGGAGATGAAAAGCGCGTCGGCGCCGTCCAGGTCCAGGGAGGTCGCGGCGTCACGGATCGATGCCGTGCTGACCCGCTGGATGTCCGAGTTCAGTTCGATGTTGAAATTCGCCATCTTCGAGACTTCGACGCCGCGGCCCGAGAAATAGTCACGCATGGCGGAGGTCACTTCGAAGACATAGGGGGTGAGCAGGGCGATGCGCTTGACGCCCAGAGCCTCGAAGGCGGCGAGGGCGGCGGTGATCGGATTGGTCACCGGCACACCGGGCCGCGCCTCGTGGATGCAGCGCTCGACCGCTTCCTCGCCGATCGCGACGGTGCCTGAGGTGCAGGAATAGACCATCACGTCCAGATCGTCCTGGGGCAGGATCATGCCCGCCGCCCGGGTCAGATCACCTTCTATCTTCCGCAGATTGCCGAGGGTGACCGAATTGTCGCTCCATACCCGCGTGATATAGAGGACGAAGCCCTCCGGCAGCATGCGATTCACTTCATGCTCGGCCGTGTAGCCGTTGGCGAGCGCGACGAAGCCGATCCGGCCGAGCGGACCGATCCCGGCATCGTAATGTGCCGACAGTTCGGCGATCCCCGCCGAGCCGCCGATATTCTCTCCGACCTGTGCCATATCGCGCTCCTCTCCCCCTGCCAGCTTGCCGTTTCGCCCTAATTTTCCGGATAGGCCGCATCGGTCGCGAAGATGGCGACGTTGTCGCCCCGCGATACCTTGCCCGGCGGGCGCTTGTTGATCAGCGTTCCCGCCGCCTTGGTATGGAGAACCCAGGGCGCCTTGTCCGTGTGGTGCAGGTAATGCACTTGGCCTATCGCTTGGCCGGCCTCGACGGTATCGCCCAGTTCGATGAACGGCTCGTACAGCCCTTCGTCCGGTGCCATCACGAAGCAGTCGAGATCGATAATCTTCATCAGACGCGACGGCTCGTGCCCGATTGCCTCCGGCGGCACGACCTCTCCCTCCATAAAGCCGAAATGAATCAACATATTGCGAATTCCCCTCTCGGCGATTTCGACAATATGTTTGCGCACCATGCCTGCTCCGCCCAATTCGGCGTTCAGATTCAGGATGCCACGGGCATCGCATTCGAACTCGAACAGCCCGGTCGTATCCAGCGCCTTCGAAATCAGCGCGATGGGCGCGCCGAAGGCCATCAGCGCCGCATGGGTCTTGCGCTCGCGCTCTGGATCGTTCGGCTGCTCGTTCATGATGATGCAGGGGATGTAGTCGAGGGTCGTGCCGCCCGAGTGCAGATCGACCTGGATATCGGTCAGCGGCAGCAGGACATGGCTGACGTAGTGGGCGATGGTTTCGGTGATGCTGCCATCGGCCTTGCCCGGAAAGATGCGGTTCAGGTTCAGACCGTCGATCGGCGACAGGCGCTTGCCGGCGAGGGCCGCCGGCAGGTTCATGCTGGGCAGGACGATGACGCGGCCGCGAATCTTCGCAACGTCGAGCGACTGAGCCAGCTTTCGCAGGGCGACCTGACCCTCGTATTCGTCGCCGTGAACGCCGCCGGACAGGAAGATGGTCGGGCCATCGCCGTTCTTGAACTGATAGATCGGAATTGTGACCGTGCCATAGGCCGATTCGTTCACTGAATTGGCGACGGCGAGAAAGGACGCCTGGCGGCCGTCCCTGTCGAAATCAATGTCGCAGGACACTCGAGTCGGTGTATCGCTCATTCCCTGTCTTCCCCCGTTTGCGGACGTCCCTAGCGCAAACGATACGCCGGGCTCGCGGTCTGGGTCTAGAGATGTGGCGCACTGGACCCCCCCTGAGGGCCGCACTACCTTGACGGGGATATCCTATGGCGAGGGAAGGGGCCGCGATGCCCGTCTACCGCAAGCGACCGGGCGCTTACCATTACGGCCATGCCGTCGGCGTCCTGCTGCTCGATTTCGTGGAATGCCGCGTTCCGGGCGATATGGGCAATGCCTCCAGCTTCGACCACCCGGCGCTGTTCCGCGCCGTGCCGGGGGCGAGCGCTGAGCGTGTGACGAATTGCGATCCGGCGCTCGAACCGGCCGTTGTGGCGATGGCGCGCGAACTGGCCGGGCAGGGCGTGAAGACGATCACCAGCAATTGCGGCTTCATGATCCGGTACCAGCGGGCGGTCGCGGATGCTGTCGATATCCCGGTCGGACTGTCCAGCCTGCTGCAGCTTCCGTTCGTGGCAGCGGGGCTCGGAGGGCGTCCGATCGGCGTGATCACCGCCCATTCGGAGCGCTTGCGTCCGGAGATCCTGGCGCTGACCGGGATTGCCGAGGATGCGCCGATCATCGTTGCCGGCATGCAGGACAAGCCCGAATTCCGCGAGGGGGTGCTGAACGGCCGGGGCTCGCTCGACACCGACAAGCTTTGCGCCGAACTGATCGAAACGGCCGAGGACATGCTCGCCCAAACCCCCGATATGGGAGCCTTCATCCTCGAATGCGCGATCTATCCGGCCTATGCCCGGCGCATCCAGCAGGTGGTCGAGCGGCCGGTTTTCGATTTCATGTCCCTCGCCGGCTTCCTGCACGCGGGCACCCACCAGCGCGCCTATGCGGGCGGTTACTAGGCCGATGGCGATAATTCCGAAGATGGCAGCGCGGCGACGATTGATCGTCGGTATCAGCGGCGCCTCCGGCGTCGTCTATGGGATGCGCCTGCTGGAACTGCTGCGCGAGGCGGAGGTCGAGACCCATCTGGTGATGACCCGCTCGGCCGAGATCACCCTAGCCCATGAAACCGGGTGGAAGGCCGCCGATGTCAAGGCGCTCGCGGATTGCTCCTATGCCAACGAAGACATCGCCGCGGCCATCGCCAGCGGTTCCTTCCCGACCTCCGGCATGATCGTCGCGCCCTGTTCGATCCGCAGCCTGTCGGAGATCGCCACCGGCGTGACCGCCGGTCTGCTCAGCCGCGCCGCCGATGTCTGCCTCAAGGAGCGCCGTCGGGTCGTTCTGATGGTGCGTGAAACCCCGCTCCATGCCGGGCATCTCCAGTCCATGCTGCGGGTGACGGAGATCGGCGCGATCGTCTATCCGCCGGTCCCTGCCATGTACGCGCAACCGTCTTCGGTCGAGGAATTGATCGACCAAACCCTGGGACGGATCCTCGATCTGTTCGATATCGATGCGGGGACGGTGCGCCGCTGGGGCGAGGATTGCGGCAAGACAGGGCCGCGCTCGAGCCGCGCCGAGAACGAGGACTGACGGCTGGCCGGAGACCTACTGGGCGGCCCGGGCCGGGTTCTGGACCCACTCAATCAGGGCCTGGAACGCCTCGAGAGCGAGAAGTTGAACCGGGCGGATAAGGCCCAGAGCCTCGTCGCGTTGCCCCGATGGAGCGCCATGCGCATCTCCAGCCAGGCTTCCTCCTCGCCGCGCGGCACGCTGAACTGACCCCGCTGAACGGCCGCGCGCATCATATCCTCGAAACCGATGCCGGGCCGGATGAGATCCGCGCTCTGCGGGTACATCTCGCGGAACTTGCTGTTGCACAGGACCAGTCGGACGACGACGACGCGAAATCCCGGAACCGCTCTTCGTTGTCGCGCAGACGTTCTTCCGTGCGCTCACGCTCCTCCAGCAGGCCCCGGGCCCGGCGCATGCCGCGGAACAGGAAGAAGACCAGGACGCTGCCGCTCAGCATGATGCCGGCGAATTAGATGATCAGCTCGAAATAGACGTCGTTCAGGCGCTTGCGTCGATGGTTGCGCCGTTCGTCGTCGAGCTGGAGCGCCTGGATCCCCAGCGTGTGGATGGGTTGGGTCAAAGCACACAGGCGATCCTCGATCGCCTTGGCAGTCTCGTTGTCGCTGTGCCCGAGGAAGATGATCGTGGGTTCGATATCGTCCAGCTCGATCGATATCGAATTCAGCGTCTGTTCGGTCCCTTCGATCTGATAGAGGGTCTCGCCGAAGCGGCCCTGGCGCAGGCCCTGGAGCTGGCTCAGGAAAATGTCGAAGCGCCGGCTGACATCCTCTGGCTTGATGTCGGGATCGCGGGCACCGAACTGGACGAGGGCATCGAGCAGGCGGAACAGCGCGGTTTCCGTCTAGGTCGTCGCCCGGATGATGTTTTCCTGATGCTGTTCGATCAGGCTCGACTGCTCCTTCAGCATCTTGTCGACGCTGAAGAACACGTTGACCGTGAAGATCAGCAGCGTAACGGTCAGAAGCCCGTAACCACGAAAACGGGAGAACAGATTCATTTCACGATCAGTTCGCTCAGATGCCAGACCCATTTCTGAGAATAGCGCAGGCTTTTCAACTCGTCGAAGCTGTCGCTAGGATACACGATCTGGACCGGTCCCTTGTCGCGAATTCTCAGATAATTGTCGTCTTTCTTCATCGCGAAGATGACCGGATATTTCAGGAAATCCACCATCGGGATGTCGATGACGTAGTCGTTGAGTGCCTTGGCCGTCACGCGGTCGCCCTTGGCGCCGACGGTGCGCAGCAGATCGCGCGCGAGAACGTCCTCGAAACGGTTTGGTGTGTTGAATCAGGGGGTGGAGGTGTTGACGTTCCAAAGGCCGATGCTTTCCAGCATGGCCTGATCGAAATAGGCGAACTCGCCGTCGCTCGTGTTCTCGATTCTGCCGGAAACCTTGAGCAGCACTTCGCCATTGGGAGGCGGCAGGGAATTGGCTTGAGCACGCGAACCTAGCAGCATTGCGGCGCCGATGCCGGTGCCGGCGATCAGGCCGGCGCGCAAAAGCGCGCGGCGCGAAACCGTTCCGCCGTCCTTTCGCATATTCTTCGCGGCGAACTTCTCCACCAAAGCGTCGTGCTCCCACCACGACCGGCGGCCTTGTCCCCACACAGCCGACGGCCTTCGAGGCCCCAGCTCTTATGGCCTTTTACTGGGCCGATTCATCCCCAAGAAAGTGCAACTCGCAAATAACGTGCCGTAATAATGCAGGTTACGCGGGGGTTCTCCGAAGCGGCGGAGGAGCTAAAGAATGCAAGCCGTGTATGGTTTTCAAACGGCGCGTCCCGATCCTCTCCGCCAGGGGGCAGGAGGCCGGGACGCGCGCAAATTGCGATGAATTTCGCAATTTTCGAACCCTCACGCGACGCTGCCGCGCGAGACGGTTTTTGCCGTTTCTAGCCGGCCAGCAAATTGCCGGCCCGGGCCGTGCTCCGCGGTATGTCGCGGCCGTAGAGCGCCGCCACGGCCTCGACACGCTGGATGGTTCCGTCCCGGCCCAGACCGTCCATCGCCGCACAGGGCGTGGTTTCCCACCGCAGGCCATGAAAGGCGCCGAGATCGATGCAGTCCGGCGCCGCGACCTCTTCGTCGAGCAGCTCGAGCGCCGCCAGGAAGGTCGCGCCGCGCAGCCGGTCCGCGATGGCCGCATCCGCCGCATTGTCGGTGGCGGGCTCTTCGCCGAACTCCCAGGCCGCGTCGGCCTCGCCCATGCGGATCAGCCCTGCGCAGGGCTCGTAGAAAGCGCCGAGGCGTCCCAAGGTCTTGCAGGCGTTCATTGCGATACGCGCCTTGCTGAGATTCATCACGGTCAAGACCCCCAGGGGCGAGCCGAAGACCTGGCGCGAGACGGCATCGACCCGCTCCGGCGCATGGCCCTCATCGACCAGGCGGACGCCCTCGTTCACGCAGGGGCAGAAGAACCGATTGACGACGAAGCCGTAGCTGTCCCGACAGGCCAGGGGTTCCTTCGCCGTGCTTCGCGCGAAATCGAGAGCGATCGCGAAGGTGGCTTCGGCGGTGTTCTGGCCGCGCACGACCTCGACCAGCTTGTTGATATTCGCCGGCACGAAGTAATGCATGCCCAGGAATCGCTCCGGCTCGGCGACATGCCGGGCCAAGTCGTCGACACGGAAGGAACTGGTGTTGGTGGCCAAGATGGCATCCGCCGCGACGGTTTCGCTGAGGGCCTGGAACAATGCCGCCTTGACGTCGAAATCCTCGAATACCGCTTCGATCACTAGATCGGCGTCGTGCAGGTCGTCCATCGACGCGCTTGCCGCAAGATTGGTTTTCGCGGCTTCCGCCTTGGCCTCCGTCAGGCGGCCCTTCTCGACGCCCCGGTCCCAGGTCTTGCCGGCGCCGTCTAAGGCGCGTTCGACCGCCGCGTCGTTCGTATCGACCATGATGACGGCATAGCCGCTTTGCGCCGCGCTCTGGGCGATACCGCTGCCCATCGTCCCGGCTCCCATGACCCCCAATTTCCGAATCGTCATTGTTTTGTTTCTCCTCTTCCCGGTCGGCCCGACCATTGCCCGTCGAATGCTCTACCTGAATGCTCTACAAGGTCGTCACGAACTTCGCCACGGCGGCAACCGCCTCCGCCATGTTTTGGTCTTCCGTGCGGCCTGACGCCTTGCGAGGCTTGAAGGAATGGTCGCCGTCTTCGATCCAGGCTACTCGCATGGCGGGTGACAAGGCGTAGGTGCCGACCTCGTCGCGCCCGCCGAACGGGTCGCGCGTTCCCTGCAGGATCAAGGTCGGTGTCCGGATGTCGGCAAGATGTTCCGTGCGCAGCTTGTCCGGCCGCCCAGGGGGATGAAAGGGATAGCCGAGGCAGACGAGCCCCTTCGCGCCGATCTCGTCGGCCACCAGGCTGGCCATTCGGCCGCCCATGGACTTGCCGCCGATGACTGGCTTCCCGCCGAATGCGGCGAAGGCTTGGCGCCAGGCTTCGATCAGGACGGGCTGACGGTCGGGCGGCCGCTTGCTACCGGTCTCCGCGTGCATCCGCATATAGGGGAAGTCGAAGCGCGCGACAGCGATACCATGCGCCGCCAAGCCTTCGGCGATCCGGGTCATATAGGGCGAGGACGAGGGCTGGCCCGCGCCATGGGCCAGGATGATCCGATGATCGGCATCGGGC